>Ga0315282_10013641_pt1 | contig 12214 bp, 8 predicted proteins | sample YL17G07_20_MG_FD_203693 | JGI IMG/M metagenome (GOLD analysis project Ga0315282, IMG submission 203693) | Sediment microbial communities from Yellowstone Lake, YNP, Wyoming, USA - YL17G07_20 | ecosystem: Environmental > Aquatic > Freshwater > Lake > Sediment | place: USA: Wyoming | collected... | reverse complement strand
AGGGATGTGGGAAGAGCTTTTGGCTACGCTTACAGTTATTGTGACCAGTTGGCTAAAATGATTCCTTTTGGCCTGACTTTAGACCAAACCTTAGCCAGTGTTGATGAATTTCGCCAGGCCTATCTTAATGACGCTCAAGCAAAAAAGTTAATTGATTTTGCCAAAAAATTGGAGGGAGTAGCCCGCCACGCCTCTACACATGCTTGCGGCGTCGTAATTTCATCCGAACCATTAGATGACATTGTTCCATTGCAACATCCCACCCAAGATGACTTAGTTATAGTGACCCAATATGAAATGCACTCAGTTGAAGATCTCGGACTTTTAAAAATGGATTTTCTTGGATTGAAAAACTTAACCATTATTGAAGATACTTTGGCCAGAATTTACGTCGTTCAGGGTAAAAAAATTGATATTGAAAACATTCCTACTGATGACAAAAAAGCTTATCAATTATTGCAAAAAGGAGAAACTGTCGGCGTATTCCAATTAGAATCAGAAATGATGCGACACTATCTTAAACAATTAAAGCCGACTGAACTTGAAGATATTATTGCTATGGTCGCCCTTTATCGACCAGGTCCCATGCAATTTATTCCAGATTATATTGCCGGGAAAAACAAAAAGAAACGGGTTGAATATCTACACCCAAAACTCCAGCCAATTTTAGAAACAACTTATGGAATTTGCGTGTATCAAGAACAGGTTATGAAGATAGCTCAAGAATTAGCAGGGTTTACTTTAGCCGAAGCCGATGTCTTAAGAAAAGCTATAGGCAAAAAAATAAGAAAATTATTAATGGATCAAAAAGAAAAATTTATAGAAGGGTGCAGAAAAAATAATATAGATGAAGAGATTTCTCAAAGAATATGGCAATGGATTGAACCCTTCGCCAGTTATTCTTTTAATAAAAGCCATGCCGCCTGTTATGCCGTCATCGCTTATCAGACAGCTTATTTAAAAACTCATTTTCCAGTAGAATTTATGGCTTCTCTATTGACTTCAGAAAAAGCTGACGTTGAAAGAGTTGGATTTTTAATAGGAGAATGTAAAAAAATGGGGATTGAGGTCTTAGCGCCTGATATAAATGAAAGCTTGGAAAATTTTACCGTTGTCCCCGATCAAAATAAAATCCGTTTCGGATTAACAGCAGTAAAAAATGTAGGTCAAAATGTAGTTAAGGCTATCGTTGCAGAAAGAAAAGAAAATGGGCCCTATCAATCAATCGCTGATTTTGTTCATCGAGCAAACTCCAAAGATTTAAACAAAAAGTCTTTAGAAAGCCTAATTAAAGCTGGAGCTTTTGATAAATTGTCAGAGAGAAATCAGCTCTTATTTAATTTAGAAAAATTATTGGAGTGCTCCAGAGAAAATAATAGAACGAAATCTAACGGCCAAAAAGGACTTTTCGATAGAATGAAGTTTAATAACAACATCAAATTAGATAAGACTTCTCCCTGTTCCAAGGTTGAAAAATTGAACTGGGAAAAAGAGCTTTTGGGCCTTTTTGTAACAAGTCATCCCTTGGAAGATTGCAAGGAAATTTTAGAAAAGAAATCTTTAGCTATTTCAAAAATTAATGAAAACCTTGTAAATCGATCAGTAAAAACCGGCGGTATTATTTCATCCATCAAAAAAATTATTACTAAAAATGGCAGACCAATGATATTCTTTGGGTTAGAGGATTTGACCCGAAAAATTGAGGTTATTGTTTTCCCGGGAGTGATTGAAAAAAACCCTGCCGTCTTTCAAGAAAATAAAATAGTCTTTGTATCTGGAAAAGTTGACATAAAAAGCGGTACCCCTAAAATAATTTGTGAAGAAATAGAAGAATTAATAAATAATGACCACTGATTTATGCCGATATTGCTGATTTATGCCGATAAATTATCAGCATTAATCGGCTAAAATCCGCATCAATCAGCGTTTAAGAATGAAAATTGAAACTATTCGTCACTCTTTAGCACATATAATGGCTTACGCCGTTCAGGAACTATACCCCGAAACCAAATTTGGCATTGGGCCAGCAATTGAGAATGGGTTTTATTATGATTTTGAATTGCCAAAAGAAATCTCAAATGAGGATTTGCCAGAAATTGAAAAGAAAATAAGAGAGTTAATTAGAAAAAATTTGAAATTTGAAAAAAAATTAATTTTTATTGAGGAAGCAAAAGAAATTTTCAAAAATCAACCTTATAAATTAGATCTCATTGAAGAAATAAAAAATAGACCCATAGAACAGTCTATGGGTCTAAAAATAAGTATTTATAAATGTGGGGGATTTGTTGATTTATGTGCTGGACCTCACATTAAATCAACCCTTCAACTTCATTCGGGACAAACAAAAGAAATAATTGACGCTTTCAAACTGACAAGAATTGCGGGAGCTTATTGGCGGGGGTCGGAAAGAAATCCGATGCTAACTAGAATTTACGGATTAGCATTTAAGACAAGGGAAGAATTAGAAAATCATCTTCTCAAAGAGAAAGAGGCTGAAAAAAGAGATCATAGAATTTTGGGTCAAAAATTAGAGCTTTTTATCTTTGACGAAGAAGTCGGAGCCGGCTTGCCCTTATGGATGCCAAAGGGGGCAATTTTAAGAAAAATTATTGAAGATTACTTGTATCGAGAATTGGTTTCGGAAGGATATCAATGGTTAGTCACTCCCCATATTGGTAATTTAAATTTATGGAAGACCTCGGGACATTGGCAACTTTACCGGGAAAACATGTACTCCCCTATTAAAATCGATGAAGAAGAGTATATGCTAAAACCGATGAATTGTCCTTTTCATGTAAAAATCTATAGCTCAAAGATTAGATCTTATAAAGATTTACCTTTAAAATATGCTGAACTGGGAACAGTTTACCGCTATGAAAGATCTGGCACGTTGCACGGTTTAACGAGAGTTCGCGGTTTTACTCAAGACGATGCTCATATTTTTTGCGCACCAGAACAATTAGCCAATGAAATAACAAAACTCCTTAAACACGGCTTAAAAATCCTAAAAGTTTTCGGCTTTAAAGAATTTACTATTTATATCTCTACTAAACCAGAAAAATATGCTGGTACCGAAAAAGGATGGGAGAAAGCAACAAATTCTCTTAAATATGTTTTAGAAAAAATGAAATTGAAATATGAAATTGATCCAGGCGGAGGCGTATTTTATGGACCAAAAATTGATATAAAAATAAAAGACAGCCTGGGCCGAGAATGGCAGTGCACAACTATCCAAGTTGACTTTAATTTGCCGGAAAAATTTAATCTTTCCTATATCAACCAAAAAGGCCAGAGAGAAAGACCTTTTATGATTCATCGGGCGCTTATTGGAAGTTTAGAAAGATTTATCGGGGTTCTGCTCGAGCATTATGCTGGTGCCCTTCCTTTATGGCTATCACCAGTTCAAGTTTGGGTTGTTCCAATAAGTTCGAAGCACGAAAAATATGCCAATAAAGTTGGCGAAGAATTAAAAAAAGCAGGACTTAGGGTTGGGGTAAAAAACGAAAACGAAACCGTTTCAAAGAAAATCAGAGACGGCGAAATCCAAAAAATCCCCTACATTTTAGTAGTTGGCGACAAAGAAATGAAGGCTAAATCGGTTAGGGTAAGAGAAAAAGGTAAAGGAGATATTGGTATGATGAACTTGAAAAAAATTATAAGTAAACTTGAAAAAAATTATAAGTAAACTTGAAAAAATTTATAAGTAAACTTGAAAAAAATTATAAGTAAACTTGAAAAAATTATAAGTAAACTTGAAAAAATTTATAAGTAAACTTGAAAAAAATTATAAAAAAAGTATAATATAAAGTATGCCCCGTAGTAGAATTTCGAATCCATACGGGGCGGTCGAAAAATTAAGATAATTTTTCATTCGAAATTTCACTACGGGGTATGCCAGAGTTATCGCAAAAAACCCAAAAATTAATCCAAAAATACCAATTTTGGTATCAATCTCTCCAGCCAAAAGAAGGAATCGCCACAATTCATGTTGATGAAGTAGCTTCAAAAGTAGCTGCCTTTTACGAAAAAATAAGAGGTATTCTTGATTGGCAAGAAGAACACTTATTAAGAAAAACTGCCATCGAAAGAATCTTAAAAAGAAGGCTATTTCTGGGTCAAAACGGCGAAGAATTCGCCGTTAATTTTGTTTATGAGTTAATTAGAGGGGGGCACTTCCCCAATGATAGAATTCCTGAACAAAAAATTGATATAATCCAGAGGTTAATCAATAAATATGTCTTTATATTAAATAACAGCCAGCCACCGGCCGAGAAATTAAAAGTTCATTTATACGACTGGCTACTTTCAATCGCAGCTTGCGAAGTAGAAGAAATTCTTGATCCCCCCCGCCGAGAAAGAGCTTTAATAGAGTATATGGAAGAATCGATGCAAGAGAAAATTTCTATTCCGAGTAAAATTTCTGAAGATGAAAAGAACGCTCAAATTTCAATCGCTGTCCAAAAAGCCCTCTTTAAATTAGACAAAGCAGTAATAAGTTATCATCTTTTAAAGAAACTCTACCCGGACTGGTTAGAATATGATAACCCATCAACTATCCCCTTAGAAAATACCCCCTTAAAGGAGATTGCTGTAAATATTTATTCAATTTGGGAGTCTATAGAAAAAGATTTAAAACATCCTTTAATAGAGAAATTCTATCGGATTTGCGAAACATATGACACCCCTTATTTAATACTGGGCGACATTTTAGCCACAGATCCTTTAGGGGCTTCAGAAAAATTTAAGAATCCGGAGCTTCTAGAAAGTCTAATCCGAGAAATTTATGCAAAAAAATTAAAGTTGTTAAAATCCAAGGCGAGACGAATGGCGACTTACAGCACTGTTTCTATTTTTGCTACTAAAATGCTTCTAGCCATTGCCATAGAAGTTCCTCTTGAAAAATATTTTACTCAACAATTTAGCTACCAAGCCCTGGGATTAAATATTTTAATTCCTCCTCTTTTGATGCTTTTTTTAGTTCTTACAATCCGCCCACCAGGAAAAAGCAATGTGGAAAAAGTTTTAATGGAAGCAATAAAAATCGCCTATCGGTCAGATAAGAAAGATATTTATGAAATAAGATCACCAAGGAAAAGAGGGTTTTTATTAAACTTAATTGTCACACTCTTTTATTTAATAACTTTTTTAATATCTTTTGGGATTATTTGGTGGGGGCTGGAAAAATTAAATTTTTGGATTCTCTCTAAAATAATATTCCTAATCTTTTTCTCTCTTATTTGTTATGCTGGAGTTAAAGTCCGAGAAAGATCAAAAGAACTTTTAATTGAAGAGGAAAGTGGAGGCTTTCTATTATTCCTACTAGACTCTTTTGCAATGCCTTTTATTGTGGTAGGAAAATGGTTTTCTTTGCAGTGGACAAAATACAATATAATTTTGATATTGATGATCGCCTTAATTGAAATGCCTTTCCAGGTATTTGTTGAATTTATAGAGCATTGGAGAACATTTATAAAAGAGGAAAAAGAAAAAATACATTAATTTTATTATTAAGAAATATAAGAAAAACGGCCTTTTCAAGGCCGTTTTTCTGTTTTAAGATAGAGAATATGAAATATTTTATAATCACATACGGATGCCAAATGAACAAAGCTGATTCTGAACGAATTGCCAGCTATTTAAAGAGTAAAGGATATAAACCTGCTTCAAAAAAAGAGGGAGCTGATTTTATTGTGGTTAATATGTGTTCAGTCAGGCAGTCGGCGGTAGATAGGGTTTACGGCAAAATCAAAGATTTTGCCAAACTTAAAGCCCAAAAACCAAAACTCAAAACTATCTTGACGGGTTGTGTCTTAAAAAAAGATAAGCCAAAGTTTGCTAAGGGATTTGACCAGATTTTAAAGTTTAAAGATTTATTGAGATATCAGCCAAAACATAAATATAACCCAATAGCTTATATCCCTATTTCGAATGGTTGTAATAACGCTTGTACTTATTGTGTTGTGCCTTATACTAGGGGACCTTTGGTTTGCCGTGGTTATAATGAAATTTTGAATGAGGTGAAAAATATGGTGAAAAAAGGCTTCAAAGAAATCTGGCTTTTGGGACAAAACGTCAACGATTACCACGATAAAATCAAAAATCAAAAATCCCCGAAGCAATCCCTTCGTGATGCTACGGGGCAGACAAAAATCAAAAATTCACTTCAAAAGTCAAAAATAATAAACTTTGCTAAATTAATTAAGACAGTTAATGATATTCACGGTGATTTTAAATTCTTTTTTACTTCGCCTCATCCTAAACCCAGCACCGGAGCGAAGCTCGGTGCTGGACTAGTCCCACACAGTCCCGACGAAGTCGGGACTGGTGCGGGGAATTTTTCTTGGGATGAATTGATTGATACGCTGGCTCATTGTAATAAATTTGGGAAATATATTAATTTGCCTGTCCAGTCTGGGGATGACAAAATTTTAAAGAAAATGAAGCGGAATTATACGATTAAGGAATATAAAAATTTGGTGAAAAAAATTAGAAAGAAAATACCAGAAATTAAACTATCAACCGATGTCATCGTAGGTTTCCCCGGAGAGACCAAAAAACAATTTCAAAATACGGTAAAATTATTTAAAGAAATTAAATTTGACTGGGCTTATATTGCCAAATATTCTCCTCGAGTAGGAACCGTCGCCTTTCAACTGAAAGACGATGTTCCTTTAGGGGAAAAAAAGAGAAGAGAAAAAATTTTAAGAAATATTCTCAAAGAAAATCTTATACCACATTTTTCACGATCGTAGAAAATATAGTATAAAGTGTTTTTGGATAATTTTATGGGGGGAAAAAAATTAATTGTGATTTTGGGTCCAACAGCTTCCGGGAAATCGGAGTTGGCAATTAAGTTAGCCAAAAAACTTGCCCCGTACCGAAACGAAGTTTCTGGTGCGGGGTTTAATGGCGCTGAGATTATTTCGGCTGATTCAAGGCAGGTTTATAAAAAAATGGACATTGGAACAGGGAAAGTGACAAAAAAAGAGATGAAAGGTATCCCCCATCATCTTTTAGATGTAGCCAACCCTAAAAGAAGATTTACAGTTACTCAATATAGAAAATTAGCATTAAGGGCAATAGATAATATATTCAAGAAAGGGAAAATTCCAATTCTGTGCGGCGGAACTGGATTTTATATTCAGGCGGTTGTTGACGGAATATTAATCCCTGAAGTAAAACCAGATTGGAAGTTAAGGGAAAAATTAGAAAGGAAATCGCCAAGAGAATTATATAAAACGCTAAAGAAACTTGACCCAAAAAGAGCTAAAACAATCGATAAAAATAACCCAAGGAGATTAATCAGAGCGATTGAGATAATATTAAAAACAAAAAAACCAGTTCCGGTTTTAAAGAAAAATCCTCTCCCCTATCCCGTGTTAATGATCGGAATTAAAAAATCAAAAGAGGAATTAAATAAGTTAATAGAAAAAAGATTCTTTAAATGGCTGAAATCAGGCCTAATTAAAGAGGTAAAAAATCTAAAAAAATCTGGGCTTTCTTGGAAGAAAATTGAAGAATTTGGAATGCATTATTATATTGTTGCACAATACATACAAGGAAAAATAAACTATGGAGAAATGATTAAAAAATCCTTAATAGAACTGAGGAATTACGCCAAGCGCCAAATGACTTGGTTTAAAAAAAACAAAAGAATCAAATGGGTTAAATATTACAAAAAAGCAGAAGGATTAGTAAGTAATTTTTTTAAAAAATAAGAGAGAAAAAGAATCAACTAACTCGCTCATCTGCTATTCCCTCGAAATCGCAGCGGCTGTAGCCATTCTCTTTCTCTCTTCTATGGTAGAGCTTACCACCTAATGGTAAGTTCTGCCACCTTTTTGTCTCCATTGCAGGAAATTTCAACCCCTGCCTTATAAAGACTTTTGGCAATTTTTATGGGAAGTTCCCTGTAGGGAACTTCCCTTTTGAATTCTCTTTTTTTTCTTTTCAATTTTTTTCCTCCTTTCCTTTCCTTCCTGCCTTTCAATATGACCTATCTTATTATCTTATTTTAATTTTGTCAATATTTCATTTAGAGTTTTATTAACCACCTGCGGATTGGCTTTTCCCTTAGTCCTTGCCATTATTTGGCCTATTAGAAATTGCCTGGCATTTTCTTTACCTTTTTTGTAATCTTCAATTACTTTTGGATTGTCTTTAATGACGCCTTCTATTATTTTCCCCAACTCTCTTTCATCGTTTAGCTGTTCCAATCCTTTTTCTTTAATAATATGGGAGGGGTCGGCGCCGGTTTTAAACATTTCTTCTAAAACCATTTTGGCAATTTTCGAGGAAATTTTTCCATCGTAGATTAAAGTAATAAAATCAGCAAAGTTATCTGGGGTGATTAAAAAACCTTCTTCTTTAACTGAAGCGCCCCGCAAAAGACCTTGCAAATCGGTAATTAAATAATTTGAGGATAGTTTTATTAACTTTGAAAGTTTTTCTCGAGGAAGATCGGGGTCAAACTCTGAAACTACTTTTTCGAAATATTCTCCTAAATCTTTATTGTAAACAAAAATTTCAATACTTTTTTCATCCAACTCATATTCTCTTTTAAATCTTTCTTTTCTTTTTTGGGGAAGTTCGGGAGTTTCGGCTCGAATTTCATTAATTAAATCGGAAGTGATATGTAAAGGAGGTAAATCTGGCTCGGGAAAATAGCGATAATCATGAGCCTCTTCTTTTTCCCTTTGTAAAACAGTTATTCCTCGAATATCATCCCAACCGCGCGTTTCCTGAACCACCTTTTTCCCTGATTCCAAAATTTCTGTTTGCCTCTGAATTTCATATTCAATTGATCGTTCTACCGACTTGAAAGAATTAAGATTTTTTATTTCCACTTTTGTCCCTAATTTTCCTTCTTTTTTACTAAGTGAGATGTTCACTTCCACTCTCATCTCTCCTTTTTCCATATCGGCATCAGAAACGTCGAGATAATGCATAATCAAATGTAGTTCCTCGGCAAATTTCCTCGCCTCTTTGGCTGAAGTTATATCCGGCTCTGTGACTAATTCCATTAGAGGAATGCCAGCTCGATTAAAATCAACTAAGGAATAGTCAGCACCTTCAGGATGAACCAAACGACCTGTATCCTCTTCCAAGTGTACCTCTCGTATCCTAATTTTTTTTACCCCGTAGGAAGCTTGCTTGCCCCGTAGGGAATTTGTTCTCCTTCGGGGCTTTCCTTCGGGGTTTCCATCAATTTCTAAAAACCCTTCCCTGCAGAGAGGCTGATACAATTGAGAAATCTGATAATTTTTAGGTAAATCAGGATAAAAATAATTTTTCCGGTCAAATTTGGAATATTCTGGAATCTGGCAATTTAAAGCAAGGCCTGTTTTAATGACTTTTCTGATAGCTTCTTTATTGATCACCGGAAGACTTCCCGGTTGCGCAGTACAAATCGGGCAGATATTCATGTTAGGATGACGTTCATTCGAATCGTTCAGACAACTACAAAACATCTTTGTTTTTGTGTCAAGTTCTACATGCACTTCTAAACCCACAATTACTTTATACATATTTTTTAAAATTTAATATATTCTTTAATTTTATTAACGCATCCAACTACTGATCTGTTTATTTCATGCTCCCAAAATCTTAAAACTTGATATCCATTCTGTTTTAGAATAATATTCTGTTTCTTATCTCTATTTTTAACTAAAGACAAACTGTGCCAATAGTCTCCATCGGCATAAATTACGAGTTTATATTTCGGCAGGTAAAAATCTGCTACAGTAATATCACATAAGGGAATATATTTTTTATAATAAATATGATTTTTCTTCAATCCCTCCTCTATTTTTCGTTCAATTGTGGTATCTTGCCTTTTCATTTTGCCCGAGGCTAATTGTTTAACAGTTAATATGCTTAACTTTTTTCTTGTTTCTAATGTGTGATGTTTCCCTTTAAATGTTGAGAGTTTTCCTTTTAACGCTTCGCTTATATTTCTTATAGAAATACCAGATCTTAATAATCTTTTGCGTAAAGTCTCATGATGGCAATGAAATAATTTTTTAATTTCTGAAATGGGTAACTTTTTATCTACATATAAATTTTTTGCTCTCTCTGCTGAAATTTCAATTCTATATTTTTCCATTGCCAACCCGCCCTTTTTTCTTATTGGTATATTATATTGTCTTAATCTATTTAAAATCGTTACTTCGTTGCAATCAAATTTTTTTCCAATTTGATAAATATTCATTTTATTTCTAATGTATAAATCCTCCAGTTCTTTTTTAGGAATTTCTATTTTTCTTATTCCTGTGGCAATATTATAATTATGAAGTCTCTGTGATATAGTCTTGTTACAGCAATTAAATCTTTTAGCGATTTTGCTAATCGACAATTTATCATTTATATATAATGATTTTATTTCCTCTGGTATTTCAATTTTATACTTCCCTTTATTTGCTTCGCTTTTTGTTCTCACGTTGATATTATACTGGCAGAGTTTTGCCCAAATCGTTCCCTTGCTGCATTTAAACATTTCTGCGATTTTACCAATACTCATTTTTTTATCAAGATACAAATCTTTTAATTTTTCTTCTGTTACATCGTTTCTCTCTCTGTCGTATCGTATAGGAATTTTATATTCATATAATCTCGCGAAAATTGTTCTTTCACTACAACAAAATTCCTTTGTAATTAGATCTAAAGAAAGTTTTTTATTGAGATATAAATCCTTTAATTTATCTCTCGATATTTCAATTTTAGGCCTAGCCATTATTAAATTATACCAAATTTATACGAAAAAAAAACATACAAAAAAGACCTGTGAGTAGGTCTTTTTTATAATTCTCTAAAAGAAGATTAGCTCCTTTTTTTATTTTTTAACTCTTTCATTATCTCCACTCCTGAACTGGTGCCGATGATGTCGGCACCGGCTTTTATTGCTTCTTTGACATCAGAAAATGTTCTAATTCCGCCGGCGGCTTTAATGAAAAGTCCGGGGGCTCCTTCTCTCATAATTTTTAAATGAAAAAATTTTTCTTTCAATTCCCGATACTCTAAGGGGTCTTTTTCAGTAGCGGTTTTCACACAAATAGCCCCTGCTTTTTTAACAATTTCGGAAGCTTTTTCTATTTCTTCATCAGTTAAATATCCCGAACCAATAATTACTTTTGTTGGTAAAATTTTAGAAATTTCTTTTAAATCTTTTAAAATTTTTTCCCACTCTCCATGTTTAACGTCGGGTATTGAAATTACCACATCTAATTCATCGGCTCCGTCTCTTTTTGCGATTTCACAAATTTGAATTCTTTTTTTATGCGGGCTATCCCCTATTGGTGGATCAATTAAAACAACAGTTTTTATATTAGTGCCTTCTAATTCTTCCCTTACCAACTTCACCCATTCCGGTCTAACGCAAACTCCCCGAAAGTCATAAGTTTTGGCTTCGTGACAAGTTTTAATAATATCTTTTGCCGTAGCAGTAAGCTTTATATTCGTGTGATCAATAATTTTTGCGATATTCACCCCGTTAGAAATTTTAGTTTTTTTACTATACATAATTAAGTTTTTTATGAACCCGCTAGATTTTGGGAATTTCTAACGGGGTTCATAATTTTGATTTAATTTCTCCGAAAACCTCCTTAATCGGTTTTTCCCCATTAATAATATGAATATTTATGAATTTCTTGGCGAATTTTAGATAGTTTTGGGAAACTTTTTTTAGTTTCTCTTCTTTTTCAAATAACTCTTTATGAAATCTTTCTTTCTCTATTCTTTGAATACATATCTTAGGAGAAACTTTCAACAAAAAGGTCATATCTGGCCAGATAAATTTTTTATTGATTTCCATTAGCCATTTTTCATCTTTAATATCTAAACTACCGTAAGATAGCGTAGAAAGAACATATCTGGTGCAAATTATGGTTATTCCTTTTTTAAGTAAAGGAATAATTTCTTTTTCTAAATGATGAGCTCTATCAGCAGTAAATAAAAGTTGAAGACATTCGGCCGTGCTTTTCCAGTCGCCGGAAATCTGGCCCTCAATTAAACCACCGATCAGGGAACGTGTTGGTTCCCCAGTTAAATAGACCTGCTTCCCCTCTTTTTTTAAGTATTTAAATAAAAAATTAGCCTGGGTAGTCGTTCCCGAACCATCTAACCCCTCAAAAACTATGAATTTTCCTTTGTATGGATTTTTAATCATATTTGTTTTTCTTTTTTCTTGGTGGTGACTCTACCGCCTTGCCATTGGCCG
>Ga0315282_10013640_pt1 | contig 12217 bp, 11 predicted proteins | sample YL17G07_20_MG_FD_203693 | JGI IMG/M metagenome (GOLD analysis project Ga0315282, IMG submission 203693) | Sediment microbial communities from Yellowstone Lake, YNP, Wyoming, USA - YL17G07_20 | ecosystem: Environmental > Aquatic > Freshwater > Lake > Sediment | place: USA: Wyoming | collected... | reverse complement strand
CGATCTGAACTGGACGTCACCCACAATCCGAATAACCGCACAGACACTTCGCGCAGCCCTCTTCGAAGAGAAGGGGACCTCCGCACTCCGGGCATGCCCCTCTTTGCATCGTGGCCAGAGATTCATTCGGAGAATGGTTCAGGAGAAGAAGCTGAGGATTGTTGGCCGGGTTTCCTTCTGTCTCAGCGTCCGCCTCTCGATCTGCTTTTTTCATCTGGAGGTGCCATTCAATCGCTTTGCCAATGGCATCGGAACAGGAGAGGATCTTCCCCTGCTGATGCCAGACGGGCACGTGGCAACTGATCCCCTTGAGCTGTCGGATCACCCTGTCCGGCTCGACCCCGGAGCGAAAAGCCAGAGAGACCAGCCTGCCGATGGCTTCGGATTGAGAGGCCGCGCAGCCACCAGCCTTCCCGATCTGGTTGAAGATCTCGAAGAGGTTTCCTTCCTCATCCTCATTGACGGTGACGTAGAGGTTTCCACAGCCCGTCCGGATCTTCCGGGTGGAGCCGTGGGTTACTTCCTGGCGCTCCTTGGGCCTTCTCTCCACTTCGGGGACCCTCTCTTTGAATTCCAGTTTCTCCTCGGTCGAAGAAAGGACACCCTTGTAAAGAACCTGCTGCTGGCGGCTCCTATCCCGGTAGATGGTCACCCCTTTGCAGCCCAGCTCATAGGCCAATTGATAGACCTTTGCGACATCCTCCATCGTGGCGTCATGGGGGAAGTTGACGGTCTTTGAGACGGCGTTGTCCGTATGCTTCTGAAAGGCCGCCTGCATCCGGATATGATCCTCGGGAGAGATGTCGTGGGCCGTAACAAAGAGCCTCCTGATCCTCTCGGGAATCTTCGCTCCATCTTCAATATGGCCTGTCTCAGCGATCTTCGCGAGAAGGGCTTCCGAGTAAAACCCTTCCTCTCTTGCGATGGCGCCGAAGAGAGGATTGACCTCAACGAGCTCCTTGCCATCCAGGACATGCCGCTTAAAGGCCAGGGCAAATACCGGCTCAATCCCGGAGGAGACCCCGGCGATGATCGAGATCGTTCCCGTTGGGGCAATCGTCGTCACGGTCGCATTTCTCATCGCATCCCAGCGGTCTTTCAAGATACTCCGATCGAAGTTCGGAAAAGACCCTCGCTTCAAAGCCAATTCCCTGGAGGCGATTCTCCCCCGTTCATGAATGAAGGCCATCACCTGCTCTCCCACTTTCAAGGCCTCTCCGTCGTTATAAGGAATACCCAATTGAAGGAGGAGGTCGGCAAAACCCATCACGCCCAGCCCGATCTTCCGGTTTGCCTTGGTCATCGCCTCAATCTGGGGCAGGGTGTAGCGATTCATGTCGATCACATTATCCAGGAAATGGACGGCCTCTTCAGTCGTTTGGCCGAGCCTCTCCCAGTCGATCGCTTCATCCTTCACCATATTGGCGAGGTTGATGGACCCGAGGTTGCATGATTCATAGGGAAGAAGGGGTTGCTCTCCGCAGGGGTTCGTGCTTTCGATCTCTCCTAACTCCGGTGTCGGGTTATCACGATTGATCCGGTCAATGAAGATGATCCCTGGATCCCCGTTTTTCCATGCATAATAGACGATCTTATCCAATACCTCCCCGGCGCTCAGAAACCGAATGATCTCTTTCGTCCGCGGGTTCCGAAGGGGATAGGTGCTGCCCCTGGCCACCGCCTCCATAAACTCTTCGGTCACGGCCACCGAAATATTGAAATTGGTGAAGTGCTGATCTTCCTCTTTGCACCGGATGAAATCGAGGATATCCGGATGGTCGACCCGGAGGATGCCCATGTTGGCCCCTCTTCGGGTCCCTCCCTGCTTGACCGTGTCTGTAGCCGTGTCGAAAACCTTCATGAAGGAGACAGGGCCGCTGGAAATCCCATGGGTCGATCCCACGACATCATTTCTCGGTCTGATCCTGGAGAAGGAAAAGCCGGTGCCCCCTCCGCTCTTCTGGATCAGAGCCATCTGCTTGACGGCATCGAAGATCTCCTCCATCGAATCCCCTACGGGAAGAACGAAACAGGCGGAGAGCTGCTGAAGCTCCCTCCCTGCATTCATCAGGGTGGGAGAATTCGGCATGAAATCGAGAGAGGCCGTGAGAGAGAAAAAGGACTCCTCTGTCTTCGCAACACCATTGTGAGGATGATAAAGAAGATCGGCCTGAGCAATGTTTGCTGCCACACGGCGAAACAACTCCTCAGGCGCCTCGATCACCTCTCCCCGAGGGTCTCTTTTGAGGTATCGTTTCTTGAGCACGGTTAAGGCATTCTCTGTCAGCTGGGCCACCCCCATCTTTCCCCCTCCACTAAATAAAGGACTATTTTACAAGGTTAGCACAATATTTTGGGTTGTCAAGAGTCTTCGAGAAGAGACAATCCGAGATCTCCGTCCTCCTAATGTAAAGGCGCTTAGGGAACTTATATCGACAAAAAATTGTCGATATGCATATATGATGGTCTTTCATGTAGGGGCTGAAAATTTTCAGCCCCTGCGGGGCAGCCGTTTTTCCTTCGTAGGGTCGGCGTCCCCGCCGACCAGAAATGGCAGGCGAGCCGCCTCCCCTGCGTTTGGAGATCCATGACCCCATATCGACAATTTTTTGTCGATATGGATGCGCTAAGCGCTTTATCTAAACCTCAACCTTAACCTTGGGTTGCTAGATTTTGCTGCCTCTGCGCGCCCCATCTCACTGCCAGGTTGCACTCCCTCACTTCTCTATCAACCACCTCCATAATGGCAAGAAGTGAACCCTGCTCCCTGCATGCATCTCATCTGCCATGTGATCCCAGGTTAAAATCGTCAGGTTGCCACATCGAAGGTCTTTTCCCGCTTTTACCAGGGCACTCAGTTCTCTTTTCCTGGTGGAGTAGTCATCGATATCATAGCAGACCTGAATCAACTGGTCCACTTTCAGCCCCTTCCTAAGAACAAAATCCACTTCCTTGCCATTGTTGGATCGGTAGTAATAGAAATCACTCCCCCTCCTGATCAATTCTATGGCTACCAAATTCTCTATTAATCTTCCGGAATCTCGAGCTGCTTTGAACTTGACCGCATTGATGACCCCGGTATCATACGCGTAAGCCTTTTTGGGAGATTTCATCTGTTCCTTTAATTTGTACGAGAACCGATCGACACGAAAAACTAAAAAAGCTTCCATGAGGTAATCCGTATAATTCTCCACTGTATGAACGCTCCTGAACTCGAGGGCGGACCTTATTTTTGTATAGGAGAATTCGCTGGAATGGTTGGTGACCAAATACCGGGCAAGATCATCGAGCTTTTTCGTATATCTCACGCCATATCTTTTTACAATATCTTTGAATAAGATGCTTTCGAATAATGTGGCCAGATAGTTTCTGGCATCCACTTCCTTCACCAGAACTTCGGGATAGCCACCTTTCTCCAGATAAACGTCAAGGTGGTTGAGGAGCAGGCCCTGCTTTTCCTTGAGTCCAAGGGTTTCATCAACTTGAAATCCCTTTGTCTTTAGAAATTCTGAAAACGAGAAGGGAAAGATCTGAAACTCGACATATCGACCTGTGAGGTGGGTGGAAAGCTCCCTGCTGAGAAGGTACGCATTGGAACCCGTGATGATAATGTTGAATCTCCTGCGGTGGAGCCTGTTCACGAAGAGCTCCCAGTTCTTGAGATTCTGAATCTCATCGAAAAGCAGAGCCTTCGTCTCGCCGTAAACCTGTCTGATCGCCTTGAGGAGTTCATCGTAGTCGGTAACAGTGACAAGCCTTTCGTCGTCAAAGTTCAGGTAGGCGAAATCTGTTCCTTCAAGCATCTGTATGGCGAAGACCGATTTCCCCGCCCGTCGAGGCCCCGTGATTACTTTAATGAGATCACTCTGAAGGTTTTTCTTCGCCTGAATAAGGTTCTCTCTCGGCACATATTTACCCGCAAGGAGTTCATTCCGCTCGAGCTTGTGACTTAGGATGATTTCTTTCATCTTTCCTGTCTAAGTGCACAAAATCTTATGATTTTGTGCAGTATGATTTCTTCTTTGCTCAAGTTATGCCATTTAGGAAGGAATGTCAAGCGTTTTTTGAGGAAGAATCCGTTGGGTACCCCTGAACGAACCCCTGGACATCGTTCCAACTGACCTGCTCTACCGGGTAATTGTCCCCTTTCTTGAAATAGGACGGATTGTTACGCATCACCTTCTCCCTCTCTCGTCCCTCAAGCAGTCTTATATAGAGTCTTTCCATAAATGCCACCTTCAGTAAGAAGCGTCATTCCGGCGAACCCCGGACCTGATCCGGGGCGGAATCCAGTGGTTTCAAGAGATTCTGGATGCCCCCGTATCAGGTACGGGGCAGGCTCCTCAAGTCCGGCATGACGGAAGCGGCGCATCTATAAACAGACGCTAGATATTGAATCTGTCACTCCCTGCGCTCACCTTTTAACTGCTTAGAAAACGATTATACGGAGGCATCTTCCTTCTCCCAGAATTCTCTCTCTTCTTTTAAGTGCTTAAATTTGCCCACTTCCCCCCCTCTACTCCTTCATCTATCAATCGCAGCATCTCGTCCAGGGTTCCTGCGCGCAGCGCTCTGTCTTTCAGTTCCTTTACGGCCATTCGCCTCGTATACCATGGGAAGAATTTTCGGAAGAGCATGACGCCGGTCTTCTCTCCGTGGAATGCGACATTCAAGGCAAGATGCTTCTTCATGGTTTGTGCTATTTCATAACCATCGGGGCGGCGAGGGACTGTGCCACCCTTCAGATGCTCAGCCGTCTCACGGAATATCCAGGGATTGCCGAGAGCGCCCCTCGCTACAGCCACACCGTCGCATCCTGTTTCGTCGAACAGTTTCTTGACGAGACCCGGCGTCAGCGCATCACCGCTTGCGATCACAGGTATTTCCAGGGACTTTTTAACTTCCCTTATGATGCTGTAATCGACCCTTCCACCGTATCCCTGGATCTTCGTCCTGCCATGGATAAAAAGCCCATTCACACCTGCATCCTCGGCACGCAGGGCCATCTCGACGGCGTTGACGGATGGTTCATCCCAGCCGGAGCGTATCTTGACTGTGACAGGGACGCGGGTATTTTCGACGATTCCCTTCAGAAGTTTTTGCAGCTTCGCAGGCTCCCTGAGGAGCCCGGCCCCTTCCCCCCTTGATACGACCTTCTTTACCGGGCACGCGGCGTTGAAATCGATGATATCGAAAGCATATTCCGATATCATCTCCAGCGCCCTTCTTATGATCTCGGGATCCCCTCCGAGAATCTGGAGACCCAGAGGTCTGTCATCTGCAGTTGTAGAAAGCATTTTCGATGTATTCTTGCTTTTGTGGACCAGGGAGCTGGCGCTCACCATCCCGGTAAACGCAAGTCCGCATCCGAAGGACCTGTTGAGCAGGCGGAAGGGGAGGTCGCTTATCCCGGCCATGGGCGAAAGAACAAGGCGAGAGGTAACCGTTAAACGTCCGATTGAAAGCACCGTCATTCATTATACACGAGCGGCAGGCAGGAAGCCATTTTAGCAATTTGGCGCAATTTGGGTGACCAGGGAACCCCGGCAAATCTCAAAAACCGGGGGCGGGCAGGCAAGAGCTTGAAATTCTTCTTGACAAGACGGGTTTTCTGCGGTAATTTTCTTTGTGAAAATCAACTACTTTAGAAAGGGGCGATGCTATGAAAGAGAAAAGACTTTTTGTTCTACTGGGGATTTTGGGTATTCTATCATGCTTCTTAATCGGCCAGGTGGCGGCTGGAACCCTTCAGGATGTGAAGGCGAGAGGAAAACTTCTTGCCGGTGTGAAGGCTGATTTTCCACCTTTCGGGTTTGTGGATGAGAAGGGGGTGAACAAGGGGTTTGACTGCGACATGGCCAAGGCCATAGCGAAGGGGCTCTTCGGGAAAGAGGAAGCTGTCGAGTTCGTCGCTGTCACTTCAGGAAACAGGATTGCCTTCCTGACCACGAATAAGATCGATATCATCCTGGCCAGCATGACCATCACCGAAGAGCGAAAAAAGGTCATTGACTACACCATCCCCTATTTCATGTCGGGCCACCTCATCCTGGTACACAAGGATAGCAAGATTCAGAAATATCAGGACCTGGCAAGGAAGAAGGTCTCCACCACGCAGGGTTCAACAGGGGACATTGTCACTGGAGAACTGGTACCCAATGCAGAACGGATCAAGTTCCAGCATAATTCCGAAGCGCTCCAGGCCCTGAAAGACCGCCGCGTGGAAGCCTTTGTCCAGGACGATGTGCTCCTTCTTGATCTCCAGAAGAGAAACCCGGAATTGAAAATTGTGGGTTGGCCGCCCTTCAGGCCTGCCCCTTATGGACTCGGGGTGAGAAAGGGGGATAAGGAGTGGCTTGATTTTATCGATGCCACCTTGACAAAGATGAAAAAGAGCGGCGAATACCAGAAGCTCTGGGATAAGTGGTTCGGAGAATCAAAGTCAATACTTCTCAAGCTGGAATAGGCTCCCTGCGGGAATTCGGAGTCAGGAAAAAGGGGTTAGGGATTAGAGGTTCGGGGTTAGAAATCGAAGATGGGGGGATCCACTAATCCCCAACCCCTAATCCCTAACCCCATTTTGTTGCTTATGGGATACCAATTAGATCCTTCCATCATCATCAAGTACCTTCCGCTTTTCCTGAAGGGAATCTTTCTCACCTGTGAGATCTCCCTTTTCGCGATCGTCATCGGGTTGGCCATTGGCATTCTGGGAGCGGTGGCCCGGACATCGCGATGGAGGAGCCTCCGTTTCACCGGAGCGGCCTATGTAGAGGTCTTTCGCAACACTCCCCTTCTCATCCAGATCTTTATCATTTATTTTGGGCTGCCCTCCCTCGGCTTTAAACTTTCCCCTTATGTCTCAGGCCTGACGGCCCTTGTTCTCTATGTGGGAGCCTACAATACGGAGGTGATTCGTTCCGGACTGGAGGCAGTTCCCAGGGGCCAGACCGAGGCAGCGAAATCCCTTGGACTCACAGGAGTTCAGACCTTTCTCTATGTCATTCTCCCACAGACGTTCCGCATCTCCCTGCCAGCCCTCGGAAATAACTGGGTGGCCCTTGTCAAGAATTCCTCGTTGGTCTCCGTCATTGGGATGGTCGAGCTGACTTTTGTAACCTATGACCTGAATGCTCTGACGTTCCGGTCCTTCGAACTCTTTGGGGCGGCAACGCTCTTCTATCTCATCCTCATCTTTGTCTTAATCAATATTCAGAATTTTGTGGAGAAGCGGTTTGCTTATAAAACGTAGAAATAGAGATGACCATTCGGGTTTTCTGTTTAATCCATCACCGTGGGTTCGTTACCCTCGGACTATGAAAGTTATGACTGGTTAAGGTTACGGTGAGGAAGCCGGTTTAGGTTATGTGTTGTGGTAAGGGCCACTTCCCTTTCCCTTAAGACGAACAACCTGACCCATTCACCAACCTGGCATCCTTGCCCTGACCCTAACCCAGAGGCTGCGATTTTCGAAGCAAGATCTGAGATCTGGTTTGGGGGATGTTCGACTTCAGCGTCATCGCAAAAAATCTTCCGTATCTTCTATCCGGGGTGAAGTTCACCATCGCACTGGCCTGCCTCGTAATCATCCTGGGGACCGTTCTGGGGATCATCCTGGGACTGATGGAACTGTCCAAGAACCGATTCATGCGATACCCGGCCAGTTTCGTTGTGGAGATCACCCGGGATACTCCCATCATCATGCAGATGTTCTTTATCTTCTTCGGCCTCCCGGCTTTAGGGATTCGACTGAATACCTTCCCCTCGGCCGCACTCGCCATGAGCCTTTTTGCTGCGGGTAATATGGCCGAGATTGTTCGGGGAGCGATCGATTCCCTTCCTACGGGACAGTTTGAGGCTGCCAAATCCCTTGGAATGAACTATCTCCAGATGATGATCTACGTGATCATCCCCCAGGCTCTTCGCCGGATGATCCCTCCGATGATGGGTCTTTTCACGACCCTGATTAAAGATACCTCCCTGGCAGCCATTATCGGTGCCTTCGAGCTTACCCGGGCAGGACAGGAGATTATCGAGAGGACGTTTCGCTCCCTCGAAATCTACCTCGTCGTTGCCGCCTTTTACTTCCTGATCTGTTATCCCCTCTCCTATTACACTCGAAAGATCGAAAAGGGAAGGGTAACAGGTTTTTGAGGTTGTTATGAATGATGTGATGATCGTGGCAAAAGATATCTACAAACATTTTGGAAAGGTCAAGGCCCTCGATGGCGTGTCCCAGTCCATCAAGAAGGGAGAGGTTGTCGTCATCATTGGCCCGAGCGGCTCCGGCAAATCAACCTTCCTCCGCTGCCTGAACCATCTGGAAAAGACCGACCGTGGATCGATCATCATCGATAACATCCCGCTTACCGATTCAAGAACGAATATCTACAAAGTGAGGGAAGAGATCGGCATGGTCTTTCAGCAATTCAACCTCTTTCCCCACCTCACCGTGCTGAGGAATATTACGCTTGCTCAGATCAAAGTGAGAAAGCGTTCCCATGAGGAAGCCGAGCGGATCGCCAGAAGCCTTCTGGTAAAAGTTGGAATCCCTGAAAAGGCTGACAATTATCCCTTCCAGCTCTCCGGAGGCCAGCAGCAGCGGGTGGCCATTGCCAGGGCCCTGGCCATGCAGCCCAAGATCATGCTCTTCGATGAACCCACCTCCGCCCTGGATCCCGAGATGATCGGAGAGGTCCTCGATGTCATGAAGAACCTTGCCAGAGAAGGGATGACCATGGTCGTGGTAAGCCACGAGATGGGGTTTGCAAAGGAGGTGGCGGACCGGGTCATCTTCATGGATGAAGGGAAGATTGTCGAGGAAGGAACTCCGGAGCAGCTCTTCAATAACCCCCGCGAAGAGAGAACGCGAACTTTTTTAAGCAAAGTGTTAAAGTGAGGGTTTCGGTATAGCGATGTCATTTGAAAGTGAGATAAATTCGAAGCACGAAATCCGAAATTCGAAACAAATCCGAATGACCGAATCCCCAAATTCAAAACTGAAAAGAACCAGCGTTTTGGACATTTGATCATTTGAATTTTGGATTTGTTTCGAATTTCGATATTCGGATTTCGAGTTTAGATCGGTCCTAATGCCTTCTGAACTCGCGCCAACATAGGAGGTTAGTAAAACAGCAATGGCTGAGAAAGTGATTGGTATTCTGGGAGGGATGGGGCCGGAGGCAACCATCGACCTTTTCACGAAGATCGTCAAGGGAACAAAGGTCCGAAAGGACCAGGACCACCTGAGAATTCTGATCGACAACAACCCGAAGATTCCGGATCGAACCCGCGCTATTCAGGGCAAGGGACCGAGCCCTTTGCCCCTGCTGATCGAGAGTGGAAAAGCTCTTGAGAAGGCCGGCGCTGATTTCATCGTCATTCCCTGCGTCACCGCTCACCACTTTTATCCCGGCCTCCAGAAGAAGTTGAAGATCCCTGTTCTCCACATTGTGGAAGAGACGGAGAAATACATCCGGGTTCGGCTGAAAGGGATTCGTACGATCGGCTTAATCGCAACAACGGGCACGGTTCACACCGGTCTCTTCCAGAAGGCTTTCTCTAACAGCCGTATCGAACTGATTCTTCCATCTCCCCAGGTGCAGAAGAACCAGGTTATGGAAGCAATTTATGGAAAGGCTGGGATCAAGGCCATCGGCCCATCCGTCGCTTCAAAGCGCCTCGTCCTTCAAGCCTGCAAAACTCTGATGAGGCGGGGGGCAGAAGCCATCCTTGCAGGCTGCACGGAGATCCCTCTCGTTTTAAAGGACGATGACCTTACGGTCCCGGTGATTGATCCCATCTCGGTCCTTGCCAGAGCAGCGATTGAGAGGGCCAAAGGTGAAGAAAGGTAGCCATGCCAGATCGGTGGATGAAAAACATTCACAAAATGATCCTTCCCATCCCTTTTCCACTTGAGACGGTAAATGTCTTCTTGATTGACGAGCGTCCGAGGACTCTTGTCGACGCGGGGATCAAGACGGGCCCCTCTTTCGAGGCGCTAAAAAAAGGATTGGAGGCTCTCGGGGTCAGCCTGTCATCGATCGAACGAATTCTCATCACCCATGGCCATATCGATCATTACGGTCTTGCCAAGCGCATCTCTTCTCTATCCGGTGCCCGGGTTTACATTCATCCGGTTGAATATGGAAGGGTTCGGTCAATCCTCCACGCCCTCGGTTTCCTGAAGACGATCCTGTTGAGAAACGGAATCCCGGGATGGATGGTCAAGGAGGCGATCCGTTATATTGAATCGGCCCAGGGAATGGCTGACCCTCTTGAGGAGGCCTTCTTCTTAGACGACGGGGATTCGATCCCCTTTGACTCCATGACGTGGAGAGCAATCTGTTGCCCTGGACATAGCCCCGGGTTGCTCTGCTTTTACTGGCCCGAAGCGAAAATCCTCTTCTCAGGCGATCACCTCTTGAAGGAGATCACGCCCAATCCAATCCTGAACGTTCCTGAGACCAGGCTGCCCTTCAGTTATCCCAGCCTGAAGCAATATCTGGCCTCCCTCGAAAAAATAGAAGGAATGGATATCTCCCTTCTCCTTCCGGCCCATGGCGAGGAGGTCACCGATGTGAAAGGGTTGATCCAGAAAATCTATGGCCATCATCAGGAGAGAATGGATCGAATCGTTTCGATCCTTTCGGGGGGCGAAAAGACGGCCTTTGAAATTGCCATGGAGCTCTTTTCTGGACTCCCTCCTTTCGAGGTTTTTCTCGGGATCTCCGAAGCCCTTGGCCACCTCGAAATCTTGAAAGAGAAAGGGAGGGTCAGGGTGAGGGACGGGGAGGAAAAAGATTATTATTCGTTAGAAATCTGAGCCCATTGAAACCCGCCCATTGCAAAGGTAAAGCTTTACCCTACGATGGCATTCCGCACGAATGACAAAGCCTTGAATCATTGAACTTCAGGGGTTAAGCTTAATACGCCCTTGAAACACATAAGGCGAAAAAACGATGGAAGACAGAGAGAAACTTCTTCAGGAAATCTTCGACACGGCTTTTTCCAACGAAATGACTTACCATGGCTGAACACAGGCCGTTCTTGCAGCCCTGCAGGAAAAAATCGATGTGGTCAGTCACGACGTCTTCAAGGCGGGAAGCGCCTTTTCCGGAGGGGTCGCAAGGCATGGGGAGACCTGCGGCGCTGTCATCGGGGCCATTATGGCGATCGGCGCACTGATGGGACGGGAGCGGCTTCCCGATCAGGAACAATCCCAGAAAGCCATGGAGCAGGCCACGCGAATTTACGATGGCTTCAAGGAGAAAATCGGCCATACCCTCTGCAGCGAGATCCACAAGATTCGCCACGGGAAGACTTATCGACTCCATATCCCCGAAGAGCGAAAAGCTTTTCATGATGCGGGAGGTCATGGGCCAGAGGGATGTCCGGTGGTATGCGGGACAGCAGCCAGAATTGCCGCCGGGGTGATTCTCGATCTCAAGGAGACGGGGTAAGACAGAGAGGTTTTCGTTTCGAATTTTGGATTTTGGTGATTTGGATTTGTTTCGGATTTTGGATTTCGTGCTTCGGATTTAAGAGGTCCCTCATCGGGCAAAGAATCGCTACCCTTCTGCGAACGATCTCATTCTCGGGCCCATGCAGGGACCTTCAGAAGATACTGAACTTGAAGTATCTTTTCGGATGCTCCTTGATGTCCTTGAGCAAGCTCTTCAGTTCAACCGCTAATCCGTCGATTTCAACTGTCAACTCTTTCAGTTTTCCAAACGTTTCCTTCAACTCCTTTACCATTTCATCGTCCCGGATCAGGGCCCCTGCGGTGCCCTCGCCTTTATCCACCCTTGAGAGGATTGAGGCCAGATGTTTCGATCCCCTGTTGAGGTTTTCATACAACTCCGGATCTTCCACCAGCTTTTTCAGTGTCCCTTGCTTTTCCGTGAGCTTTTTGCTGAATTCCTGTAATTCCGAGACGGTGGCCAGCATCCTGTCATAGAGAGAAGGATCTTCGATGAGCTTTCCCAAAGTCCCCTCTCCCTCCTTCAGCTTCTTGCTGAAGCCCTCCAGGCCGGATACGGTGGCCAGCATCCTGTCGTAAAGAGAAGGATCTTCGATGAGCTTTCTCAAAGTCCCCTCTCCCTCCTTCAGCTTCTTGCTAAACTCCTCCAGGCCGGATACGGTGGCCAGCATCCTGTCGTAAAGAGAAGGATCTTCGATGAGCTTTCCCAAAGTCCCCTCTCCCGCTTTCAGCTTC
>Ga0315282_10013639_pt1 | contig 12219 bp, 11 predicted proteins | sample YL17G07_20_MG_FD_203693 | JGI IMG/M metagenome (GOLD analysis project Ga0315282, IMG submission 203693) | Sediment microbial communities from Yellowstone Lake, YNP, Wyoming, USA - YL17G07_20 | ecosystem: Environmental > Aquatic > Freshwater > Lake > Sediment | place: USA: Wyoming | collected... | reverse complement strand
CGGTGCCTCGCGTTCATGACGATCACGGACCGGGAAAAATTAAAAATGCTTGACGATCCTTCTGCCCCGCCGGATCCGGCATCTGTCGATCTCTATCTTCGGCTCCTCTCCGACCGTGACCTGATGATGCAGGCCGGTGCGCAGTTTTTGACCGTGTTTGAATCTGCGCCAGACAAAAAATATGCCCACCATTACCAGGCACTCTATGATGTCCGGGAGAGAGTACTGCGATCGATTGCAGCCCGGTACAAAACTGACCTGCTGGAGATCTACAATGCCGAGCATGTTCCGGATATACGCCGGGATACCCTGCACCAGGAAATCCTTGCCATAAAGCGGCGACAGATTAAAAATACTGCTCTTGCCGTTCTCTCACGGCTCGATACTCCCGATATTCACCAGCTGGTCAGGGACCAGTTCACCAAAGAATCCGGCGCTACTGATAAGCTTGTCGCGTTCGGACTGTACATGGACAGTTCGGCAGGAGACCGGCCCGGTGTGCTCGACTCCTTTGAACAGGAATCGCACAAAAATCCTGTCAGCTGGGAGAATTTCCTTTCGGTTATTGCCGCAAACAGCACTCCGGATGTACTGGATCTCATCTCCCGGGTCGAACAGTCGGATGCGTTCCGTATAGAGCAGGCAAACGACCAGCGTGCGCTCTACGGGAGATTTGCCCTGAACCGGAAAAAATCCCTCCAGACGGAAAAAGGACGCTCCTTTTTGCAAAAGACCATACTCAGGCTGGCCCCCATCAACGAACACAGCACCGTATCGATGATCAGGGTATTCGGGGCCCTTGAGGCGATGGAAGAAGCAGACCAGATCCCCCTTGTCGGGATTCTTGCAGGGCTTTTATCGGAACTCGATCCGGAAAAAACACCGAGTGTGTACAATACCACACGCCGTATCCTTGCGGGGGCGCCGCTTGCTGTACAGAAATATGAACAAAAACACGGAAGTATACCGGCACTTCGGACATGAACTATAATGGTTGGTGTATGGCAGGATGACAGGCGTACTTTTTATAAAAAAATGTATGTGCAGAGTCAGCCGGAACAAATGAGATTTAAGGACGAACGTGTATGATCAAAGCATTACCCCTCGAGGATTACCGGGCTTCCTATAAGCCCGAACAGGTCGGGTGTTCCACAACCGACACACTGGAACCTTCAGATGAGATTATCGGGCAGGAGAGAGCGCAAAAAGCTCTCCATTTTGGCCTTGAAATCCGGGAAAAGGGTTTCAACATCTATGTTGCTGGGATACCCGGCACCGGGAGACGAACTGCAGTCAGGAAATTCCTTGACGAACTGGCAAAGATCAAACCAAAAGCCGACGACTGGATCTATGTCAACAATTTTGCCAACCCGTACGAGCCCATTGCAATCCGCCTCCCTCCCGGGATGAGCAGCCAGGTAAAGACCGACATGGCCTCCTTTATCGGAGACGTGAGAAGAGCCCTCCCCAGGGCGTTTGAGAGCGAGGACTATGCGACCAAGCGCCAGGAAGCACTTGGGAAACTCGACACCGAACGTGAGAAGATCGTCGGGGAAGTCAACGAGAGTGCTGCAAAACAGGGATTCACCATCCAGATGGGGCCTACCGGCCTCATGATCATTCCTGTCATTGACACAAAACCACTGACCCAGGAAGAGTTCGAAGCGCTTCCTGTTGAAACGAAGGAGGAGATACTCCGGAAAAGGGAAGCCCTTGATGCAGACCTGCGGACCGGGTTCCGCCACATACGGGAGCTGGATGCGAAAGGAATGGAAGTGGTGACAAAACTCAACAGTGAGATCGCCCTGTATGCCATCGGCCATCTTCTCACCGGTCTCAAGGAAAAATACGGACAAATTCCCGAGGTCCTTACGTATATTGACAATATCCAGAAAGATATCCTGGACAACCTTGGTACGTTTCTTGGATCGGCACAACAACAACAGCAGGAACAGGAGCAGCTCCCGCCCCAGTTCCAGCAGTGGCTTGCAAAGGACCTTGCTTTCAGGAAATACGAGGTCAACGTGGTGGTGGATAATGCCGGTGCCGTGGGTGCCCCGATCGTCTTTGAGGAGACCCCGAGCTACCAGAACCTCCTCGGGCGTGCGGAAAGGGAGGTCCAGTTCGGTGTCGTGACGACAGACTTCATGATGATCCGCCCGGGTTCGGTTCACAAGGCAAACGGGGGGTACCTTGTCATACCGGTACTTGACCTCTTCAGGTATCCCTTTGCCTGGGACGGGCTCAAATCTGCCCTCAGGACTGAAAAGGTCAAAATTGAGGAGCCGGGAGAGCAGGCGGGGTTCATCACAACAAGAGGCCTCAAACCCCAGCCGATCCCCCTGAGCGTGAAGGTTATCCTTATCGGCACTCCCGATATCAACCAGATCCTGAACGAGAAAGATCCCGACTATCCCGAGCTCTTCAAGGTGAGGGCAGACTTTGACACGGTGATGGACCGGAATGAAGACAATACAAAAAAATACGCCGCATTCATCTGCACGCTCTGTAAACGGTTCAGGTTAAATCACCTTGATAATACCGCGGTGGCAAAAGTTGTAGAATACGGGTCACGGCTTACAGAAGACAAAAAGAAACTTTCCACGCGGTTTTCAGGTGTCGCTGACCTGATCCGTGAGGCAAACTTCTACGCGATACAGGAAAAAGCACCGTACATCACCGTGAAGCATATAGAAAAGGCGTTTGAGGAAAAGATTTACCGCTCCAACCTGATCCAGCAGAAGATACAGGAGTTCATCGAACGGGGAGTATTCCTGATAGATACGGAAGGGGCCCAGGTCGGGCAGATCAACGGACTTTCCGTCATGGAGATCGGTGACTTCGCCTTTGGCAGGCCTTCGAGGGTGACCGCCAGTGTTTCTGTGGGGCGGGATGGGATCATCGACATCGAGCGCCAGGCACAACTGGGCGGGCCGACCCACACGAAGGGAGTCCTCATCCTTGGCGGCTATCTTGCAAACAAGTATGCCCAGGACAAGCCGCTCTCCCTCTCCGCAAAACTCGTCTTTGAACAGAGTTACGGTGGGATTGACGGTGACAGTGCATCGAGCACGGAATTATACGCGATCCTGTCCGCACTTTCCGGTTTACCTCTTAAACAGTATATTGCAGTCACCGGATCCGTGAACCAGCGGGGCGAGGTCCAGGCGATCGGGGGAGTAAACGAGAAGCTCGAAGGTTTTTTTGAGGTGTGCAAAGCCAAAGGCCTGACCGGGCAGCAGGGGGCCATGATCCCGGCAAGCAATGTCCAGAACCTCATGCTGAAAGACGAGCTCGTCCTCGCGGCAGAAACAGGTAAGTTTTCCATCTACCCGGCCAGGACTATCGATGAAGGCATTGAATTTCTTACCGGGGTGCCGGCAGGGGAACGGCGGCCTGACGGGTCCTACGAGGAAGGAACGGTCAACTGTCTTGTCAACAAGAGGTTGCAGGAAATGGCTGAAATGGCAAAGGAGTTCCAGCTCCCCCTGAGATAATTAAAACAAAATTCAAAAAATTTAAAGGTCAGCTAAAGAAGGTTTTTGAAGGCTTTCCTTTTTTTTAGTTTCCGGGAATTCCCCCTTGCTACCCCCCCTACCATCACCACATCATTCCCCCCTGGCTTTTCTGGTGGCCTAAGGTTATCATCCGGGAAATCGGGATCGGGACTAAGGCAGTCAAAAATTGCCCTCTCCAACTATTGTCCGCTCGCGGAAGCAGGAGTGGGGATGGAATTTGAATGATAGAATGCCTGCAAAAATGTTACCAGGAGATTTCTCACAGAGAATGAATGTGCACTCGTGCTGGGATAGAGGGATTCAGACTGGTACGGTACAACCTCTTGCCATCCAATACTATGAGGCCATGCTCTCCATCCTGTTAAAAAAATCAATTGGGGCTGGTCTTACTTTCAATTCCCCGGAATTTTCCCTGCGGTACAAGGATCTCGAACCGTACCCCTTTGCCGTACACACCGCACTCTTGTATGGTGAGTCCGGTAATAGACAGGATCTCCCGTGACAGGAATAACCCCAGCCCGGTGTTTTTTCCGAACCCCATCTCAAAGATCCGCTCCTTGTCGGATTCAGGCACTCCTATCCCGTCATCCTCGTACACGATAACGAGTTCATTCTGATCGTTTGTCCGGTACGAGAACAAGATATGCCGGACCCGTTCCCCATGACGGAGTGAATTGTCGATCAGGTTCTCAAATACTTTTTCAAGAAGTGGATCGGCATACACCGCAAGTTCGTCAAGCGAAACTGAAAATTCAATCTCTTTCTGTGACACCAATGATTTCAACGCGTGGATGCGTACCGGAACATTCCACCACTGAGAGGCTTGAACGCCGATCTCCTCGTAATTTTTGGCAAATTCGATCTGTCTCTGGATTGTTTGTGCTGCCACCTCCTCTCTTTTGAGGAATACAAGTATTTCAGGGTCTTTGACTGTCATTTTCGACAGATCGATGTAGCCAATAATAGCGGTCAGCTGGTTTCTGATATCGTGGCGGGTGATACTGGAGAGAAGGTGCAACTTTTTGTTCGCGGTTTCAAACGCTTTTTGCGACAATTCAAGCTGGATATTAATATCAATGAGTTCACTGTACTGGTTCTCCAGCTGAGTGCGGTAGTAGTTCATCTGTTCAACGATGGTACCGACAACGAATGCCACAACGACGAACATGAATGCACGGAGGAGTTCATCGGACGAGATGACACCCATCGTGATGTATGTGACCACAATATGCAGACCGCCGAAGAACAACGCGATCCAGATTGCCTTTCTCCCGTACCAGAGTCCTGCAATAACGATTATGAGGTAATAAAAGTGTGTGTACACAACAGCAATCTGGAAATAATAATGAACGATAATCTCAAGAAAGAGTCCTGCAATAATGAGAAGAGCGAATGCGTACGGGTGTGGTTTGTTCAGGGTCTTCCACCAGGATCCGGAAACTTCACATTTCTGCACGAATGCCCAATCCCCTAGAACTTCATTCGCTCGTAAGATTTATGGGAATAGATAGTGTCAGCAGAAATCGTTACGGCATTCATTTCCAAGGTTCAAATCTAGTGATACTTCTATTAATATTTACTCTATATTGGTTATCTATAAATCTCCGATCAAGAGTCTTCGTCCTGTACCTGTGCATTGCAGTACTGGTGCCGGCTCTCAGTGGCGGAGTTCTCTTCTACCCTGCACAAACAAAACCTCAGAGGTGGTGACGACCGGGACTTTTTACCATTTAATCCACCTCTGTATACCGTACCATGCGATTCCAATCGCAAGTCCGATAATTCCAATAATCCAGGAATTGATTTCCAGGAACGCAACCAGTCCGGCGCACGTGACAGCCCCGATAACCGGCACAATCGATGGGTAACGCTGGCGCCCACGAGGAAGTTTGAGAGCAGCGACATTTGCGATGAAATAAAATATGAGCATGGCGAAGGTGCTGACAGCGACGACTAATGCCAGATCAGCGATAAGAACGGCTGCCATCATAAGAAGTCCGGCGATCCAAATCGCATAGTGAGGTGTACTGAAGCGAGGGCTGATCCTGCTCATGAAGGGGGGAAGGTCATTATTTCGTGCCATCGCAAACATGATGCGGGATACTCCCATAATGGTAGTCAGGAGGACACTTGCTGTGGCAATCATCGCGCCGAGCGAGATAAGCAGCACCGCGCCGGGACTTCCGGCTACCCCGATCGCATCGGCAAGAGGAGAGCCAGACTGCGCAAGATCGGTTGCCCCGGCAATTCCGACGGCAACAATACTTACGAGTATGTAGATCGCGGTGGATATTCCCAGCGCAAGGTAGATGGAGCGGGGAATGGTTTTTTCCGGCTCTTTTACTTCTTCAGCCATAATCGTGACCCGGGCAAAACCTGTGTACGCAAAAAAGATGAGGGCTGCGCCGCTCAGGATACCCGTCATGCCTGAGGGTGCGAGGGGAGTGAAGTGCCCGGCACTGAAAAATCCTAATCCAAATGCTACAAAGAACAGGAGGATGAGCACTTTTAATGTGACGAGCATATTATTGAGCAGCGTCGATTCTTTCAGCCCGTGATAATTGATCGCGATGAATATGAGGCAGATGGCGACCGCGATGATTTTAACCGGTATTGCCGGAAACAGGGTTACAAAGTAGTGGGCAAAACCTAAAGAGACGGCAGCTCCGACAAAAATGTTGGAGAATATCCAGATCCACCCGGCGATAAACCCGGCAAACGGTGAGATGAGTTTTTGTGCATAGGCATAGGTACCGCCCTCTTCCGGGAGGTATGCACTTAATTCTGCAACACTGAGTGCGGAGAAAAGCGCGATAATCCCGGCAATCAGTACGGAGATGATCATCGCGGGCCCCGCTATACCGGCGACGATCCCCGTGACGATAAAAATACCTGATCCAATGATCGCCCCGATGCCGAGGGCCGTGGCACCAAAAAGGCCGATCTCCCGTTTCAGGTGACCATGATCTGGTATTTCTGGAGTCATAAGTTTCAGATAAAAACAATATGTACCGGACTGTATAGAGATTGCCCAATACCAGCGGATTGAATTGGAAACCGGATACCATGAACAATTTCGATTTTCTTCTCAGGAATTACAGATCCCAGTGCCTATTTACTAAAATTATCAAGGGAGGATTTCGATTAACCGGCAATAATGATGAGATGACTCAAACATTTCACCATGGAACTATCAATTTCAAATCCTAAAGTGAGGGTTTTTCGAAATTCTCAAGGATTAACCTGATCGTTTCATAAGCTACCTGAATTTTCTTCCACCCGGGGTTCACAAATAGGGAATTTCTCCGGTACTCTTATATTATCGGATAATCGTGCGTATTCGCTGCTTACTTACTTCACAGTATTCAGCAATTGTTTTGAAGGGCTTCTTCGACTTCCATTGGCTGATTCTTCGCACAATAGCCCTTGGCGTTAATTATAGCACATTTTCGTCTGTGCTGAGTGTAAACTTATTTTGAGATACTACTGATGCTGTCGCATTCCACGTGCATTCCTCTCCCGGGCTTACGCCAGGCTACCGGGCTGCTGAGTACGCGATGACTGCTCTTTTGGCTGACTGTTCCGAAAATGAAGATCTCGTACCCGCTTGATCTGGTGATGAGGCAAAATATTGTGAACCGGAATTCTCTTACGAAACCCTCTACAAAAGGTTTATCGATCGTGAAACCAATACCCGCTGTATCATATTGCTACTCATGCAGGGATGGATGTAATGGAAAAAACGGTAAACGGAAAAGAGGGAGCAGTACCGCAAAGGGATGGGAAATATGAACACACCGTGTCTCAAGACATGCATTCCGGTACCGCGACAGCGGCGGGCAGCACGGTGCCTGGTGTGCGGAATACGGCTGAGGGGATGCTGTCAGAGAACGAACAGTATTTAAAAACCATATTCAATTCTGTGCAGACCGGATTAATCGTCCTCAATGCAGAGACCCATGAGATCATTGATGCCAATCCGCTGGCGGTTGAAATGGTAGGAACTGACCGGGGTAATATAATTGGTTCGGTCTGTCACCAGTTTATCTGTCCCGCACAGAAAGGAAAGTGCCCTATTACCGATTTGGGACAGACGGTCGACCGTTCAGAACGGGTCATGTTAAGGGCGGATGGAACCCGTATGCCGATCATAAAAAGTGTGATTCCCATCACAATCACTGATCGCAAATATCTTCTTGAAAGCTTCCTTGACATCACCCACCTCAAGGAGGTGGAGAGGGAGCTTGTCGCCCTCAAGGAAGCGGAGGAGGAGATTAAAAAGAAAACTGCCGAACTCGCCCGGTCAAATCTCGAACTCCGGCAGTTCGCGTATATCGCATCCCACGACCTGCAGGAACCCCTGAGAGCGATCTCCGGGTTCACTGAACTTCTGCAAAAACGCTACCAGGGACAACTCGATGAACGGGCTGACAAGTACATCAGTTTCATTACTGAGGGCTCCCTGCGGATGCAGCACATGATCCAGGACCTTCTTATCTATTCACGGGTGGAGACGCAGGCACGTGAATTTGTAAAAACTGATAGTAAGGAGTCACTTGACCAGGCGCTTGCCAATCTCCGGGTGTCAATACAAGAGAGCAACGCAGTCATAACACATGACCCGCTTCCGGAAATTATTGCTGACGGTGCACAGATTACCCTCATATTCCAGAACCTCATAGGCAACGCGATCAAATACCACACGCCAAATGTCGCCCCCAAAATTCACATATCAGCACAAAAAGGTAAGAACAACTGGCAGTTTTCGGTTGCCGATAACGGTATTGGCATCGATGAAAAATATTCCGATCGCCTTTTTAAAATTTTCCAGCGCCTGCATACGCGAAACGAATACCCGGGAACCGGGATCGGGCTTGCCATCTGTAAACGGATCGTTGAAAGACATGAGGGAACGATCTGGGTAAAATCCATACCCGGTGAGGGTGCAACATTTTATTTCACTATCCCATTGAAAAAGACGGAGAGAAAATTATGACCGAAAATGCCAAAAAAACGTTTGCGACGAGACCCGTCGAGATATTACTTGTTGAAGATAACCCTGCTGACGTGGCTCTGACAGGGGAAGCATTGCAGGAAGGCAAGATGCTCAACAACCTGCATGTGGTGAACGATGGCGTGGAAGCGATGGAATTTCTTCATCGCGAGGGGAAATATCAATCGGCACCGAGACCGGATCTTATCCTCCTCGACCTGAACCTCCCAAGGAAAAACGGGCGTGAAGTCCTTGAAGAGATCCGGGCGGATCCGGCATTGACTGTCATCCCGGTTGTCATCATGACTGTATCAAAAGATGAAAAAGACGTCTATGAAACATACCGGCTCCATGCAAACTGCTATATCCAGAAACCGGTGAGGTTCGGGGAATTTATTGATATCGTGAAATCGATTGAAAATTTCTGGTTCTCTATCGTGATGCTGCCATCACAAAAATAGTCCGGGATCATGAAGATTCTCTTAATTGAGGATAATCCCTCCGATATGGAGATGCTTCGGGAGATGCTGTACGATCAGGACAGGCGTGCGTTTGACGTTGTACATGTGGAACGACTCGCGAGCGCAATCCCATACCTGTCCGGTGACAAAACAGACATTATCATTTCAGACCTTGGACTTCCTGACAGCCAGGGACTGGATACACTCAAAACATTAAAAGAACATTCCAGTGGCGTCCCGATTGTCGTACTGACCGGGCTTGACAATGAAATAATCGGTATACAGGCGCTTAAAGAGGGAGCGCAGGATTACCTTGTCAAAGGTCAGATGAGTAGTCCGTCCCTTGCCCGCTCCCTGCGCTACGCCATTGAACGAAATGCTATTGAAACAGAGCGGAAAAAAATGGAGCTGCAGATCACCCATCAACTTAAAGAAAAAGAGATGCTCTTAAAAGAGATCCATCACCGGGTCAAGAACAACATGCAGGTGATCTCCTCCCTCCTTATGCTCCAGTCACTGTCCGCAAAAGACGAAGCGACCCGGATATTATTCAAGGAGAGCCAGAACAGGATCCGGTCGATCGCACTGGTGCATGAACAACTCTACCGGTCAGACAACTTAAACCAGATCGAGTATGGCACGTACCTGAAAAAAATGTTCTCCCCCCTCTTTGAATCGTATGGTGCCGATCCACGGAGGATATCCATGGTGATCGATGTAACAAATGTGATGATCACCATAGAAAAGGCAGTCCCGTGCAGCCTGATTGTAAACGAGCTTCTTTCGAATTCTTTAAAGCATGCCTTCCCTAAAGATATATTCCCTAAAGACCAGAAAGGGAAGATCCGGATAGGATTTGTGCTTGATGCGTCAAGTGGAAACTACATTCTTGACTATCGCGATGACGGAGTAGGGATACCGGAGGGTGTGGATCCGGAAAAAATTGGAACGTTTGGCATGCAGTTGATCTACGGTCTTACGCAGCAGTTAGCCGGTACCATGACACTGGAACGCGGCAAAGGCGCTCATTTCATAATCACGTTCCCATCAAAGGAATTAATGAAGGAATAGCAATGGAAAAGAAAAAAATCCTGGTAGTAGAAGACGAGTTTGTCACGGCTGCTGCCCTGAGACTCTGCCTTGAAGGGATGGGGTGTGCAGTTGTGGGAACAGCAGATACCGGTGAGCGGGCAGTGAAAGCCGCAGCAGAATACAAACCGGACCTCATCCTGATGGACATCATCCTTAAAGGAGAGATGAGCGGAATCACTGCTGCCGATATCATCCGACACCAGTATGATATCCCGATTATTTATTTCACCGGGCAGTCTGACGAGGCAACGATTAACCGTGCCCTTGAGAGCGAACCGTTCGGTTATATCGTCAAACCGTTTGAAGAAAAAAATCTGAAAAGCAGTATCATGATGGCGCTGTACAAGCATTCGATTGATCTCAAACTCAAAGCAAGCGAGGAGCGCTACCGTACTATTGCTGAACTCTCTGATGATGGTATTTTCATCATTGCCAATGATTATTCGGTTGCATATGCAAACGGATCGGCAGTCCGTATTCTGAACCGCAAACCAACAGAAATAATCGACAAATCTTTGAACGATCTTGTACCGGAAGAAATGTTCCGGCAGATCCGGACTGTTATCGATGAAGTCCACGCAACCAATAAAAGTAAGCAGATCAGGCAGGAGTACAGGTTTGGTGGTTGCCAACTCTGGTTCGATACCGCTGCCATTCCGCTTACTACCGCCGATGATTCAATATGGCAGGTAATGATGATTATCCATGATATCACCGATCAAGTCATGCTGGAGGAAAAGATGGCGAGGGAGGGAATTACCCAATTGGAGAAAAATATGGAGCAGTTCCAGTACTTAAATGATCAGATACGAAATCCACTCCAGGTCATCACGGGACTGACCATGCTGGAAAAAGGACCGTACCAGGAAAAGATCCTTGAACAGGCTGCGATGATTGACAACCTGGTATCGAAGCTTGATATGGGGTGGTATAACTCAGAAAAGGTACGGAATTTTCTCCTGCGTCACTATCGGCACGATGGTAAAATTGATAATGAAGCTGAGACACTGGGAGTCCCAGGGCAAAACCGGGAGGTGATGATCCCATGACCACGATTCTTATTGTCGATGACAACCCGGACATTTGTGAATTATTCACGACATTTTTAACCCTCGCGGGATTTTCGACGCTGTCCGCTCCCGGGGGAGAAGAATGTCTTGAATTACTTAAAAAGAACCATCCTGATCTTATTCTCCTCGATATCATGATGGAACCCATGGACGGATGGCAGACGCTTACGCTGATAAAAAACCACCCGGAAAGTAAAGATATTCCGGTGATGATGGTGACCGGTAAGGCAATAATGGATAGTGAACAGCAGAAGTACAGCGGCAAATTCGAAATCTACCTGATGAAGCCTGTCACACCGACGCAGTTAAAGGAAACAATCGAGGATATTCTCAAATCACAATAGCCGGGAAAAGTGCAGGGTGGAAATATTTCCCCGTTTGAGTCATGCCGGAGGAAAAAATGGAGAAAAAGAGAATTACCCAATCAGAGAAAAAAACGGAGCAGTACCAGATCATAAATGATCAGATACGAAATCCACTCCAGGTCATCACGGGATTGACCATTCTGGAAAAAGGACCGTACCAGGAGAAGATCCTTGAACAGGCTGCGATGATTGACAACCTGGTATCGAAGCCTGATATGGGGCGGTATAACTCAGAAAAGGCACGGAATTTTCTCCTGCGTCACTATCGGCACGATGGTAAAATTGATAATGAAGGTGAGACACGGGGAGTCCCAGGGCAAAACCGGGAGATAATGATCCGATGACCATGATTCTTATTGTCGATGACAACCCGGACATCCGTGATTTATTCACGACATTTTTAACCCTCGCGGGATTTGCGACGCTGTCTGCTCCCGGGGGAGAAGAATGTCTTGGATTACTTAAAAAGAACCATCCCGATCTTATTCTCCTTGATATTATGATGGAACCGATGGATGGATGGCAGACGCTTACGCTGATAAAAAACCAGCCGGATAGTAAAGATATTCCGGTGATGATGGTGACCGGTAAGGCAATAACTGATAGTGAAAAGCAGAAGTATAGCGGTCAATTCAAAATCTACCTGATGAAACCTGTCACACCGAGGCAGTTAATGGAAGCAGTCGAGGGTATTCTCAAATCACAATAACCGGGAAAATG
>Ga0315282_10013636_pt1 | contig 12222 bp, 10 predicted proteins | sample YL17G07_20_MG_FD_203693 | JGI IMG/M metagenome (GOLD analysis project Ga0315282, IMG submission 203693) | Sediment microbial communities from Yellowstone Lake, YNP, Wyoming, USA - YL17G07_20 | ecosystem: Environmental > Aquatic > Freshwater > Lake > Sediment | place: USA: Wyoming | collected... | reverse complement strand
CGCGAGGAGAAGGCTTTCCCCTACTTTCGCAGACTGCTGGACTTGGGCCCGGAATATCTCGATGCAACGTTTCGGTTGTGCCTTCGCGCCACCCGGGACCCGCAAGCGATCTACAGGGAAGTTGTCCCCCATGGAAAAGATGCGTCGGCAAGGTTCGCATTCCTTATGTTTTTAAGCTCCACCGCCGATTACGAAAGCGCCATGCGGATCTGGGGGCAAATGGTCTCCGGGCCTGATCGTTCTCCCCACTTGTCTGAGGTGAAGCCCTTCTTGGACTTTCTCATCGACCATAATCAGATACAGGATGCCGGCACGGTGTGGAACGATCTTCAGCACGCTGGAGCTGTTCCGCCGGTACCCACTTCACAAGCCGCCAACCTTATCTATAACGGAAGTTTTGAGGAGCCGCCCCTCAATGCCGGATTTGCTTGGCGCATTAACGATTCCCCGGATTTGGTGTTCGATTTCTCTGATCCTTCTGCCTACAGCGGCGCTAAGTGCCTGCGGATTGATTTCGCGGTGGGTCGAAATGCGGATTATGACTTGTTGAATCAAGTCGTTCTGATCAAACCGAACACGCGCTACCAATTAACGGCTTACGTGCGCTCCGACAATCTCACCTCCGACAGCGGACCGCGGTTGCGAGTGGTGGAGATGGGTTGTGGGAATTGCGCTGCCCGGACCAGCGATCCGACGGTGGGAACTACTTCGTGGCATCCGATCGAGGTGGCGTTTATGACCCAACCGCAGACTCAGGCGGTGAGGATTTCTTTTTGGCGGCCGCAAGATCAAGCGTACTCGCGTGACATAACCGGCACGGTTTGGCTGGACGATGTTACTCTTCGCCCCGTGGAAGCTCCCGGACTCGATGTGAACCAAGAGAGGACCCGGTGACTATCCCAACCTCGTTAAGGTCTTCCGTTCATTCCGGCGGATCCTCCTTGCATGACCACCGCCGAATCTCCTCATCGCCTTTCCACGTTATCGCACGGGTTCTCTTTATTGCCACAATTTGCGGCGCCCCGTGGGCTTTTGGCTCCGTACAGCCGTGGGCGTGGGGAACCTTGATGGTGCTGTCTTTACTCACGCTGGTTCTATGGGCCGCGGGTTGCGCCCATCGCGGCGTTCTAAAAATTAGCTGGTCCCCGCTCTATTGGCCCTTCCTGGCGTTTCTTGTCCTGGCCGCTGTGCAGTTGCTGGCGGGTTTGAATGCCGACCATGTAGCTACGCGCGAGGCGGTCCTGAAGATTGTCACCAATTTTGTTGTTTTCTTTCTGGCGGGCCAACTTCTCGTCCAACCGGAGAGTGGCAGGGTTTTGCAAGGGTTCGGCCTGATCGTAACCCTGTTGGCTATTGCCTTGTGCATGTTGGGTCTGGCGCAAATGCTCTGGGGCCAGTGGCGAGTCATTTACTGGACTTTTCCCGTGGGGGGCGCACCCTTCGGACCCTACGTCAACCACAATAACTATGCCGGCTTGATGGAAATGCTTCTTCCCATTTCCGTGGCGTATATTCTTTCCCGGTCCTTGAATTCGATCCTGCGCTTCTTGCTCTGGTCCGGGGTGATTCTTGTCATTATCTCCATTTGGATGAGTGGCTCCAGGGGCGCCACCATCGTCCTGTTGATTGAGGGGCTGCTTTTGGCAGGCATTTTGATGTGGATTCGGCCGCGCGCCGTCTCCGCACGTTCATTCCTTGTGCTGTTGGGAGTTGTGCTGATTTCCGCCGCGGTTTTCTCTTGGATGGTCAGCACAGGGCGCGTGGGTGGCGGGGCCTGGTCAGTTTTTGAAACCAATCGATCCTTGGGAGTAAGGCTCGGCGAACGGTTAAAGGTGGGGATTGACACGCTCCATATGGCTGGAAGCCATCCTTGGATGGGGATAGGAGTGGGATGTTTTGAGCGTGTCTTTCCAAGTTACATGACGTTTCCCTCGGATCTGCATTGGACCCACGCCCATGATGACGTCATGGAGGCGGTGGCTGAAGGCGGGTTACCTGGGATTGTGATGATTGTGGTGGCAGTCGTGCTCTTCTTTCGTATGGCGTTTCGCCACCTCGAGGGACGCCTGCGGCATGGGTGGGGTTGGATTCAAATGGGCGCAGCGGTGGGCGCGGTGGGGTTGTTTTTCCACAGTTTTGTGGATTTCAACTTGCGCGTTCCCGCCAACGCCACATGGTTTGTGGTGTGTCTGGCCGTCGCGACGCACCCACATTTTTCGCCGGATCGCCCCCGAAGGGTGGCCCGCGATTCGGTCTCAGAACAAAACGAGGGATTCTTAACCCAATAAACCATGGCGGGGTGGGATCGCCTGTGCCACCTTGATCGACTCCATTTTTGCCCAGGGAAAGGGCAGCGGAAAAAAGTCTGCGAGCCAAGTCGAAGTTGCTGGGACCATGCACGCGGAGGCGGACGAGATGAAAGGTGTCATTCTGGCAGGGGGAACTGGATCGCGGTTGTTCCCATTGACCAAAGTTACCAATAAGCATTTGCTGCCGGTTTACAACGCGCCCATGCTTTATTATCCCCTCCGGACATTGGTGAATGCCGGAATCGAGCAGATCCTCATCGTTACGGGAGGGCGCAATGCCGGAGATTTCCTGCGCTTGCTGGCCAATGGAAAGGAGTTCGGCCTGAAGCGTTTGAACTACGCCTATCAAGAAGGGGAAGGCGGAATCGCCGATGCTCTGCGGCTGGCAGAGGACTTCGCCGAAGGCGAAAAGATTTGCGTGATTCTTGGTGACAATATTTTGGAGGGAAGCATCAAGCAGGCTGCCGAGAACTTTGCGCAGCAACCGCATGGAGCGCACATCCTGCTCAAGGAAGTTTCCAACCCCGAACGGTTTGGCGTCCCGGTTTTTGCCGGGGACCGGATTGTTCGCATTGAAGAAAAACCCACTCATCCGTCGAGTCGTTTCGCGGTCACCGGGGTTTACTTTTATGACGCAACGGTTTTCGAAAAGGCCAATCGGCTCAAACCATCCTCTCGAGGAGAGCTGGAAATAACGGACGTGAATAATGCCTATCTCCAGGAAGGCAACTTAACATACAGCTTCTTGGAAGGCTGGTGGACCGACGCGGGGACTTTCGAGTCGTTGCGGTTGGCAACGAATCTGGTGGCAGAAGGCTTGGCGCATCAATAGCTTTCATGGCCCCAAGTTTTTGTGGGGTCTGGGACTACCCGTCTAACTCCTATAGAAATAGAGGGTTCGAATTGAAGCTCTTGGTCACAGGAGGAGCAGGTTTCATCGGGTCGAACTTTATTCGTTACGTGCTGGCCCAGCACCGCCGATACTCCATTCGGAATTTGGATAAGCTGACCTACTCCGGGAACCTTCATACCCTCCGGGATGTGGCAAAGAACAGGCGTCACACCTTTGTGCGCGGCGACATTGGTGATCGCCGTAAAGTCCAAGAAGTCTTGAAAGGGGTCGATGCGGTCGTTCACTTTGCAGCCGAATCGCACGTTGACCGGAGCATCTTGGACAGCACCGCCTTTGTCAAAACGAATGTCCTCGGAACCCAGTGCTTGTTGGATGCCGCCCGTCAGGCAGGAGTCAAGCGCTTCGTGTTGGTTGGCACCGATGAGGTTTACGGAAGCGCTCCATCCGGCGAAAAGTTTACGGAGGAAACCCTTTTAGCCCCTAACAGTCCTTATGCCGCCAGCAAAGCCGGGGCCGACCTCTTGGCGCGTGCCTACTTCCGAACTTACCGATTTCCGGTTATCATCACAAGGTGCACAAATAACTACGGTCCTTACCAGTACCCGGAGAAGTTCATCCCCCTCATTATTACTCGCGCTGTCCAGGGGGAGAATGTTCCCGTGTACGGGGACGGGCTGCAGGTAAGAGACTGGATTCACGTCATGGACCATTGCGCAGGCCTGGATGCTGCCCTGCACAAAGGCCGGGAGGGGGAGATCTACAATCTGGGGGCCGGGAACGAATGGCCCAACCTTGCGATCGCGCGCCGCATCTTGCAGCTCATCGGCAAGCCCGAGTCCCTGCTGACTTATGTACAAGATCGCCCAGGTCATGACCGCCGCTACGCCCTGAACAGCGACAAGGCGTGTAAAGAATTGCTTTGGGCGCCGCAAATAACTCTGGAAGATGGGCTGAAACAAACCGTTGATTGGTACCTGTCCAATGGTGAATGGATACGGCGCGTGACGGCGCGCGCTTATCGCTCATATTATCGCCGGCAGTATGATCGCCGGGATTCCATGCTGGCGGAAGTACTGAACCGCAGAGGAAAGAGGTAGTGCGAGTTCTCGTCACGGGTGCTAAGGGGATGCTGGGGAGTTCGTTGGTGCCGTGCCTGGGGAGTGAGCACGAAGTTGTAGGAGTTGATTTCAACGACTTTGATATCTCCCAGGAAGCCGCGGTGCAAAAGGCTTTTGGGGATCTGCGGCCGGACTTTGTGTTTCACCTCGCCGCCTACACGGATGTCGACGGATGTGAAGCGAACCCCCAGATGGCCAAGGAGGTCAACGCCCAGGGAACCCGGAATGTGGCGCGAGCTTGTGCGGAAATCGGCGCCGTTTTGCTGTATGTTAGTACGGACTATGTTTTTGATGGGTCCCTGGAAAGACCCTACCGGGAGGAGGACGCCCCGAATCCCCTCAGCGTTTACGGACAGTCGAAGTTGGGGGGCGAACAGCACGTGCAATCGTTGCTGCCCCGGCACTTCCTGGTGAGATCTTCGTGGCTGTACGGTCCGCACGGCAAGAATTTTGTGGCCACCATTCTCAAGATCGCCAAAGAGCGGGAGGAGATTCGGGTGGTTAGTGATCAGCGGGGCTCGCCGACTTACACGCAGCACTTGGCTTTGAAGCTTGCGCAGATGCTGCGAGTCCAAGCATATGGCATCTACCACGTGACCGGGGCGGGGAACTGTAGTTGGTTTGAATTTGCCCAGGCGATCCTGAAATTGGGGGGATTAGAACGAGTCCGCGTGGTTCCGATTTCGACCCAGGAATCCGGACGCAGGGCCCGACGCCCGGCGAACTCTGTGCTGGAAAACCGTCGCCTGATCGAAAGTAATCTGGGCGTCCTTCCCCATTGGAAGGAAGGCTTAGCCCAATACCTCAAAGAGGGCCAACGCATGGGCGAGTTCGTTTTGGCGGCACCCGGTCCTGGCAGGAAACCGCTCCAGTGGGAGGGGACAGGGTCATGACTGTTCCTACTCCCCAGTGGGTGGCTGAACGCGGCGGCGTCCGCTTCGTCAGAGTGCCTCACTGCCAGCCGAGCTGTGGCGATATCATTAGCGATCCACGAGTTTCGTTCACCTTGAGGTCCAGGAATAAATTGTGATGGGGTGACCCGGCCTAAATAAGTGTTTTCATCTTGATTGGGCAAGTTTAGATTTTCGCCAAAGAGTCCAAGAGGGAGGCAGTTTGAAGGACGTCGTCGTCATCGGGGCAGGTCCGGCAGGCATACACGCCTCGTTTCTATTAGCTCAGGCGGGGCTGGACGTCGTCCTCTTCGAGGCCCAAAGCCGCGTGGGCGAAAGGGCAATCTGCTCTGGCGTCGTCGGCGACGAGGCTTTTGCCCGCTTTGATCTTCCCACTCAGCCCATTTTGTCAGACATTCGATGCATTCAAGCAATCTCGCCGGGGGAAAGGAAGCTGGAGCACCGGACGGAAGCCCCACTCGCACAAGTAATTGATAAAGGTGAGTTTAATCGTGCGTTGGCGCAGCGGGCCATCAAGGTCGGGGTTGAATTGCATCTCGGCTGCTGGGTGAATTCTCTGGAAGTTCAAAAGCATTCGGTGGAAACTCAATACCGCTCTACGGAAGAGGGGCCGGCAAGTCTCCGGGCGCAGCTTGCCATCATCACCACCGGCGTTAATGGTTCCCTGAATCAGGCTTTGGGGTTGGCGCATCCCCGGCAATTCCTACGTGCCGTCCAGGCAGAAATGACCCTACCACCTAATGGCCACGGCAATGCCACCCGGATATTTGTCGGCAAGGGCGTTGCTCCGGGGGCCTTTGGTTGGGAAATCCCTCTGGGCAACAACCGGTGGAGGGTGGGGCTCATGACGGAGCACAACCCCGAGCCTTATTTCGCTAAACTCGTCCGGAGAGTTGCACCCAACATCGACACTTCAACTTTGCGGATCGATCGAAAAGGGATTGCGCAAGCTGCCGTGGGCCGCTGCGTGGCCGATCGCGTCATCGCTGCCGGTGAAGCTGCCGGGCACATCAAGACAACCACGGGTGGAGGAATCTACTACGGGCTGCTTTCAGCCGAACTGGTGGCCGATGTGGTGATTCGCGCTTTCCGCAGCAAGAACCTTAGCACCCGGACCTTGGGCGAGTTCGAACGTTATTGGCGGTCGGCTTTCGGTAATGAGCTGATGGTCGGCTATTTCGCCCGGAAACTCGCCAGCCATTTTACTGACGGGCAAATTGACAGTTTCTTCGAAGCAATAAATGCCACGAACCTGTTGGTTCGATTGAATGGCAGGTTGAAGTTTGATTGGCACCATCGTGCGCTGCTTGCAACCTTACGGGCCTTGCTGACCCTGCCTGGGGGCTTGGGGGATAGGTGTTAGATGAAAGGTGACAGGTGACAGGGAGCAGAGACCCTTAAACTGGAACCCGTAAACTGTAGCCTAATCTGTATGTTAAAACGACTTTTCGACATATCGCTCTCTGGGCTCGGCTTGATTCTTTCTTCACCACTTTGGGCAACGATTGCCGTGGCCATTAAGATCGACGACGGAGGGCCCATTTTCTATGGTCAACCTCGCGTGGGGAAGGACTGCAAAGAATTCCAAAGCGTCAAATTCCGCTCCATGGTGCCGGACTCAGATGCCAAGTGGGGGGCGGTTCCCGCGAAAGGAGGCGATCCGCGGATTACCCGCGTGGGCCGGATTCTGCGCGCCACGGCCATGGATGAACTTCCTCAGTTATGGAATATCTTCCGCGGTGACATGAGTTTTGTCGGACCAAGACCGGAGTGGTCGGAGCTAGTGAAGAAATTCCGGGTGGAAATACCCGGCTTTGACCGCAGGCACGCCGTCACCCCAGGGCTTACAGGAATCGCCCAGATTTATGGCCACAGTGAACTGCCCCGATCCCAAAAGCTCCGTTACGACCTTCTTTACATCAAAAGGCAGAGCTTTTGGTTGGATCTTCGCTTGGTCTTCATCTCCTTCCTCGTGACCTTTACCGGAAAATGGGAAGAGCGCTCAGCAAAGCTGCCGCGACTGCTGGGTGGGCGGCGCTCCTCAAGAGGGCGAATCGCGCCGGCGGCCAAGTCCTCGTGCGAGGCGCCGCTCGCGCGGGGTTGACAAAAGGCTAAAAGGGCTTACAGCCTAATTAGTGATTGCGGTCCAGCCTTAATATGGAAGCACAACCCTTGACCCAAGAGGCGGGGCGCCCCCCCTGCACCGAGGTTCTCGGAGCCCCCGTTCATATTATTGGCGTCGAGAACGTCTTGCGCCTGATGGAGCAATGGATCCAGGAGCGTGACCGGCCCCATTGGATCGCGGTGACGGGCTCGCACGGCGCCCTCGAGGCGCACAAGCATCCCGATTTCCGTGCTGTTCTCCGCACCGCAGACCTTTCTGTGCCGGATGGACGGTGGGCGGCACGGGTGGCGGCCAAGAAGATGTCCTGCGACACCCATCAGGTTCGCGGGGCGGATCTGATGTCGGCGTTTTGTGAGCTTTCCCGCCAAAAGGGATTCACAAATTACTTTTACGGTGACACGGATGAAACCCTGGCGTTGGCAAGCGAGCGGCTGAGGCAAAAGCATCCTGGGGTAAAGATTGTCGGTGCTTACTCGCCGCCTTTTCGCGAGCTTACTCCCGACGAAGACGCGCATATTGTTGAAATGATTAATCAGGCTAACCCCGATGTGCTTTGGGTGGCGCTGGGCCTTCCCAAACAGGAGAGGTGGATTGTCGCGCACCGCGACCGGCTCAAAACGCCGGTGATCGTAGCGGTGGGGGCGGCGATCAAGTTTCACAGCGGAAAGGTTGTTCCGGCGCCGCGCTGGGCCAGCCAAGCCGGCTTGGAATGGTTTTGGCGTTTATTGCACGAGCCCCGCACGGTCTGGCGAAGAGCCTTAATCTACGGCCCCCAGTTTACGGCTCTTTCGTTGCTCGACGTGGTGCGGCACAGGAAGCGGCCCCAAGCAACTAAGGGCTCATAGCAGGTGGGTGTCCCGCCCTTCCAGACCCCTAGTGAGGGAAGTGGAGCACTATCCTTGAACAAACCGGGGTCAGTCACTCGCCAAAGCAACCAATCTCCCGTCGCCATCCTGGGGGGTGGGATGACGGGTCTGGCAGCGGGCTGGGCTTCCGGCGCGCCGGTTTACGAGGCGGAGGAGGCTTCGGGCGGAATCTGCTCGTCTTACTACATTCGCCCCGGCAGAGATGAGCGGTTCCAAGAATCCCCGCCGGATGAGGAAGCTTACCGGTTTGAAATTGGCGGAGGACACTGGATTTTCGGCGGCGACCCGGCCGTCCTGCGGCTGATTCGCAAGCTGGCCCCGGCGCGTGCCTACGAGCGGAAGTCCTCTGTTTTCTTCCCCGAGCAGAAGCTTTATGTTCCCTATCCGCTTCAGAACCACCTGGGGTACTTAGGCAAAGAGCTTCGCACCAAGGCGCTGGTGGAAATCCTGACCACCCCCAAAGGCAAGTTTCGAACGATGGCAGACTGGATGGTCCAGAGTTTTGGCCCTACTCTAACGGAGTCATTCTTCGGACCGTTCCACGAGCTTTACACCGCGGGGCTGTGGAAAAGGATTGCCCCCCAGGATCCTTACAAATCACCCATCGATGCTGCCTTGGTGATGCGTGGCGCCTCCGAGGCGACACCCGCCGTCGGTTACAACACCTCTTACCTCTACCCGCGAGACGGGCTGAACGCCTTAGCCCACGGCTTCGCGCAAGCTTGCGATGTGCGCTATGGGAAGAGGGCGGAACGGGTTGACCTGGCAAGCAAGACGGTGCTTTTCCAAGACGGGAGTTCTTTCCGGTACGAAACCCTCCTCTCGACCCTCCCCCTCAACAAAATGATCGAAATGACAGGACTTAAGTTGCCGGAGGAAGCTGACCCTTACACTTCCGTGCTGGTGTTGAACATCGGCGGTGTGCGTGGAGCGCAGTGTCCTCTCGACCACTGGCTTTATCTCCCCGCCAGCCAAGCGGGCTTTCACCGGGTGGGATTCTACAGCAACGTCGATGCCAGCTTCCTGCCGATTTCGGCCCGGGCTTCCCACAATCGGGTCAGCATCTACGTGGAGAAAGCCTATGGAGGGGGCCAGAAGCCCGCGCCTCAGGAAATCCGGGAATACTCCCAGGCCGCGATGAGGGAGTTGCAACAATGGGGATTCATCGGGGAGACGGAGGTGGTTGATGCCACCTGGATTGACGTGGCCTACACTTGGTCCTCGCCCGGCTCCAAGTGGCGTGCCACGGCATTGAAAGCGCTCGAGGAGCAGGACATCCAGATGGTGGGAAGATATGCCCGCTGGATATTCCAAGGCATCGCCGATTCCCTGCGCGAGGGCTTGTACGTGGGGGCGGCGAACCGCCGTTACTGATAGGGCAGGCTGTCAAGCACGTCCTGATCCCGGGGGCTGATGGGGGGAGGACTCCTAGTCCCACGGGTTGCAAATAGCCCAAGCCTGCCCAGGGGCCGGGGGAGGCCATCACACGCTCGCGTAAGGCCCGCCGGACGGTTTGCACCACCCCGCTTGCCTCTGGTGAACCGGCCAAGTCGCCTTTCTCCAGAGGATCCTTGACCCAGTCGAAGAGTTGCGTGTGGCCGTGGGCATCCAGAATCCAATGGTACTGCGGTGTGATCACGCTGATATACGCGTTCTGCCATCGAGGAATCGGGCTGGGGATATCAAGCTCGGAGACCACTGCGGTCGCCGTCGGGATGGACCCCTGCTTGCCGGACCAATAGTCTTGAAGGGAGGAAGACCCGGGGGATTCTTTCGTGCTTCCCTCGGCCAAGCCGAGGATGGTGGCATACAGCCTCCGAGTGCCTACCACGCTACGGACGCGCAAACCCGCGGGAATGCCAGGGCCGACAATGATCAGAGGCACGTGCACAAGCTCGCGCCACAGATTCATTGCATGCCCAAAGTAGCTGTGTTCCCCCAACGTTTCCCCATGGTCCGACGTGATGATCACCACCGTGTTGGACCAATCCGGAGATTTCGCCAAAAACTCCAGCAGGACCTCGATCTGACTGTCTGCGTAAGCCAGCGTGTCGTCATATCCCGCCACCAGTGAGGCCTGTTCCGCCGGAGTAAGGGCGGGGCGCTCGGTTGAATAGATCTCGCCAGCGAATCGTCGGGCAAGCTCGTAGGGCAGTTCGCCATAGCGGTTGGCAAATGGCCGCGGCGCGAGATAAGGGTAGTGCACATCGAAGTAGTTTATGAAAAGGAAGTAAGGCCGTGGCGTCCGGTGCGAAAACCAGCGGAATACTTTCCGATTGATCTCTTCAGCATGTTGGCGCTCTGGCCGTTCAGGTCGGGAGAAACGCAGGTAGACGAACTTCGTGAAAGCACGGCCGAACAGCGTTTGTGTGAGGTTCTGCCGCAGGTTCTCGGATCCGTCCTCGTACAGATCGAAGCCTCGGGCGGTCCCCTGGCTCGCCTGCCCGTACGACAGGTTGGCGTTGAATCCCACGGTCTGGTAGCCCGCCGACTTGAGGGCCATGGCGATGGTGGGAAAACCTTCCGGCAAGGGAGACGTCCTGTCTGCCCCATGCTGATGAGGGAGTAAGCCGGTAAACATTGAGGCAAATGATGGTAGCGTCCAGGAAGACGACGCAATAGCATTCTCAAACCGCACGCCTCGTTGGGCGAGCCTGTCAAGGTTCGGAGTGTTCTGGCGGGAATAGCCGTAACACGAGAAGTGATCCGCAGTCGCAGTGTCGATGGTAATCAATAGGATGTTCGGCCTCGCCGCAGCATGGGTGAGAGGGGCGGGTGGGGCCGAAATGTCTCCAGGCCCGCGAACTTCATACACTGCCACCGAACCTACCAGGACAACCCCCATGGCCACAGCCCCAATTCTCAACCTGCGGATCCAGTGCTCAATCTCATTTGGGGTGATTCTGCCCCGGCGATGCTCCCACTTCCGAAGGATGGCAGCCGAAAGCACAGATACACTCACTCCCCCCGCAATTATCATGAGGGCAAGGAGGGGGAGGCTGGGATGTTTGTCGTACCAGAGCCGGAGGGAGGAAACTCCCCCTGCAAACCCGCCGGCCGAGCCCAATCCCGCCGCGCATAACCGCCGCACGTACGATCTGCCCGTGGAACTACTCTTTTCTGCCAGGTAGCCCAAAACAAGGCCAATGAGTCCAAACGCCAGCAGATCAGTCAGAGGGGCCGCGAGAAAGATGGGGGGACCCAAATCGGGCCTGGCAATAACGCTGTAACGTGGTCTTGAGTAGAGCAGAATAGCCTCATAAATGCCCAGTACCGACCCGGTCAGCATTCCCCCGTACATAAAACCTGCCCGGATCGACAGGTGCCGGAAAGACTCCTGGGCTATTGGCTCAACCTCAACTTCTCGGCAATGGCTTTTTGTCACCTTTCATCACCCCCATATCACGGTGCTCTCCTCGTACCGAAGCCCCCCAGCAGACTATGGAAAAACCCTCCCGTGCTGTCATCCTGAGCGCCGCGAAGGATCGCGCTCTGAGTATTTTCAAGGCAATGGGAGATCTTCGTTGCCTGCGGCTCCTCAGAATGATCGACGAGTTTTTCTGCAGCCTGTTAGAGAGGCAACTCCGCCTGCTAGGTTTTTCGATCAGGGATTCCGCTTCCCCATGGAAATACTGCCGGAATCGCGCCATTAGGGGCTAGCGTGTCCTAGCCAATACCATCCCATAACCACCAATCCAATACATTCGCTGCTACTTTACCATTAGATCGGCAACACAAATCAAGCGAAAAAGTTGCGCTCTTTCCCCATCGGCCAAACCGACGGTCGCTTGGATTCTGGCCGTGTCCTTACCGGTCCGCCCAGCGCTGCCGCGAACGCGATCTGGTCGTGGCCATGATCCTCGCGCGTTTGTCCCTCCCTCTTCGAAATTAGCGACTTCGGGCCTTAGGGGCCCCCTAATCAGTCGATAAGGCGGCGGAGCAGTTGAGTGGATCGGCTTTGGGGCAAGTCCGGTGGGAGTCGGTGTGAAGGCACCTGGCGTAGGCGTTGTTTGGGCGGTGCACCGATGGCTTTTAACATG
>Ga0315282_10013635_pt1 | contig 12222 bp, 14 predicted proteins | sample YL17G07_20_MG_FD_203693 | JGI IMG/M metagenome (GOLD analysis project Ga0315282, IMG submission 203693) | Sediment microbial communities from Yellowstone Lake, YNP, Wyoming, USA - YL17G07_20 | ecosystem: Environmental > Aquatic > Freshwater > Lake > Sediment | place: USA: Wyoming | collected... | reverse complement strand
CGCCATTCTGTGCTCAGAAACGCAGGTTGATCCGAGTTGTGGACAACCGTCGTTCGGATCAAGCACCTTCTGAGCAGCGTTTTCGAGGGCAAGAAGGCAGGCTGTGATTTAGATGCGTTCGCCCTGTGTGACACAGCCTGTTCGCTTGACGATGCCACTCACCACATTGGGCGACTTTGCGTTCGCCCTGTGTATGAAGCCCTTTCTGTGTGCGACTACGTTTCGTGGGGGAGATTTCGCCGGGCGAACGAGAAACCTCGCCTTTCAATGCCCATTCCACCCAAGGAAAGGGAGTCGTGCGGGGACGCACGACCTTGTATGTTCTGGGAGACCAGGTATTCTACCCGGCGGCAGGAGATGTTCGGGCGGTTGGGTGGGTGGCCACCCCCACCCAACCGCGGTGCCGACGGCCCTCTGCGTCGGGCGAGCGTCCCCGCTCGCCTTGCGAAGCCATTCAGGCCCACGAAATCTAGTCGCACACCCCTTTTTGACCGTCCCGGGCGTACGACAAGATTCTGGCAGCGCGTGGAGTCGCCAGTGGCAGTATCAAGCGCGAATTGTCGACGGATCCTTCGTGGGCGGGGGCGTCTCGCCCTTGCGTCGCAAGGCCATCTTGGGGTTTTCCAGCGCAGGAGTTTGCGCTGGGGGCCTCTTTGCCCTGCCTTCTCAGGATGCGATGGACCGCACCCGAAGGGTAAAGGCGAGGGGCTCCCAAACGCGATCTATGTCGTCTGGCGTCCTGCGATGCCCTCGGCACAGAGAAACCATCGCCAAGCCAAGGCTATCGCATCTAAATCGTTCGACCCCAACCGTTTGCTCAGACGCGTCGAATTATCAGACCGTTCACGCAGCGGAATGTTCACCCAGCCAGTATCCGACGCGCAGTTCGGGGCCTGGAGGCCCAATTCTGACTCAGGTGCATGAGCCCTGATCGCCAAGCCCCGCGAGCTTGACGAGGCGACCCGCGACTTGCCTGTCCTGCAGCCGGCCTCTCGTGCAGACCGGAGGGATACGACAGGATCGCGGCAGAGCAAGCGCGACGTTATGGGTGGTGGCGCCAAGGCTCAAGGATCTGCCCATGGTGGATGGGCAAACCCATCGCAAGGTGGACCCTGCCGCTGAACACTCAGGACGCAGCAGCGCTTGCGGTGACTCTAGGTCAATTATGACTTATAGTCACCGCTGACACAGGTACTGTCTCGTACACAGGACTATCTATATATCTCAGGTCAGCTTGAGAAGCCCGGGGTTGTCTCTCTATCAGACCACGGCTCCCACGGTTTGTCTGAGACTCAACAGAGAGCCGAAACCGCCTCGCCTGATCAGCGGTATTGGCCTGGGGAACGGCGTCCCCCTGCTGGCTCGATACGGAGCCAACGAGTCTTCAGACGCAGCCTAAGAAGATGGGCCCGGCCACCGGGCATGGCTGAGAAGACGGCAATGGGTGTCGCGGGCATCTTGCCCGCGATTCGAAGGCGGGACGCCTTCGACACGACCGGCGTGTCGCGGACCAGTTTCTTCCCGACACAGGCCGCGCCGCGGCCCAGCGACTCGCAATGACGGGGCCGGGATCTTGTATTGGACTCGGCTGCAAGGCTCCCACAACCCACGGATGTTGCAGTGCACCGGGCATCTCTGTGCGGTGGATCATCCAGCAGTGGGCTGTGCCCACCGCGAAGCATTGCTGCGTCCTCTCAGTGGGCATCCTGCAAGTGTGCGAGGCTGGACTCGGCGCAGAAGGAACGGGTCCGGTGCAGTGAAGCAGCCTGGTACGCTGGTTTGGGATGATCCGGACCCGCGACGGCACGGCTCATTCTACGATGGCCAGATTGCTGCTGATGATGCTGTGCGGCCAAGCGGTGGTGCGAGCCCGGCCATTCTTGTGAATTTCGGTTCTGTGCGCGGATCTTGCGCAAAAATTTGCCCCGATCCCAAGAATTTTTGAAACAGATGCTTGACACAGCCGTCTAAATATATAGAATGATAGTACAATAAGTAAATGGATATACAGTACGACAGCAATATGTGGAGAATCTGACATGATTGAGTTCAAACTGGACCTAAAGAGCGGCGTGCCGTTCCACCGGCAGGTTGTGGATCAGATCCGCTACGGGATTGCCTCGGGCCGGCTGCTGCCGGGCGAGCAACTGCCCACCGTGCGGGACTTGGCCGTGCAGCTCCAAGTTAACCCCAACACCGTGCGAAAAGCCTACTCGGACCTGGAACTGCTCGGCATTCTGAACACGCAGCAGGGCACCGGCACCTTTGTCGGCGACCAGCCGGTCGAGATCGAAGAGGCGGAACAACGCCGCATGCTGGAACAAATCTGCGATGAGCTCGTCGCTCGCGGACACCAATACAATCTGACGCTCCAAGACATTGTCGAGCATCTGCAAAGGAGACTAAACCATGGCACTGAAGAAAACGACAGACCTGAATAGCTCGATCTCCGAAGTGTACAGCGAAATCAACTCCGGGCTTCGCATTTCCCTGGTGGCCTGGCTGGCGGCAGTCCTCGTCGTTCTGGCGGGGTTGGCGGTCAACTGGCTGCTGCAAGGCAGTCTGGAGCCTCTGAATGTCCCCCTTATGACCGTCACGATCATACTGGCCGTGCTCGTCCTGCTGGCTCTCAAGATCGCCAGGCAGTGGGAGCGCGTCGTGATCCTGCGGCTGGGCAAGTTCGACCGGCTCAAGGGCCCCGGCCTGTTCTTCATCATCCCGATTGTCGAGAGCGTCGTCCAGATCGTCGATATGCGCATCCGGTCGACGAAGTTCAGCTCCGAGGCGACCCTGACCAAGGACACGGTCCCCGTCAACGTCGACGCCATCTGCTTCTGGCTGGTCTGGGACGCCAAGAAGGCGGTACTCGAAGTCCAGGACTTCTACCTGGCGATCGTGCTGTCGGCCCAGACGGCCCTGCGAGACATCATCGGCACGCATGAGCTGGCGGACATGCTCACCCACCGCGGGGAACTGGGCCGTCGGCTGCGCGAAATCCTCGACGAGAAGACCAACCCGTGGGGCATCAGCGTCCAATCCGTGGAGATCCGCGACATCATCATCCCGAAGGACCTGGAGGCGGCGATGTCCAAGCAGGCCCAGGCGGAGCGCGAGCGACAGGCGCGAATCATCCTCAGCACCGCCGAGACGGAAATCGCCGAGAATTTCGCCCAGGCCGCCAAGCAATACGAGTCCAATCCGGGGGCCATGCACCTTCGCGGCATGAACATGCTCTTCGAGGGCCTCAAGGAGAAAGGCTCGATGATCATCGTCCCGAGTTCCGCCCTCGACACCATGAACCTCGGCGCCATCAGCGGCCTTGCCGCCCTGAGCCAAGTGAAGAGCGAAAAAGACACCAAGCGCGGCTCTGATAAGGAGACATCGACGTGATCCTTTTGATCACGCCGGGCTGTTTGTCGCCTTGACGTTCCTCGTCAACTGGTCGTTCGCGTTGTTGTTCGGCATCCCGGGTGGGCGCTGGGGCACGCCCCTTGGGATGGTATTCGGGGCGACCTACATGTTCGGCCCCATGCTCGTGGCGATTCTGCTCCAGAAGGGGGTTTACCACGAGCCCGTCAAAGGGCCGCTGAGGACATCGTTGCGGCTCAATCGATGGTTCCTGGTGCTATGGCTGCACGACTTGAAACCCGCAAAGGCAGATGGTAGCATTGAGGACATGGGCATCGTTCAGTCATGAGGGCCGGAATCATGGAACCGAAGTCCATCACTATCATAGGGGCCGGAATCGCAGGGCTGTCCGCCGGCTGTTATGCACAGATGAACGGCTACCGAACGCGGATTTTCGAGATGCACGACAGCCCCGGGGGATTGTGCACGTCCTGGAAACGCAAGGGATACACCATCGACGGCTGCCTGGCGTGGCTGGTGGGCTCTTCGCCGGCTGTCGGCTTCCATCGCATCTGGCAGGAGCTCGGCGCCGTGCAGGGACAGCGCATGATCGAGCACGAGGAGTACCTGCGGGTGGAGGGCAAGGCAGGCAAGACCCTCATCGTCTACCGCGACATCGACAGGCTCGAGCGGCACATGAAGGAACTCGCCCCTCAAGACTCGCGATTGATCGAGGAGCTCACCGGGGCCGCACGCGCCTGCGCCAGATACGACCTGCCAGTCGACAAGGCGCCCGAGCTCTACGGAACGATCGACGGAATCAGCTTCCTGATTCGAATGTTTCCGTTCCTGAGACTGTTGTCCAAGTGGAAGAAGGTCACGCTCCAGGAATATGCCGGGCGGTTTTCCGATCCTTTCCTGCGCGAGGCCCTTCCCCTGCTTGGCGATCTGCCCGACTTTCCGGCGGCGATCCTGATCATGATTCTGGCCTGGATGCATCGCAAATCCGCCGGCTACCCGGTGGGCGGCTCGCTCGAGTTCTCCCGTCGCATCGAGCGGCGTTACCTCGATCTGGGCGGGGAGATTCGCTACCGCTCGCCGGTCCGTGAGATCATCGTGGCGAATGACAAGGCGGTTCGCGTCCGCCTGGCGGATGGAACGACGCACCACAGCGACATCATCATCTCCGCCGCCGACGGCCACAGCACGATCTTCGACATGCTGGGCGGCAGATACATTGACGACAAGATCCGCCGGTACTACGACGAGCTTCCCCTGTTTTCTGGCTTGATCCAGGTCGCCCTGGGCGTTGCCCGCTCGTTCGAGGGGCAGCCGCCGGCCGTTCTCTATTCTCTCGATGAGCCCGTTGTTATCGGCGGACAGGAACGCAGGTACCTCCCCATCGAGATCTACAACTTCGATCCTACGCTGGCGCCCCCAGGCAAGACAGTCGTGAAAGTGATGCTCGCCTCCGACTACGGATACTGGAGGAACTTGAAGGAGAGCCCTGAGCGCTACAGGACCGAGAAGGAGAAGATCGCCGATCAGGTAATTGCCCTGCTCGAGCATCGCTATCCAGGGCTGGCCGGCCAGGTCGAGATGCGCGATGTGGCCACGCCCATGACGTGGGAACGCTACACCGGCAACTGGCGAGGCAGCTTCGAGGGCTGGCTGATTACGAGACAGACATTCCCGCCTTTCCGCATGAGCAAGACGCTACCCGGCCTGAAGGACTTCTATATGGCCGGGCAATGGGTCGAGCCGGGCGGCGGCGTGCCCACCGCCGCCATGTCCGCCCGCAACGTCATTCAAATTATCTGCAAGCGAGATGGCAAGACATTCATGACGCAAACACCGTGAGCCCGCACCTGCGGCGGCGATCCGTCGCTCATGATCCATGTCGGGCGACCGACAAGCCCTTTCGTCGAATGACATTGCGGCAGACGGTATAGTTTGGTAGTCTGTGGCTCATGAGCCCGACGGTCTTTAGGATAGGGAAGCGTGGAGTCACGAAAAGATGAGATCACCAAAGCATGGGACGAATACTTCGAAGCTTGAAGTGACGAGCATCTCGGAGCACGGCTTCTGGCTCTTCCACGATGGCAGGGAATACTTCCTCGATTACGTGCATTTCCCCTGGTTCAAGAAGGCAACGGTCGAGCAGATCTGCGACATCGAACTGACCAATGGCACACATCTCTACTGGCCCGACCTGGACGTTGACCTGACCTTTGAAATTATCGAGCATCCGGACAAGTACAAGCGCGTGAGCAAGTAGCCGGGTCAACTGCACCAGGGGCGGGCGCGGTTCTTGATCGTGGGCAGGATCTCGTTGAGGGTCTGGACGTCCTCGGCGATCTCGAAGTCGAACATGCCGGCCAGGGTGTGGTCGGCGCCGTTCTCGAAGACGTAGCGGAAGGCGTCCTTCGGCGGGATCGCGCCGGCGGCCATCGCCTTGAAGGAGATCCAGGGCTTCTTGACGTTCTTCATGACCTCGATGGTCGCCGCCGGGTCCTTGCACCAGTAGCCGGGGACCTCGTTGTAGGCGTTCTTCAGCTCGTCCGGCTTGGGCGCGCTGGGATATTTGTGGTGGTGGAAGGTCTTGATATAGAAGTCGGCGGGGATGTCGTTCTTCTCGCACTGGACGACGACGTTCAGGTCGTGACAGCCGACGCCGGAGGGGACGCCGAGGTCCTTGGCGATCTCGACCGCCTTGCGGACCAGGTCCATCCTGCCCTGGGCGCAGAGGGGATCGGAGCGAACGCCCCAGAGGTAAATGGCCTCGGTGCCGTCATCGACGAGTTCCTTGGTCATGTCGGCGTAGGCCTTCATGTCCGGGGTGATCTCCGCGATGGGGCAGATGATCCACTGAATCTTGCCGCCGTAGCGCTGGCGGTATCGCTTGAGCATCGGCACGATCCCCGGCGGATTGTGAATGGACAGGGTATTGATGCCGTGCGCCTCGGCCAGGGCCATCGTCTCGTGAATTTTGTCTTCCGTGTTGTAGTGAGCGGTGAGGTTGTACACGTACTGGAGGTCGCGGCTGTGGGTGTAGTGGGTCAGGAGGTTGCCGCCGAGCAGCATGCGGCTGACCTTGAGCTTGCCGATCTGGCCCATCGGCAGCGTGGCCTTCGAGTTCGCCTCGACCTTGATCGCCGACGATTTGCCCTCGGCCCCGTGTGTTGAGGCGGCGCCGATGCCCACGGCCCCGCCGGCGGATGCGACGATAGAGTCCCTGATAAACTCGCGACGATTCAGACCCGATGACATGCTCGTCCTCCTTCTCTCGATAACCACTGTGCCCTCGGTCACGCCCGAAGGCCGTGCCAGACCATCACTATAAACCAACCGCCGCCCGAAAGCAAGAATCTTTGGGCCGGCGGGCTGAACTACCACAAGGAACATCACCTGTTCCCGCGATCTGCCACGTCAATTACCCCTCCATGTCGAAGGTGGTCGAAGAGACGTGCCGCGAGTTCGGGATTCCCTATAAGGAGCACAAGTCATTCCCGGCGGGCATCGTCGCGCATTATCGCTGGCTGCGGCGGATGGGAACTGCCGATTGATCTACGGAATTCGCGCACGCCTTTGGCCCGATTGCCAAGGGAGGATGACTGACCTGAGGGACGCAGATCCTTTCGCTGGAACTATGCGGCTGGTACAATCCGGGCGTGCCCAAGACGATGCACGCATTCCTGGTTGCGCTCGGCTGTCTCCAAGGGCCCGACTGGGTGGAGACTTTCTTTTGCCGGGAGAGAATGTCATGAGACTGTATGCCGTGATAACGTCGGTAGTGTGGGTCTTGGCCGCACAGGCCTGGGCTGAAGATATTCCGCAGTTCGGCATGTTCGAGAAGAGCTTCAGCCATTCGGGCACGTACGGCAACCCGTACAAGGACCTGGCCGCATCTGTCACGCTCCGCCGTCCTGACGGAAGGGAGTGGAGGATACCTCTGTTCTGGGATGGCGAGGCGGCTTGGACATTGCGTGTCTCGCCCGACCTGGTCGGCCAGTGGTCCTATTCGATCCAATCTGCCGATGCCGGCCTGAACGCCCGGACCGGGTCCTTCCGCTGCGTGGAGTCGAGCCGGCACGGCAGTATCCGGCCGATGAGCGGTCGCCCGCTGCATTTCCAGTACCAGGATGGCACGCCGTTCTGGTTCTTCGGCGAGAAGGCATGGCGGGTCTTGGCGACCGATCATGCCGAGAACCTCGACCACGCCAGCGCCATGCATCACGTCGATGTCCGTGCCGCGCAGGGATTCAACTACATGCACGCCGAGCTGGCCGGCACCGGCGGGTTGACCTCCGGCGGCAACGAAGGCGGCGAGATGTTCCTCGACGCAAAAAGGGAAGTCATCAATCCTGCGTTCTTTCGGGAGGTCGATAGCCGCCTTCGCCACATCAACGAAAAAGGCCTGATCTGCGGGCTGGTACTCCTGTACGCCACGGGGGACCCGTGCTGGAAATCGCTGCCGGACGACGAGGCCCGCCTTCGGTTCGCGCGATACGCGGTGGCGCGGTACGCCGCGTTCGATGTCCTGTTCCTGGTGACGGGCGAGTGGCACTACATGGCGGATCAGCCGGACCTGTTTCGCGCCATCGGCCGCGAGATTCTCAAGACCGACCCGCACGACCGGATGATCGGCATTCACCCAGGCCCGGGGCCGGCAATCTCGTCGCAGGAATTCGCCGATGACGAGTGGATGAGCTTCGGAGAGTACGCGCAGGCGTACTTCGCCCCCGACAAGAAAGAGGCCACCGACACGAACCGTGACGATCTGCGGAAGTTCATCCTGGCCGCGCGGAAGCACAACAAACCCGTGGTCGACGCCGAGTACGCCTACTACCTTCGGGACCAGGACTACGACGGGATCGTCGACAAGCCCAACTCGCACACGCGGGACTCATTTCGCCGCGCGTCCTGGGCGATCGTGATGGGGGGCGGGTACTTCGTGACGGGGTTCGGAACGACTTACTTTGGGGGCCGCCGCGAGGTCGGGCCGTTCCTGGTGGACAACCCCAAGCACAAAGACGCCGTATCAGACCTGGACCACCTGCACAAGTTCTTCACATCATTGCAGTGGTGGCTGCTGGAGCCGCGAGATGAGCGGGTGAAGGCCGACGGAGGTTACGCATACTGCCTGGCCGACGCGGGCAAGACGTATGTGGTCTACGCCGTCGCAGGCCAGGGCGCGAGCTTGGCGCTCGACGGCGGGGAGTATTCGCTCCGGCGCTACGACCCCCGCACGGGCCAGTCAACGGATCTGCCCGCCACGGCCGAAGGCTCAGTGCAACTGGTTGCTCCCGACACTCAGGACTGGGTCTTCCTCGTCAAGGCCAAGTGACGCCCACGCTCGTTGGGTAGACGCAATCAAGGCGACGATTCGATCGTCGTCCGAGCGTGGTCCACCTCGGGGAAGATCAGAAATAGGCCGGCGAAGCCGATTCGCTTATACAGGATCGGGGCGGTGCCAATCGGTTTGGCCTTGCGGCCGACGACGAACGTGCCGGCCCACTTATCGCGCAGGGTCTGCCGTTGCGGCTCGTCCAGAATCCAGCCGAGGTCGAACAGAAAACTCCAGGGCACGGGAAGCAGTGGCACCATGCGGACCGTCATTTGCAGCAGTGAGGGCCGCCCGCCTCGAATATCCACGATGCGAACGCCCATGAGGATGTAGCCCAGAGTTCGAATTCTCGACCGCTTGAGCACGGTCAGGTAGACGTATGCCACGGCGGGCAGAACCCACAACGCCTGCGCCGGAAGATCGCTTTGGGGATGCCGGAGGAACCACACATACAAAACGCCGATGAGCACGGCGACGGAAAGCACAACCGCGGCGACAAAATCGATGCAGACGATGAGCATCCGCCTGACCGGTCCGGCGTAGTCCCGCCTGTCGAAGCAGACGGCTCGGTGCGCCTCACAAATGTCACGCCCCCGTGCATCCGACATGCCGCGAGCATAGCCCGCCATGCGGGCACAATCAAGAGAAAACGACCCTGACCATCACCGACCGCCGCCCACGCCCGGGTCGCGTATCAGCAGGGGAAGTGCTTATGTGAATGTGCCAGCCCGGCACCAGGGAGGTGTTGACCGGACCCTGGAAGAGGACACCCACAGGAGCCGAGAAGTCTCGGCCGATCAGGCCGGCCGCCGGTTCCGGCGCGTATCGTTTGCCCATGTGCCGTTCGCGGCCGCCGGCCCGTTCAGCATCTCGCTGCGCAGGAGGCCGCCGTGCCTCCTGCTGATTGCCTCATCGCTGCCCTGGCGTCTTGCGTTCCAGGGCAGCGCCCTCTACCATTCTTCCTCCTGTTCCTCTCCGAGGTAGCCCCCGCCATTGTGCAAATCCCGAATGAGTCCTTCATCGAAGCCGGGCAGGTCGTTGATCTCGTCCCAACTGTCGAACGGCCGGTTGTCAAGGAGAGTCTGCGCCCGCTCGTCGCCGATCTTCGGCAGAGCGATCAGTTCATCCTTGCTGGCTGTATTGATGTTGATTTTCCGCTGTGAAACCATAACGTCGTCTCCTGTTGCTGTCGTACTCTTGTTTGTCGTTTTGAGCCTGTTTCGTTCATGCCCTCGGTAGTCGGGCAACCACCATACGCCGCTACTGTACGGCCGCACGCTTGGCGCAAGCGATAAGCAATTCGCCGCAATTGGCTACGGGAGGTAACTGACATCGACCCCGGCACATCCTTCCGGTGTCCGTAGTGTGCCCGTCAGGGCATGAAGATAGTCTGAAGTGTGAAGTGCGGAGTTTGAAGTGTAGCGCACGAAGGCGCGAGCGTCACCGCGTCCCTCTGGTTTAGTATCGGTCGCCATCCGTTCCGCGGCTACAGATAGCGCCGGACACGACGGCAATAGGTCACATACTCTTGACCGAACGCGTTCTGCAAGTGCTGCTCTTCGGCGAGAACGATCCGATGATGGACGGCGACCACGAATAGGCCCGCCAGGAGCACAACCGGGTTCAGAGTGTAGAGAATGCCGGCCAAGATGGTCGCATAGACACCCAGGTACATCGGGTTTCGGCTGAATTGGAACAGTTCGTCAACCTTCAGACGGGTGCTCTCTTTGGGCGAGCCGATCCGAAATGAATCCGCCAGTCCCAGCCGCCCAATGAACAGCAGCCCGAAGCCCCCGGCCCACAAGAGCAGTGAGATCCACCGCAGCCATCCCGGCGCTCGCACGAGAGACAGGTCCAGACCCCAACTCTGTGCAACCGTGATGCCCCACAGACCGAGGATGGCATACTTGCTGATGTAGAAGATCCTCCTGTCAATCGGCGGCTCGCCATCCATGTCGATGTTCCTGCGGCGCAGCAGCGCCCCTCCGCCAAACAGGATGACCAGGAACGAAACCGGAAATACTGTCACAACGACTGACTCAACCATTGTCGCTCTCTTCTAAACTGACTTTTCTCATGTAGCGATACACGACTGCATCGCCCAGCCTTTCGAGTATCAGGATAATGCACACCCACAAGATTTCAAGCCCGAATGCCTGCATCGCCTCATCGTAACTATCGGACTCCCCAGCCGGCGATCCGCCCGCTTGACCCACCCAAACCTCGCGCTGGCCCACCGACTGTGCGGCGACGATTTGATCGCAGTCACGAAATGCGAGAATGGCGCGTGCGACTCGCTTGAGGTCAAAGAAGGGGCTGGCCCTCGCCCCTTCCCAGTGCGAGATACGGTGGGGGTGGGAGCGGCGAGCAAGTCCATGTTACCGGCGGGCGAGGATCTGCCTTCTATCTATGGACAGGACATCGTGAATGTGTCGCTGGTCCGGGAGAATGGATTATGAAGACTATGAACAGGATACTGCTGATCATTGTCGTGGCAGCCTCGATGCTCTGGCTCAGCGGCTGCATGGTCATCTCATGCGAAGAGCACAGGTCGGCGAGAGGGGTGTGCGTCGTGCCGGCTCGCCCGCACCGGGTGGTCGAGGTAGTCCGCGGCCCCGGTCCGGGGCCACGGCCGTATCACGATCACGACCATCCGCCCGGATGGCGTTAACCCGGGCATCGTTGTCATCGGCGGCTGTCTCAACTTTGGCGGCTCGGCTGGGGAATACGGGAACTAGAGGGACGGGCACCGGTTTCTGCGCTTCGCCCGGTATCGTTGCTCTCACGGTGGCGATCCTATCGTGAGTATCTCCCCTGTGTTCCTATCGACCAAGATTCAGAGACCTCCCTCCGTTGAGCCATCCTGGCGCCAATATGAAACAGCCTGGTAATCATGACCCTCAAGCTTGGGCCAGGGGCCGGGAGCGACTCGTTTCCAGTCGGCATTGTCATCATCGTACACGATATCTGTTCTCGCAAGGTCTCTGCCAAGCCGACGGGCTTCGCGATTTGCGATCTTGATGATTTGTTCCTTGGACAGCACGCCGTCTCTCGTTTCCTTCTGTCCTTCAGCGCTTTCGTTCTTCGCCTTTTCCGGGCTCGGCTGTGTACTTACCGGCTTGCAGGATGCTATGCACAGACAGGCAGCCAGCCAAATCAAGGATGACACTTGTGTTTTCTTAGATGAGCCCATTGCGACTTCCCCTTCTCGTACCCATCACGTTGGCATCCGCATTTTCCTTGTCTGCCGAGTGGCTGGCCTCGCATGGTCCTCGGCTACTTATCGCCGATGGCACCATTGTAGCAGCGAGCGTTGTTCGGAGAAATGGAAAATGGGTGGAGCTGGGTGCGCCCGGCTTTCGGTGGCGGACTGCGACCACACCCGACGGAAGGATGGACCTCTGTCGCCCCTACGGGGCTTGCGGATATCATTCGCTATAGCTCCTCCAACAATGTTGCAAAACGCCCCTTTCAGGGGCTTGGACAAAAGGGACGTTGTCAATCCTGTAGACCAGCTTAACTGTTTC
>Ga0315282_10013634_pt1 | contig 12223 bp, 9 predicted proteins | sample YL17G07_20_MG_FD_203693 | JGI IMG/M metagenome (GOLD analysis project Ga0315282, IMG submission 203693) | Sediment microbial communities from Yellowstone Lake, YNP, Wyoming, USA - YL17G07_20 | ecosystem: Environmental > Aquatic > Freshwater > Lake > Sediment | place: USA: Wyoming | collected... | reverse complement strand
AAGAAGTCGCCGCTCCCGACGGTCCCTGTACCGCTTCCGAAAAGAAATAGCGCAATTCGTACACGCCCTGCGGCGTATAAGCATATTTATTCGCCACGGCGCGGCTGACAGTGGAAGGGTGAACACCCACTTCCTCGGCGACCTCCTTGATCATCATGGGGCGAAGATAATCAATTCCTCGATCCAGGAATTCCGCCTGGCGGCGAATAATCGCCTCGCATACCTTGATGATCGTCTGTTTGCGCTGCTCGATATTTTTGATGAGTTGAATGGCGGAGGTGAACCGTTCTTTGACGTAATTGCGCACCTCCCGCGTGGTACTGTCCTCCCCCAGCAAGCGCCGGTAATGGTGGCTGAGCCGCAATTGGGGAAGACCGTCCTCGTTCATGACCACCTGATAACTATCCCCTGACTTCACAAACGCCACATCGGGTTCGATGAGCCGAGCCTGCGCGTTGTTGTAACGCTGGCCAGGCCGCGGATCCAGCTTGCGGATAAGCTCCACGCAACGCTCCACGGCCTTCACAGGCCGGTCGAGGGCCCGGGCGATTTCCCGGTACTGTTTGTTCTGGAGCTGCTTCAGATGACCGGAAACGATCTGTTGAGCCAGAGTATTGTCAGGGGCCAGGGTACGCAGTTGAATCAAGAGGCACTCACTCACGTCCCGAGCCGCCACCCCCACCGGATCGAAAACCTGGATTAACGCCAGGGCTTCCTTAACATCGGCCAGCGAGTGGCCGCCGGTTGCCGCAATTTCCTCCAGAGGAGCGGTCACGTAGCCATCTTCATTCAAATTGCCAATGATGGAGTACCCTGCCTCACGCACGGAATCCGAACATAAGGAAAGGCTCAATTGCCATTCCAGGTGAGCAGACAGAGAAGTGGGTTGGGAAAGAAAATTCTCGAACGAAGGTCTCTCGACCACTTCCGATTCCGGGGAGCGAAAACCGGGGTCGAGGTAGTCGTCGAAAAAAGACCCGAAATCGATCTCCTCGAACGAATCCTGATGGTCACCGTTTCGGACGACATGACTGGAGGAGGGTAAAGCGTTGTTCGTACTTTCCGCCTTCTTATCAACTTCCTCGATGGTGGGAACGTCCTCCGGGACCTCTTCCAGAACGGGGTTGGCAACCATCTCCTGGTTAATCATCTCCCGCAATTCCAGCTTATTGAGCGCTAGAACGCTGACCATCTGCACAAGGCCCGGCGTCAGAATCTGTTTCTGCGCCACCTTGAGGTTTAACCCGATTCTGAGAGAGGGTCCACCGCCCATACGATTCAACGATCCTTCTACAGCAACTAGAGACTGCCCCGATACAGTTACATTGTCAACCGGAAACTGTCGCCTAAGTATACTCTTTTCACCTCGGCGTCATTACCCAGTTCTTCCGGCGAACCAGCTCGGAATATCCTTCCATTATTAATGATATAGGCTCGGTCCGTCACCTGCAAGGTATAGGGCACATTATGGTCGGTCACCAACACGCCAATCCCCTCGCCTCTCAGGCGCACAATGATCTTCTGTATATCCTGAACGGTGAGCGGGTCGATGCCTGAGAAAGGCTCGTCCAGAAGAATGAAGGAGGGCGAAATCACCAGAGACCTTGCGATCTCCACCCGCCTCCGCTCCCCTCCTGAAAGCATATACCCTTCACTTCGCCTGACCTGCTGCAAGCCCAGATCCTCAATCAACTCTTCCAGCCGCTCACGACGCTGGTGAGGGGTTAGCGGCAGGGTCTCAAGCACCGCCATAATATTCTCTTCCACAGTGAGTTTCTTGAATATGGAGGGTTCCTGAGGAAGGTAGCTGATCCCGTTTCTCGCCCGGACATACATGGGAAAGTCTGTAATGTTCACTCCGTCGAGCAAGACCTGGCCGGAATCCGGGTTGGTAAGGCCAACAATGATGTAGAAAGTTGTGGTCTTGCCGGCTCCGTTCGGCCCTAAAAGCCCTACCACCTCTCCTTGAGCAATCCTCAAGCTAATATTATCAACGACTTTACGTCCCTTGTACGACTTCGTCAACTCAACTGTAGAGAGAATCTGCATGGTCGCTCATGGCGCGACTCGGTGCTGCGATAAAGAGGGTGCCCCATCACCTCCCTCCACAAGCAGCCTATCATCGTGGACAAACACTGTCAAACGTCGGCCTGTCGTGAAGCCCTTCTCCATATCATAGATATTGGGCGGGCCACCCGTCAGGACAATCTTTCCCGGGCCGGCGAGGTACTCGCCGTGCTCGCCGGTAGCCCGGCGACCCGGCTGGATGACCACAACGTGCCCTTCCGCCGTGGTACGCTCCACCTCCGACTCTTGGTCCGTCCCCACACGGGAGAAGTAAACATCCATTTTGTCGCCTTCCAGAGTGGTCGTCTCCATCTGTAGCTTCACGTGACCGCGATAGCTCGCTTTGCTGCCTTCGTCGAAATAATCCAGGAAATCGGCACGAACCGTAAGCGGTCGCGTGTCGCGCCAGGAGGTTCTTGAGGAGGACGCCGTGCCCGCCGCATAGGAAGCCGGTTGAAGGTGGGAAGTCAACACCTGGGAGCCGGAGCTCAAGCGTTTCGCCACCCTGTAAACGTCGAGGCTGGACGATTCCACCACGTCCGCCCCTCGCCAGGCGCGAACCTTCCCCTCATAGTGCACCAACTGGCTGCGCCGCTGGGCGACCATGCGGTCCGCCAAGACGTTTGTGGGCTCTGGCGCTCGCCCGTCCGGCGTTTGATTCCCGGTTTCAAGGTGGGTAGCCTGCACCCCTCCGATCCCTTCCGCAGTGTCATTGCGAAGATCGAAGTGGAGACGCTCACACCTCGCCCTGCTATCAGCGTCCCATATCTCAGGACGCCCCGTCAGAGTCACGCTTTGCGCTGCGGCCACGTAAACTGACTCCTGTGAACTGGCATTGCGATCGCCGTCACGGAACTTGTAATTCCCTGATTGTTTGACCTCCTTCAGGGCGTGCGTTGCATCGTCAAATGTGGCCAATAACTGATCGGCGGTGCTTTCTTGGGCGACACTGCCAGGAGGGGCGGTCCTCGGTGGCTGGAAAACAATATGAGTCAGTTCGAGGCCTCGAAGCGTTTCGAGGTCGCCGAGCACGTTGAAGGCCATTAGCAACTGGCCGGCAGTGATGATACGCTGGCTCGCCTTGGGGTCGGACGGGTCTACTACAAGTCTGCCAGGACCGACAGTCTGGGCATCCTTTAGACTCTTCCCGTCAGGCCGAAAACTGAACTTCAATTCTGCCGCAGTGAGCGTTCGCTTCTCCGTTGCCGCCCGGCCTCCTCCTGCAATGCCCTGGCCCAGGGAAGGTGAAGATTCAATCACAAGTTGCACGTTTTGCGAGGCATCCCCGCTTTGGAGCTTGGCGGGAATACCCGCAAGGCTCAGGTCGACTCTTTCTGCCAGCAGCCGACTGGCGCTGCCTTTCTCCTGGGATTGCCCCGCAACGTTCCCCGCGGCCGAAAGATGACGCAGCGCCCTTGAATTCGGGTCGAAGTCTCCCTGAGCGCGGTCAGCGGAGAGCTCGACCTGCCTATCCGCAGAAGATTCCGAAGCCTTAACGCTCCCATCCAGATCTACTCGAGTGACCTGATCTGCTTCATTCAGAAACACCTTGCCGCTGCCGGCAGTAACGTTTCGCTCCCCGTGTGTCACCCGGATGGGGCCCCAGAGCGTTATCTGCCTGCTTCGCTTTTCATAACGAAGCCGGCTGGCTGTCAGCCCCAGGGGGGGATCCAAAGCATGGCCGTCGCGTGGCGGCAACTTCATCACCACGTCCTTCTCAAGCTCCAACGAACCGTCTTTCGTTGCATAAGCCATTCCCTGGGAGCTTCCGGAAGCCGACCCGATGCGGAAGTTCACCGCTTGGTCACTTACTACCAGCGACCCCTCGTGCCGGTAAGACACCTTCGAAGTCTCCAGGTAGACCGTCTGCCTTCCTTTCATGCCCGCCGCTGCCTTGTCAGCCCCGGCATTCAGCTCTATATGCACGGGACCAGAAGTAAAAAGGTCGCCATCCTGGCTGTCATAATCACACCTTTCGGTGCGCATGATGTCGTGCTGCTTCCCGGTTCGACCGAACAACTCAACCAACACGTCTTCAAAGACCGTAGTTCCTCCCTGCTTGAAAGACACCGTGCGCGCCGCATGAACGGTGTAAACACGCCGGTCCCCGTCCGAGTGCGTGACTGTATACCCGGAAAGCTGTTGATGAATATCGACGGGGACACTCTGGGGCAGAACAACCGGCTTCTCTTTGTGGCGGGTAGCCACCCAGTAAGCCCCACTGACCGCCAAAGCCGTAACTGTCAAAGCGCCGCCCAGCACCCAAGTCATCAGGTTCTTGTGCCGAGTTGCTCGTTGTCCAAGGCTGGTCATTACCGAATCTCACTGACCACTAACTGCAAACTCCTTACATCCTGAAACACATTCTGGTCGAGAGTGAAAGCCATGTCGAGGGCTTGTCCGGGGGTAAGTGCGGCGCCTCGCTCAGCCATCCCCCAGGCAATGGCATCAAAGGACTTCGACCCGCAGGTCACTCTTAGCTTTAGATGCTTTTCCTGCAGGATTCGAGGTCCCAGGAGCAGGCGAAGATCCCGCGCCATGAGGACGGGAGTGGGATTGCCGCAGCCAAAGGGGGCCAGCGTCTCGAGCGCCTCGAACAAAGCCCAGTCGAGTTCCGCGCCGCTCACCTCGGCATCCACGCGCAGAACCGGTTCGAGATCGAGCGGCTTCAGCACGGTTCGGGCGTATTGCTCGAAGCGCGTTTCCAGTTCGTTGATCCTGGCCGAGGGCAGGGCAAAACCCACCGCCCTCGCGTGACCGCCAAAGCGTACAAACAAGTTTTGCATGGCGGTCAAAGCGTCGAGGAGGTGGAATGCCCTTATCGAGCGCCCGGAGCCTACCCCCAAGCCATCCTCCACGCCAATCACCAGCGCCGGACGGTGGTACCGCTCCACGACACGCTGAGCCACAATCCCAATCACTCCTCGGTGCCACCCCTCTCCGGCCAGCACCAGTGAATAGCGGTCCCGCTTATCCGGGTGGCGGGTCATGATCTCCTCAATCTCCCGCAAAATTCCGTCTTCCACCCGTTGCCGATCGCGGTTGAGTTTCTCCAGGCGGTCGGCTATCTCATGCGCCGTCTCCAGGTCGGAGCAGGTAAGCAGGTCAATCACATCTCGCGCATTCTCCATACGGCCCGCCGCATTCAAGCGCGGCCCCAAGCGGAACGCCACATCCCCAGCCGAAATGTTGCGGCCTTCGAGCCCGCAGACCTCGAGCAGCGCCTGCAAGCCGGCCCGCGAAGGTTGGCGTAATCCCTCCAGGCCGAAGCGTGCAATGACGCGATTCTCTCCCACCAAGGGCACGACATCAGCAATGGTCCCAATCGCCACAACCTTCAGGTAAGACTTCAAAACGCGGCCGGAGAGCCGCTCGCCGAGCAGGGCTTGCACCAGCTTAAAGGCCACCCCCACGCCGGCAAGGAGCTTTTCCGGATAGCCACAGTCCGCGCGCTGCGGGTTCAGGATGGCGCAAGCGGGGGGCAAATGACCCTCCGGCAGGTGGTGATCGGTGACGATGCAATCCACCCCCAACTCGCGCGCCCGAGTCAGCGCTTCGTACTCCCGGATGCCCGTGTCCACACTGATCACCACGCGAAAGCCTTTCGCCGCAGCCTCCTCAACTACCCCCGCCCGCATCCCGTACCCATCGCTCAGGCGATGCGGGATGAAGACCTCAACCTGGCCCCCAAGTCCCCGCAACGCCGTCAGCAGGATCACCGCCGCCATGGTCCCGTCCACGTCGTAGTCGCCGTAAATCAGGATCTTCTCTCCCACCTCCAAAGCGCGACGCAAGCGCGCCACGGCGGGCTTCATGTCTGCCAGCAAGAAGGGGGCGTGAAGCTGATCGAGAGCAGGATTCAGGAATCGCTGGGCTGACTCGGGGTCGGTGACTCCCCGCAGGACCAGGAGCCGGGCGATAATATTCGGAATGTTCAGTTCGCGGCACAAGCGAGCGACCGCGTCCCCATCCACGCCGCAAATTTCCCAACGCATGTTGAAAACCCATCGTGACAGAAGATGCCGGTGGTTGCAAGCCGTGATCTGAAAGGCTCGAATGCGAGCCACGGTCCTGGAGGCAGGGTCCCACCGGCTTCTGAATTCGAGAAAAAAGCATTTCAGAACTCGGATTCGAATTTCACGATTCCGAGTTAGCCTCGTCGGGTTTTTGGAGATACAAATCTCGCGGCCGGAAGGCACTGCCCGCGAGGGCGATGTCGTTGCGGGTGGTTTTCTTGACGAAGTACATGGCCTCATCAGCCATGCGCAGGATCTCTCTGTGGGTGCGGCCATCCGCTGGGAATGTGGCTATGCCGAAGCTGGCGGTCACCTTAATGTTCAGATTCTCCGTTCGGAAGAAGACCTTCGAGGTCAGCAGATCCTTAAGCCGGCGCACCACGGTCAGAGCGTTTTCTTTCGACGTCTGGGGCAGGATGATCACGATCTCGTCACCGCCATAACGAAACGCATAATCAATCAATCGCAGGTTACTCTTGAGGATATCGCCGATCCTCCAAAGCAGCCTCGAGCCCACGAGATGACCGTAAAGATCGTTGACCTTCTTGAAGTGATCGAGGTCAAAGAAGATCACGGAGAACTCGTAACCGTACCGGGCGGAGCGGTAGATTTCCGCATCCAGGACGAAATTGAGATGCCTGGCGTTGAACAGGGCGGTGCAATCATCCATGATAGTGAGTTCGTGAATGCGCTGCACGTAGCGCGCGTTTTCCAGGGCGATGGCGGCGTAGTCTGCAAGGCTCTTCAGGGTAGGTATGTGCTTTTTGGAAAAACCCGGCTTGCCAAGGCCGTTTGCCAGCTCGATAACTCCCAGAACCGGTTCGCGGCCTTTAATGGGGACGCAGAGCACAGAATGCGTGTTCGGGTGCGTGAATTCATCGCTCCTTGACTTGAAGCGATGGTCGCTCCGGACGTCTTCCACCAGCACCGGGACCCCATGCTCGGCCACCCATCCGGCGATGCCTTCTCCCAGCTTGAGACGAACATCCTTTAGCTTCTCCGCCCCATGTCCAATGGCAATCTCAAAATACAATTCCTCCGCCTTCTCATCCACCATCAACAGGGACCAGCTATCCGGCTGCAGCAGGTCGCTGATCTTCTCCATAACGGTCTGGAGGATTTTCTGGAGGTCGAGAGTAGAAAAGAGGGCCTTCCCAACCTCATGGAAGAGTGAAAGGCGTTCGACCTGTTGCCTGAGTTCGGTGACCTCTTCCTGCAAATCCATAGCTATGCCTCGGGAGCCCGATTTCGTCTCCCGCCACTATAATGTTATTAAGGCCCCCTCTCCGCCTCAATGGTACCCAAGTACCGTTCATTGAGCCAGATCTTTTGAGGCATCACGTCGAATCCTACCAAATCAATTGACACCCCTGGGAAGGGCCAATAAGATAAATGAAGTGAAACCTTGGTGAGCCGAATGGAAGAATCCATTGCGACGACGGGATTCGGCGAGTATCTACGGCGGGAACGCGAAATGCGCGGCGTTTCTCTGGAGGAGATATCTTCCGCGACAAAAATCAGTATCCGCTTTCTTCAAGCCATTGAGAACGAGGAACTCGCAAAGCTTCCTGGGGGTATTTTCACTCGCAGCTTCGTGCGCACGTATGCGCGATACCTCGGTTTGGACGAGGAGCGCGTGCTGGCGGATTGCCAGCTTGCCGGCAAGCAGAAGCAGGAAGTTGACATCCGGCGCATTACGACGAGCCGGACGCCAAAGAATGGCGCGGGCGTACGGAATCGAATCATCGCTCTTCTGATGGCAGGGGTGCTGCTGGCCGGCGGCTATGCCCTTTTCCGTTACTCGCGTCGAATCAGGGAACAGCAACGCAGCACTCCGATGGTCATTCCGCCCAGCCCGCTTACGCCCGGCGCCAACCCAACCGCTGAGGCCGCGCCAGCGCCACCCTCCACGGCAACCCCCCAGGAAACCAACCCGACGCCGACAGCCACTACTGCCTCGCCCAGCGGCGCCGCACCCGCCCCCGCAACGCCCCAGGCTGGTCCCTCTTCTCCCGGGGGTCAGGCGAACCCCGTAAGCCAGAATGCCGCCTCCGAGGCGCCCAGCGCGCTGGTGGCCTCCGTTGGGCTGGTCCTGCAAGTGGCGGCGACCGAGCGCACTTGGGTGGCCGTGGACGCCGATGGGAAGACCGTGCTGCAAAAGGTGTTGAATCCCAACGAGGTCGAGAACTTGAAGGCGCACGACTCCTTCGATGTCACCGTGGGAAACGCTCAGGGAATCGTGCTGACTCTGAACGGCGAGACCTTGAAACCCCTGGGGCGGCGCGGGGAGGTGAAGTCGATTCACCTTACACATGAGGATCTTAAAAGTCCCGCCCCTGAGAGATAGACCATTTCCGAGCGACTGGTCGAAACAATCCGCGCGGGAGTAATCCCGGAAGTGGTGCGTCGCAAAGCGTGCCGAGGCGAACTACCTGTTCCCTTGCGGGAGAGGGTTGAAATCCTGGTGATCATGGCCAACGGCGAGGAGGAGGAAAGCCAGGATACCGCTCTTCACACCCTGCAATCCTGGCCCCCCGAAGAACTTCAGCAAGTGCTCCGAGACCCCGCCACTCCCGTCGCCGTGCTGGACTTTGCGGCGAAGAACCTTGTACCTGACCGCAAGGAATTGGGGGACGCTCTCCTCCAAAACCCAGGCTTGCCCGACCTGCTTCGCGAGTGGCTTGATAATGCTTTAGCCCTGATCGCCGAAGCCGAATCCAGCGGATCTTCTGAAAGCTCCACTCCCCTTGTGCGGCCCGGCGAGAATGCAGATTCAAGCCGAGAGGGGGGAAAGGAAAAGCCTACCACGGTGCTGCAGAGAACCCAGCGCATGTCCGTGCTCCAGAAAGTCAGGGCGGCTCTCACCGGGAGCCAGGAGGAACGGCTGATCCTGGTCCGCGATAGCAATAGGCTGGTGGCGCGCGCCGTTCTGCAGTCACCCAAACTCTCTGAGCACGAAGCCGAGAGTTTCGCCTCCATGAAAGACATCGGCGAGGAGGCGCTACGGCTTATTGCTCTGAACCGCAAGTATATGAAACTCTACGCGGTGGTCCGGGCGCTGGTCAACAACCCTCGAACACCCATCGACGTGAGTCTCCCCTTGCTCAAGCGCATCAACGACCAGGATCTGAAGTTGTTGGTCCTTAGCCGGAATGTTCCTGACGTCATCCGTCGTTCGGCCATGAAAATGATGCGGCGGAAGGAAGAGGCCGCCAAGGTGAAGGTCCCGGGCAAGCATTAACAGCGCAGCACAGGCGCAACCAACCATTAGCGCCGATGAGGTTAGAGCGATCGCTGATCGAAGGGCCGGGGGAAAAGGTCGACAAGACGAGTTGATTCCTTCACGCCGGAAGCATTCCCCATGATGATCTCCAAATCACCACAGAACTCCCAGAGCAGTTGCCGGCACGCCCCGCAAGGCGTTGCCGGCGGATTGCTGTCCGAAGCTACCGCAATCCGCAGGAATGAACGCTCGCCTTCTGAGAGGGCCTTCCACAATGCCACTCGCTCCGCACAAACCGTAAGGCCGTAGCTGGCGTTCTCGATGTTGCAACCTGTGTAAAGCTTACCGCCGGAAGTGATGAGCGCGGCGCCGACTTTGAAGCGTGAGAAGGGCGCAAGGGCGTTGTCTCTGGCCTTCACCGCCTGCTCAAGCAATTGTTCCGCCGTCATCGGTCATATACCTCCCTACGCCAGAGCCGGCAGCGCGGCGCTGATTAGACGCGCCAAGTCCTGTGAGGCGGCTTGGCTAGTCTTGAGAACCTCTTCGTGGCTCAGGGGCTTAGGACTGAGCCCGGCGGCGCGGTTGGTGATTACAGCCACCGCCAACGCGCGCGCGCCCATCTGACGCACGGCGATAATTTCCGCCACGGTGGACATGCCCACTGCGTCCGCGCCAAGTGCTCTCAAGGCACGGATTTCCGCCGGCGTTTCAAAGCTGGGACCGAGAAGCGAGGCATAAACGCCTTCGAAGCACTTTAGCCCCAGAGCGCGGGCGGCTTCGAGCGTGTGAAGGCGCAAACTCGGATCATAGGCTCGGGCCATGTCCACGAATCTTTCACCCCAGCGTCGGTCATGAACTCCGGCCAGCGGATTTGCTCCTTGAAAGTTGAGGTGGTCGGAAACAACCATCAGACTGCCGGGGGTGGCGCAGGGCGCAATTCCGCCTGCGGCGCAGGTGGCAATGAAGCAGCGAATTCCCGCCAGCGCCAGCACGCGGGCGGGAAAAACAATCTCTCCTGGCCCATGCCCTTCGTAGAGGTGAACGCGCCCGGCCAGAACTGCCACTGGTACCTCCCCCCAGAAACCGAGATGCAACTCGCCGCTGTGACCTGCCACAGAAGGCCGGGGGAAGCCCGGAATTGAGGTCCAGGGGATTCTTCGCGCGCGGCGCAAGTCCGGCAAGACCGCACCCAAACCTGAGCCAAGCACGATTCCGACGCGTGGGGCCACAGGCCAGCGGGCCGCGAGGTATTTCACGGCTCGCCGCGCCTCGGGATGACCCGGAGTTTTTCCAGATGCCATACGCGTTATCTCACCCTAGCAGCAGGCCGGCAATCGCCGCCGCCAAGTAGTTAGCCATAGTCCCTGCCAGCACGGCGCGAAATCCCAATCTCGCCAAGTCCTGCTTGCGCGAAGGGGCCAAAGCTCCAATACCTCCGATCTGGATGCCGATGGAGGAAAAGTTGGCGAACCCGCACAACGCATAGGTGGCAATAGTGAAGGAACGCTCCGCGATGTGACCCTTCATAGGACCGAGCATGGAGAACGCCACGAACTCATTCAAGACCAGCTTCGTTCCCATCAGGTTGCCCACGGCCCTTGCATCTTGCCAGGGCACGCCAATGACCCATGCCACGGGCGCAAGCGCGTATCCAAACAGGGTTTGGAGATTGGTATGTATAGCGCCCAAAATGCCATTGGCCAAGTAGATGAGGGCGATGAAAGCGATCAGCATGGCCGCCACGTTCAGGGCAAGATACAGGCCGTCCGTAACGCCACGTGAAGCGGCGTCCAGGAGGTTGACCGCCTTCTGGCCTGCCACCCTTTCGATTCTCCCTGCGGTTTTTGGGGTACCCAGTTCGGGCATCAGCATCTTTGAGATCAGGATGGTTCCGGGCGCCGTCATGACAACGGCGGTCATCAGGTGGCGCGCGTCCGCTCCGAACAGTACGTAAGCGCCGAAGACCGAGCCGGCAATGTGCGCCATGCCCGCCGTCATGACCGTCATGAGCTCGGAATCTGTCAACTCCTCGAGGTACGGCCGGATAACCAGCGGAGCTTCCGTCTGGCCCATCACGATGCTTGCCGCCACTTCGAGCGACTCCGCCCCGCTGGTCCCCATGAGCTTCAACATCAGTTTGCCAGCCAGGAAAACCAGCGTCGGGAGCACGCGCAGGTAATAGAGGATGGAAGAGAGGGAGGCGAAAAAGATGATCATGGGAAGGGCCTGGAAAGCGAACATCACCCCAAAAGGCCCTCCCTTCTGACCCAGCGGGCCAAATACAAAAGACGAGCCGGCGAAGGAATAATTCAGCAGCGTTACGAATCCGCCGGAAACTTTTTCCAGGAGCCAGTAGCCGGCATGTGTGCGAAGAACAAAAAGCGCCACCAGAATCTGCAGCCCAAGTCCCCACGCCACAATCCGCCAACGGATTGACCGCCGCTTCTTCGAGAGCAGGAAGGCGGCGAGCAGGATCGTCAGGATGCCAAGTAACGGCACGTAATGCGTCATCATAGGTTTCAGTTTTCAGTAATCAGTTAACCCTCAGGTCTCAGCTATCATACCTGACAAAGGACACCGCCCGTCGACTGAAGAACAAGTCAAAAGGCAAAGCGCAAATCGCAAAAGGCAAAGCCAAAGCACGGGCCGCAGTGATCGAGGAGATTCGTTTTTCAGGGTTCAACTTTTGCGGTTTGCGCTTTGCCTTTTGACTTCGCTTTGGCTTTGTCGCTAGGCTGGCACCCAGCCCCCAGCCCCTAGTACTACTACGTTAAGTTACGGCGATCGATGGCGTCTGCGAATTATGCCGCCACAATACGCGCCCTCTCCGGTCCAGGTGAACAGCAGGCGTTGGATCTCACGGCGTGTCTGTGGCAGGGTCCACCCAGAAGTTTTTTTTGCTGCGCAACATCTCCAA
>Ga0315282_10013633_pt1 | contig 12223 bp, 13 predicted proteins | sample YL17G07_20_MG_FD_203693 | JGI IMG/M metagenome (GOLD analysis project Ga0315282, IMG submission 203693) | Sediment microbial communities from Yellowstone Lake, YNP, Wyoming, USA - YL17G07_20 | ecosystem: Environmental > Aquatic > Freshwater > Lake > Sediment | place: USA: Wyoming | collected... | reverse complement strand
TCAATTTTGAGAGGTTCATTGCAGTATAAAGGTAGTTTAATGCGGAAGCCTCGATATCAAGACCTCTGTGGACAAGCTTGTGGGAATTACGGGGTGGGAATAATTCGGTTTACATTAATTGAAACACCCCGCTTGAGAAAAGGTAGTGATATATACGGATCATCTGCATGGAATATTGGGTGAGTTTCCTTGCAGCGATTTTTGGTTTAAGCTAAGGAGGTGATTTTATCGAATATTGACGTTGACTAGATTTCTATAGAGTATAATATAAAAATAGAAATCGAAGCTAAAAGTTCATTCGTATATCATATTGAGGAGAGAGGTCGTTATGAGGAAAACACAAATATTTACCATTTTTGCTTTGGTATTGGTCATGGCTTTTATTGCCGGCGCGTGCGCTCCTGCCAAGCCACAGACGATAAAAATCGGGGTGAATGCTCCCCTGACTGGCGATATCCCCAAAGTAGGCGAAGGCACAAAATATGCCGCTGAGATGTGGCTCGAGGACGTTAAAGCGGCTGGCGGTTTAGATATCGGGGGAAAGAAATACCAGGTAGAGTTGGTGATCGACGATAACGAATCGAAAGCCGAATCGGCTGTTACGGTCAATACCAAGCTGATTACCCAAGACGAAGTTTTGATCATCATCGGCCCGCAAGCTTCTAAACAGGCCGTTCCAGCCGGCGAAGTGGCTAACAATATGGAAACCCCCATGATCAGCCCCTGGTCAACAAACCCAAAAACAACCTTAGACCGACCTTGGGTATTCCGGGCTTGCTTCCTGGATCCTTTCCAGGGACCGGTGGTTGCGAATTTCGTCACGAACGAGTTTGGCTTCACCAAGGCTGCTGTGCTATACGATGTCTCCAGCGACTATCCCAAAGGATTAGCTGAATTTTTCAAGCAAGCCTGGGAAAAACTTCACGGGGCAGGATCCGTGGTTGCCTATGAAAGCTTTACCACCAAGGATACCGACTTCAGCGCTCAGTTGACCAAGATCAAGGATTCGGGCGCAGAATTCCTGTTCACACCCCAATATTACAATGAAGTCGCCTTGATCGCCCAACAGGCGCACCAATTGGGATTTACTCAACCCATCGTGGGTAGCGATAGCTGGGGCTCAGCCGAGTTGATCCCCTTGTGCGGTAAGGATTGTTATGGATCGTTCTTCTCCACCCATTACGCCGCGGCCGGCGCAACCGGAAAAACCAAGGAATTCATCGATCGCTACCAGGCCAAGTATGGTTACGTACCCGATGACGTGGCAGCCCTGACCTGGGATGCTTTTGGATTGGCTCAACAAGCCATCCAGAATTGCGGTAAAATCAGCGGCGATATCAAAGCTGACCGCAAGTGCGTACGCGATGCCCTCTCACAGATAAAAGAATTTGATGGGATTACCGGAAAGATGGACTTCACTCAGGGCAACGATCCGGTTAAATGCGCTGTAATTGTTAAGATCAGCGATCAGGGCGAGTTCAATTTCTACAAGCAGGCTTGCCCTTGATGATCCGAGATTGACCTCGGAGTACGATTTAAGGAGTAAACCATAACACATTAATCTCATTTATAATAAAAGAGTGAGTTAAGCATATCCTTAGCTCACTCTTTGTAAGTATTTACGGAGCGAACATTATGGCATTTATCTTACAAAATGTTGTTAATGCTCTCCAATGGGGGAGTTTTTATGCTTTGATAGCCTTAGGCTATTCCATGGTATATGGCGTATTATTACTTTTCAATTTTGCCCATGGCGATATATTCATGGTGGGAGCTTACATTGGATTCTTCGTGGCTACAGGTCTCCTGGCAATTTCGACGCTGGGAATCTTGCCCATGCCGATGTGGTTGGTTCTGGTATTGACTATCATTATCGCGGCGATATTAAATTCTTTCGTAGGAATGGCGGTCGAGAGGATTGGGTATCGACCGTTGCGCAATGCTCCCCGCGCCTCAGCCGCTATCACGGGTTTAATGATCGGCATCATCCTGGAAACAGGCAATTTAGCCCTGTTTGGCGCCCGAAGACAGAAATTTCCCACTTTACTTGAAGCCAAAACCTTGCAGATTGGCGGAGTGAGCGTAACGGATACCAAGATCATGATTGTGCTGGTATCCATTTTGCTCATGCTGGCGCTGCACCTGTTCGTGCGCAAGACCAAGTGGGGGATGGCGATGAGGGCTATGGCTTACGATTTTGTGGTCGTACCTTTGATGGGCGTCCCGATAAACACCATTGCCGCGCTTACCTTCGGTCTTGGTTCTGCATTAGCGGCGGCCGCGGGAGTATTATTTGGTGTGGCTTACCCAATTCTGGATCCGTACATGGGAATTTTATTTGGGTGGAAAGCTTTTGTTGCTGCCATTCTGGGGGGGAGAGGCTCCGTATTGGGAGTGGTGCTGGCTGGTTTTCTGCTGGGCTTCATCGAAATCTTCGTGGCGACCATATTTCCATCCACCTTGCGCGATTTGATCGCATACTCGATCATTTTGATTATTTTGACCTTCCGGCCATACGGTTTCTTCGGCGAGCCCTACACTGCGCAATTAAGACTTTAGCCTATTTCCCCTACAATGAATGATAGAAAAAGGAATTGATATGGGCATAACACCAGAGAAAGAGACCTCAAGTAATAAAGGCGTGAGGAAGTTATGGGACAATGCAAGGGAACAATTTAGATATGTGCCTCTGTTGGGGTGGCTCTTTGCAGCTTTGATCTCGGTATTGGTTGAACAAATAGCCGGCAACTTGTTTGCTCAATTATTAGGCATATCCAAAGTACCGGTCCTTTTTGGCTTTATTCTGGCTCTCTCACAGCCTGCGCTGATACCCAATGCGATTGCCTATGTGCTGGTCATTTATATTTTACCGGTGTTGATAGTGGCAAAATTGATAGCCAATATTGCCAATCGATTATCGGCCTGGTTAATGGGTTATCCAATCGTGCTATCTGCGATCATTCACATTGGTTTGTTATATGCCACGCTTCAAATCTGGTCTTCGATCAGCGATTATCGCGTCCTGTTGTTGAAGCTGACATTAATTGCCATCATCGTTACGCTGAGTTTAAACGTCGTGAATGGGTATATGGGAGAGTTCTCGTGTTCACATCCCGGCTTTATGGCAGTGGGAGCGTACGTGGCTTCGGTGTTGACCGTATTGTTTTTCGTGAATGGTAGCGCTTTTGGTGCGGCTATATTACCTAAAGTGCTGGCTCCATACATGTTTCCCATCATCCTCGTGATTGCGGGATTGATCACGGCTGCCAGCGCGCTGTTAGTCGCTATCCCGTCCTTCCGGACCCGCGGGGATTACCTGGCGATTATTTCCCTGGCTTTCATGTTCATCGTAAAGAGCACAGTCGAAAATCTGGAGATAATCGGAGGGGCGCGTGGATTTACCGGCCAACCTGATCTGGCAACCTTACCCGTGGTGTTCATCTGGACGATTGCGAGTGTTTGGATTATCAACAATTTTGTACGCTCCACAGTTGGGAAAGCGCTTAATGCCGTCCGCGATGGGGAACTGGCAGCCGAGGCGATGACAGTTGATACCCGCAAAACGAAAATGACAGCTTTCCTTTTCGCTGCGTTTTGGGCCGGGGTAGCGGGTGGGTTGTTTGCGCATGTCCTGAGATACGTCAACCCGGGCACTTTTGGAGTTCAAAAATTAGCTGAAGTGCTGGCTATGGTTTATTTCGGCGGGTTGAATTCTGTGGTAGGCTCCGTGGTTGGAGCTATCAGTTTGACCATATTAGGTGAAGCTCTCCGACCACTGGAAATTTTCAAGTGGATCATCATTCCAATCATATTAATTTTGGTCATGATCTATCGACCAACTGGAATGATCGCTTTCACCGATCTGGACATGAAAAAACTCCTCAAACCAAAGCAGAAACCAGAAACCGGGGAGGTGTAACATGGCGTTGCTTGATGTCAAGAATATGACACATTATTTTGGAGGTTTGAGGGCGGTTCACGATTTCAACCTGGCTATCGAACAAGGTCAAATCAGGGGTTTAATCGGTCCTAATGGCGCTGGAAAAACCACCATCTTCAATTTGATTACCGGGATTTACACACCCACAGAAGGAGAAATAACTCTAGATGGTCAAAATTTAATTGGTTTGAAGCCCAATGAAATCGCCAGCCGTGGTTTAGGTCGAACGTTCCAAAACCTGCGCCTGTGGCGGCACATGAATGTTTTAGACCATGTGAAGCTGGCGCGTTATTCGAAGATAGCTTATGGATTGACCGGGGCGTTTTTCGGCACCCCGAAACGTTACAAGGAAGAAGAGGAGATTGAGAGCAAGTCTTTGGACTTGTTGGAGCTGGTCGGAATTCGCCATCTGGCAGACCAGATCGTGACCAATTTACCTTATGGCGCCCAAAGGCGGGTCGAACTTGCCCGCGCATTAGCGACCGATCCCAAGATTTTATTCCTGGACGAGCCGACGGCTGGGATGAATCCCGAGGAGCTTCTGGATATGTTAAAGATCATCCGGAAGGTACATGAGGAGATCGGGTTAACGATCTTCTTGATCGAGCATCGCATGAAAGTGGTGATGGACCTGTGTGAGCAGATCCAGACGCTTGTCTTCGGTGAAGTGATTGCCGAGGGTACACCCGATGAGATTCGCACCAACCCTCAGGTAATAGAAGCCTATCTGGGCAAGGAGGTAGAGGCCTGATGCTGCTAACGGTTGAAAATCTGCGTGTTTCATACGATCGCATTAAAGCCTTACATGGAATTAGCTTCCAGGTCGATGAAGGGGAAATAGTATGCATCATCGGCGCGAACGGGGCGGGTAAAAGCACTACCTTACGAGCAATCTCTCATCTGATACCTGTGGAAGCGGAAAGCAAGATCACCTTCATGGGGAAGAATCTGCTGGATTATTCCGCCGATCGGGTGGTCAGCGAACTGGGTATATCGCACGTACCGGAGGGGCGGCGCTTATTTGGCAACCTGACGGTTATGGAGAACCTCAGGCTGGCTACTTTCGCCCGTAAAAATGGCGGGGATATTGGGCGGGATCTCGAACGCGTGTTTTCGATTTTTCCACGGTTAGAAGAGCGCATCAACCAGAAAGCCGAGACTTTAAGCGGTGGAGAACAACAAATGCTGGCGGTTGGGAGGGCATTGGTTAGCGCAAAGAAGATGATGTTGCTGGATGAGCCCTCGATGGGATTAGCGCCGTTATTGATGATGAATGTTTTTAATGCTCTCCGGGATATTAACCAAGAAGGAACGACCATTTTGCTGGTGGAGCAGAACGCTCGACTGGCATTGAAGTTTGCCAAGCGCGGCTATGTTCTGGAAAATGGAAACCTGGTCTTGGAAGGTATGTCCCAAGAATTGCTTGCAAACACGGATGTGAAAAAGGCATACCTGGGCGGTTAGACGATATCGATCAAAATTTCAATCACCTCATCAAATTCGATATCATTTGCATAATGAGTCCACTGCAATAACTTGCACTTTACCAACCGATCGTTACTCTTTGCGGCTGCAACTGGCCCAGGAAAGCAGCCAGGATGGCTTTGGAAAAAGAAAAAATGGAGATGCCCACCCCTTCTTGGGCGCTCCTTTGCCGCTCTGCGGCCTTCTTTTGCTGTTCTTCTACCTCCATTTTTGCCTGCTGGTAGCGGTGAATGCGCCGTAGGTTAGCTACGGCGGCTGAACCAATCACCAGGCAGGTCACCCGGAAGTGACCTCGCACCGGTAACTTGCCCACCGGGAAGGGGTGTTTGACGCTGCGCACCGTAGACTCCACCGCCGCCCGTAAGTTACGCCCCTTTTTCTGATATTCTCGACTGCGGCGACGGCGCTGCGCCATCTGCACCTCGGACAGGGTGAAGCGCAGATGATGACGTTCATCGCGTTTGCCCGCCCGCGCCGGACAGCGTTCCACCAGCGGACAGGTTTGACAGACTTGCGCCTCGAAGTGGGCGACGAAGGCTTTCTGCTGGGCGGTGGTATGCACCGAAACAGTTTGCCCCTGCGGACAGGTGGCTTTCACGGGTTTGCCATTCTCGTTGAGTTGGATGGTGAAATCATCCAGGTGGAGTTTTTCGGGATCAGGGTCGCGTCCGCGAATGGCGGTCTGGATGTGTTCGACCTGCTGCTCTTGCAAGACGACGTCCGCTTGCGGGCCGCCATGACCGCCGTCGGTATAGATCGTGTCCAGCTCGGTGCGCGCTTTCAGGTTGGGGAGCGCTTCGGCCAGCAATTGACTGTCGTCGGTGTTGTTCGGGGCGACCTGCACTTTGGTGATCAGTTGCAACGGACGGTACCCTGAACCTGCCGAAGGGTTCTCTGGATCGCAAGTCTCGCACAGGTTGGCGACGTAACCCTGATAGCCTCGGCCGCGTTTTTCGCGGTAGGTTGCTTCCAAGTCATCGGGCGATTGCAGGCTGGAGGCGCTCAATTCCTCCGCTGGCTTGACCGCCACCTTGCGTTCCTTGACCTGGAAGTGTTCGCCGAAGACCCGCTCGAGCACCTGATACGCCGCCTCGGAGACATAACCCGCTTTCAGGTCCGAGAGAAGGCGCGCCATGTCTTCCCCGATGCGCTGCAGGTGCGTTCCAACTTCTTCGTTTTTCATGTGGTAGATATATTGTCCGGAGTGGCCTTTGATGTAAGGTGCGAAGAGTTCGGCGTAGCGCTCTTGATCGGCTGCGGACAACATGCGCTGCACGCGCTGCAGCACTTAGACCAGCAATTGCACCCGCCCCATCTGGCGAATGTTGCTCGCCAAGAGCGTGCTGTCCATGCGCTGTTTGCCCGTCTTGAGCTGAAAAGCCGCGATCTGCTTATCGGTCACCTGCTCAAAAGCCTGATCCAATAGATTGACGCCTGTCTCCTGCATGTGGCGGCTGAGACGCTCACGGAAGTAATACAACGTGCGCAGGTCGAAAGCCTGCCCTGAGCCTGTCGAAGGGTCGCCCTCGCCCAACTGACGATAACCCAGCGCATAGCGCACCTGAATGTCGTAGCAGAACATGTCGTACATCTCTTCGTCCGACCAGCCATTGGCCACTTTGAGAAACTCCAGCCCAACCATGACGTTCACCGGCTCGTTCGGACGCGAGGGGAAATCGGCGTACAAGACTTCAAACGGTTTTTCGTCCAGGCGGCAGAAGAACTCCCGATAGAACGTGCCTGCCCAGGAGTTCTCAAGGCGCTTGCGCAGTTTCTCGGGCAGCTCATCTACGTGGCTGGTGAGCGGAATTTGTAGGTGACGGTGATTTTTCTTGAACATCTTCAGACCTTCCAGTGTGGGATAGCCTGGATTATATTAAGGTTTGCCCATTTTGAGGAGGGGTCAATTTGGATGAATTTTGTCCTCTCGTTTTTGCAGTGTACTCATTTATAAAGGTAGGATCACAAGTTACCTATTCTTGCTTCAAATACAAAGCGGGCATTTTTACTATTGACATTTACTAAGCTATACTACCAAGCATGCGGCTTGAAGTAAAATTATTAAAAGGATCATCAATCGATTCGGAGGCTGATTAGTGTCAACATATCCCATTTTGCAGGTGGATGCCTTTACCCGCCAACCGCTGGGCGGCAACCCGTGCGCAGTGGTTCTCGAAGCCAATGACCTCGACCCAAAAATCATGCTGGCAATTGCCCGTGAAATGAACCTCTCCGAGACCGCGTTCGTGGTCCACTCGCAGATCGCTGATTTTGGCGCTCGTTACTTTACACCGGCTGAAGAGATCCCTCTGGCCGGGCACCCCACCATTGCAACCGTTTATGCCCTGGTGGAAACCGGTCGTGTGAGGCTAACCGGTAACCTGACGACCATTTCCTTGGAGCTGCGGGCGGGAGTGATATCCGTAGATATTTTTGCCAGCCAGGGAAAAGTGGAACAGGTTGTGATGTCTCAGGTGAAGCCACAATTTCTGGCAACCTACTCGCCACAACAGGTGTTACCGGTCTTCGGCTTGAAGCCGCCAGACATTTTACCGAATGCACCAATCCAGACGGTTAGCACCGGCACACCCCAGTTGATGGTACCCCTGCGCAGTCTGGATGCCCTGCGCCAGGCTCAGGTTGATATCCCGGCTTACCGCCAATTGCGGGCCGCTGGTGATTTTTTTAGTCCACACCTGTTTTGTCTGCAAGGCGTAACGCCTGTAGGGCAGACCTTCGCCCGGCACTTTGGCGTGCCGCCAGATACACCGGAAGATCCCTTCACCGGTTCAGCCACGGGTGGTATGGCGGCTTATCTGTGGCGTTATGGGCTGATCGAAAATCCCCGTTTCACCGCCGAGCAAGGGCATTGGATGAACCGGCCGGGTATGGCAAACGTCGCAGTGATTGGTCCCCCGGATGACATCCAGACCGTTCGGGTGGGTGGCAGTGCGGTGACGGTTTTGCGCGGTGAGCTTGAACTCTAACCTCAGTTGGGGTCAAGCTAAGTCGCCAGGCGTTTATTATCCAGCCGAAGCGATCTCCAATAAAGTTGGCGCAAGAAGAATCTTGACAGATATACCATATCCTGTTATTATATCGCCTAACGTTATAACGTAGGGCGTTGTAACGCGTTACGTTATAATCAGGGTTATATTTAATGAAGAGACCCTCCGAGTTAGAAAAATACCTACCGCTTACCGAAGCGACCTATTACATCTTGCTGGCGCTTGTGAAACCATTGCATGGCTATGGCATCATGCAAAGGGTTGAAGAGATCAGCGCGGGCATGGTTAAATTAGGTCCAGGGACGCTCTACGGTGCGCTATCCAACCTTCAAAATGAGGGCTTGATCGAGATGATCCGGGAGGGAGACCGGCGCAAAATCTACCTGTTGACCGATAAAGGTAAGCGGGTTTTGAAAAACCAGGTCAAACGATTAGAGTTGATGTTATCCAATAGCATGCAACTGGTTAACTATCCGAAATGAATAGTGCGACTGTTCTCATATCCAACCCGAATCTTATCCCGGAAAAGGGCATCGACCGGCTAGACTCTGGTTGCGTCCGGGAGAATTGAAACGTTCGGGATTGATCGTGATTTTGCGAGGGTAGAAGAAGATGAGTATCACATCGATCGTTGAAGTTTTAGAAATGCTCAAAGCGAAAGCTGAACCTGACAACTTGGAAGGGATGAAGGACTATGGTATGGCGATCGAAAAACGGTTGGGGGTGTCTGTGCCAGACATGCGTAAGATCGCCAAACAAGTAGGAAAAGATCATTTGTTGGCTCAAGGTTTGTGGCAGACGGGCATTGCCGAAGCGATGATCGTAGCTTCCATGGTTGATGAACCCGAAAAAGTCACTGGGCAACAGATGGAATTATGGGTGAAAGATATCGGCTCATGGGACGTTTGCGACCAGGTGTGTATGAATCTGTTCGAAAAAGCCCCGCTGGCGTGGAGGAAGGTTTTTGATTGGTCGAGGCGAAAAGAGGAATATGTCAAACGGGCGGCGTATGCCTTGCTGGCTTGCCTGGCATGGCATGATAAAGAAGCGCCTGATGATGCCTTCATCCGCATGTTGCCGCTGATCAAAGCGGGCGCAAACGATGACCGCAATTATGTCAAAAAGGCGGTGAGCTGGGCGTTAAGGAACATTGGCAAGCGCAATGCCAAACTGCGGGCGGCTGCCCTCCAGACCGCCCAGGAATTGAAAGCAATGGGTTCCAAAACCGCTAAGTGGATAGCCAACGATACCATCCGCGAATTGACCAATGAAACCACCCGGAGACGGGTGGAGGCATAGGGCAAAACTTTCTGTTACCGGCGCTCCGCCGATCATGACCTTCACTTGGCATTGTCCCCTTCTTCCATGGGTGGTTGGTAAGGAGCTACCCCCTGCTTTTTTCCCCTTAAACCTGTATCATTGCGTTTAATGTCAATGATTTAAAATTGGCGATGGGAGGATTACGGGTGTGAAGGCAATTGCAAAGCCGGCCGGGATTGATGCTCACAATCGTCTGGTGGGTGTTATCCTGGTAGCAATTTCGGCGGCTGCCTTCGGCACGCTGGCGATCTTTGGTCGCTATGCCTATGCTCAGGGTATGAGCACCTTGACCATCCTGGCGTATCGTTTTACTCTGGCAGCGGTGTTGATGGGTATCATACTGGCTTTGCGCAGAGAACGGTTTCCGCGAGGTTCGATTTTGTTGCGTCTAGTTGGGATGGGCGCGATTGGTTACGTGGGACAGGCTTTCACCTATTTTACAGCCCTGAAGTATGCTTCCGCCGGGCTGGTTGCCTTGCTGCTGTATCTATACCCCCTGTTCGTGACTTTACTATCCGCGGTCCTTTTAAGAGAGCGGATCGCTGGTCTGAAATGGGTCGCTTTGGCGTTGGCTGTGGCTGGTGTGGCGCTCACCGCTGGCCCAGAGCGCGGCCAGTTGCCGGGCATCTTGCTGGCGATCACGGCTGCTTTGCTCTACTCGGCTTATATCATCGTCGCCGCGCAAGTGATGAAAGAGGTCTCGGCTATCCAATCTTCCACGGTCATCTTCGCTTCAGCGGGCATAATGTCGGCATTCCTGGCTTGGGTGAGCAAGGTTCCGGTGACAATCCCTGATTCAGGATGGTGGGTTATCGCGAGTATCGTCCTGGTTGCGACGGTGATCCCAGTGACGACTTTCCTGGCCGGGTTGGCGCGCATTGCCGCTTCGGATGCTGCAATGCTTTCTACCCTGGAGCCGGTGGTTACGGTCTTGCTGGCAGCCGGATTGTTTGGCGAGTTGCTGGCGCCGCTTACCCTGCTGGGCGGTGGGTTGATCCTGACGGCAGTGCTGCTGGTTTCGCGTAGCGAGATACATAAACCTTTATGACCTACAATGATAAGGATAAATCGGAAAGATTATTAAAGACAAGATGCCAGTATCGATCATTTACAAAGGACGTTTTGGGAATGCTATTTTTCAATATACCGCTGCCAGGATATTTGCCGAGAAACACAGGGAATATCTGCTGACCCCATTCCCTTATCCCGGCGTTTTACGGCCTACTCATTTTGATTCTGGGGAAAGCCCACTTAAAGCGCGCCTGTCAGCCCGGTTTTTAACCAAAGTGTGGATAGAAGACAACGAAGACATTTCACCATTTGACCGGTATGAAGGACGACGGAACTATATTTTCCATGGATATTTCCAGGATTCACGATTGTATAATCAAAATGTAGATCAGGTTAAAAGCATCTTCGCTTTGCCGGTAGTCGCCGAAAAGAATTACACCGATATTGTCATGCATTGTCGGTTGGGAGATTTTTATCATGATGACTATCTGGCGGAGGGACATAATGACTGCTCCGAGATTATCCACCCGCACTGGTATGTTGACCTGTTGCAGGCGGAGAAATTTCAAAAATTACATATCGTTTTATACGATCACAAGACACCAACGAAATACGTAAACAGGTATCTTTCTTATTTTGAACCATTTAAGCCGATCGTTTATCGGAAGCGGAGAGCAGGCTTAGATTTTCATTTTATACGTTCATTCGATCGGATTATTTGTTCCAATAGCACATTTAGCTGGTGGGCCGCTTTTTTAAGCCAGGCAAGGGTTATCTATATACCTGAAAATATAGGCTATCGGGGGATCGGAGCGAACTACCATAAGCCCGGTAGTCATATCCAAGAGCTATGGAATATTCGGAATATCTCCAAACCGGTCATGTGCCAGTTCTGTGATATGAAAGCAATTTAACGCATGAATTCTATAACATCGCAAGAACCCCCAATCATCTGTTGCCTTAAATAGGGTTTTCCAGGCAAGCGGCGCGGTTCATTGGGTGGGTGATCGATCAAAATGGAGAAAACACTAACTTGGGAGGTGAAGGATGAAAATCGAAGGCGTTCCATTCTGCACGGTGGATTGGAGTCAGGTTGCCTCTAGCGAGCACCCGGGTGAGACGGGTATGGCTTACTGGCGGACGTTGGAAGTTGGCAATATTCGGGTCCGGATGGTGGAATATAGCCCCGGCTACCTGGCCGACCATTGGTGCAGTCGAGGACACGTGTTGCTGGTGTTGGAAGGTGAGCTGATCACCGAGTTAAAAGATGGGCGCGTGTTCACCCTTAGGGCTGGCAGCAGTTACCAGGTAGCCGAAGACGCCGAACCACACCGCTCGCACACCCAAACCGGCGCCAAGTTATTCATTGTGGATTGAAATCGCGCCAAGCACAAGCGAGTCTGGTGGGGTACATTTCTCCCTTGTTTGGTTCCGGCCGGTTATGTTTTCGGTGGGGGTC
>Ga0315282_10013632_pt1 | contig 12223 bp, 6 predicted proteins | sample YL17G07_20_MG_FD_203693 | JGI IMG/M metagenome (GOLD analysis project Ga0315282, IMG submission 203693) | Sediment microbial communities from Yellowstone Lake, YNP, Wyoming, USA - YL17G07_20 | ecosystem: Environmental > Aquatic > Freshwater > Lake > Sediment | place: USA: Wyoming | collected... | reverse complement strand
AAAGATTGATTCGGTTTGCCGCAGAGGCGTTCTTGGCGACGCACGGGTGTGGCGAATGCTCTGCTTAACGATTCGCGGAGCCACATCCTCCAGAATCCCCAAGTGCGCGTCACCGGCGGCCAGGCAGCAAGGTTGAAAATCGGGAATCGTATCCCCTATGCTACGGGTAGCTTCCTGCCATCGCGCACCGGGACCGCTAGGAGCAGCGGGACTACGGGTCTATTGGCGAGTACCCGGTTTCAATACCAGGACGTCGGCGTGAATCTGGATTTGACGCCGCGCCTCCTTGCCAACGGGGAGGTCGCGCTCCACGCTTCTATGGAGATCTCTTCCTTGGGCTCGTCAGTAACGATTGCCGGCCTCAGCCAGCCCACATTCGGCCAGTGGAAGATTGAGCGCGACATTCGTTTGAAGGAGGGCGAGGTGAACCTCCTCGGAGGGTTGATCCAGAGTACCGAAAGCCCGTCGGTAACGGGCTTGCCGGGCATCGGCGACCTATCCTTCTCCGCCCCCTGTTTTCCAGCAAACACTGCGAGCGGGCTGAAACCGAAGTCCTGGTGATGTCGACGCCATGGATGATTCGCTGCCTGAAAAGGCTGTCGCGGCAGACAGCGGTGTTCCTCCGGGCGGCGCGGTCGGTGGCACACACCCGCCTCTGCACGACGTCGTGCAACTTGCTGAAACACGTTCTCAGAGCTGGATGTTTGGGCGTTCAAAAGGTGCGAGCCACTGTGAATCCCACGCGTGCTCTCCGCTCCACCAGCCGGAAGGGTTGGAAGTACCGGAGGGCCTCGATGTAGGTCGCCTCATTAGGGAACAGTGACCGAGATGGAAGGTTTTGAGGTTGACTGACGGTTTCGTTCAGCCGGATGAGATTGTAGCCACAAAAAATGCGGAAAGGGGCGTTCACAACGGGAAGAATGACTTGAAATTCAATGCCGGTGGAAACTCGCGGCCGGTAGTTGGTGGATGCAATGGGTTTCAATTCGCTCGGCAGAGGGAAAGAGGGAAACTCCTTGTGAAGAGCCGACAGGGATGTCGTGGACAACTTCAACTGGCTGCTCCGCAGGATGAAGGAACTCCCGGCGTCGACGAAATAGGACGCCGTCACTGGCCCGACAAGGGGAATCCGATACTCGAAGTTGGTGATGAGGGACGTATCGCCTCCAGGGAATATAGGCGTATTGTACGGGAACCGCGTGGACGAACCGCAACTCGATGTTGGATGGCCATCCGAACCATACGCCCATAGGGGGTTGCCATTGGCATCCCTGTTGCAGACCGAGCCGACCGTAGGATAGTAGCTAACCGGGCTGATGCTGCGGATGTCGAAGCCCCGAATGTCATCTTCTCCCCCCAAGAAAAAGCGCGAGGAAGGCGGCGCCACTTTTCCCCCAAATCCCGATACGGTAGAGACTAGCAGACGCATACCCACCGCACGACCCTGCTTGCCGACCGGGTGAAAGTACTTGAATTCGAGAATGGGCCGGATGGTGTTGACGTTTCCACCCAAAACGCTGCCTGAAAAGGATAGCGCCGCATAGACGTATTTGCCGCTTGTCGGGTTAAAGGCATTGTTGAGGGTGCTGTAGAGGTAAGTGGGCATAACCTGGCTGGAGGTGATGCCTCGCAGAGCGTTGGGTCCTGCCAGTCCACGGAAGTTGAGGGCTTCAAAGTAAGCCTGCGACACCGAACTGAAAGCTTGTAGGCTAGTCACACTGAAGGAATAGGTGAGGCCCACCCGTGCAAAGCTCCGGCGGAGGGGGTAGCTGGCAAAGGTTGTAAAGCCGGAGGAGTTCTGCTGGTAATTTTGGAAGAAGGCCTGCCCGTAAGCGGAGAGCAGGGAACTCGCATTAGCGCCATAGGTGTAAGCCGCTTGGCGAAGCTGGTCATAGCGGTAATCGCTCTTGAAGATGGTAAATCCCGTGGTGATAGGCCGGTCAAACAAGTAGGGCTCCGTGAATCCGAAAGAGTACATCTTCTGGTAGGTTCCCCACTGGAACTGCAGGCTCAGCGTTTCCCCCAGGCCCAGGAAATTGTTGGTGGCGTAGTTGACGCCCACGAAATTGCCCGCCAGGCCACTGACCCCGCCGGAGAACCCGATGGAGTTACGCCCCTTCTCTTTCACCTTCATGACCACATCCACCGTGGCGTCTTTCTTGTTCTGCCGGATCTCGTAGTCCTCCTTCTTGACCTGCTCGAAGAAGCCGAGCTGATTGACGCGCAGCACGCTCATATCCCACATTTCCGAGCTGAAGACGTTTCCTTCGTCAAGCAGCAGCTCGCGCCGAATCACCTTGTCGCGGGTCTTGGTGTTGCCCGAGAACTCGATGCGGTGGACGAAGTACTGCTTTTCCTCCTCAAAATCCAGCGCCAGGTTGATTACCTGCTTCTTGTTGTCCGGTTCGATGTCCGGGGTGGCCGTGAAGTTGATGTACCCGTAAGCCCCGTAAAGCTTCTGGAAGTTCTCGATGCTTTTCCGTACCTTGCCGAGATTGAAAACATCGCCACTCTTGAGTCGGAGGACAGCCGCGATCTGCTCCTGCTTGAAGAGCTTGTTCCCACGAATCACGAACCTTCCGAGCCGGTACTGATTTCCTTCTTCCACCGGGATGGTGATGTCCACGCGCTTGCCGCGCCCCCAGCTAAAGAAAAAGAAGGGCCAGCGATGCTTGGTGTCCGTCATCTTGGTCACTGGCTCTTTCAAAACTACGTAGAAATACCCATTGTCCTGGTAAAGCGTGCGGACGTTGAGTTCCAGGTCGGCCAGAATTTTGTCCTTGGCGTAGGTCTTATGGAACCAATAGAACCACGGCGGCGCGCCCACGGGCCGGGAATACTTCATGGCGCGCACCAGGCGGCGCGTGGAGAAGACCTTGTTCCCCTGGAAGCGAATCTCTCCCAGTTTGACCTTTGGACCTTCCACGACAATGAACGTCAGCGCGACGGAGTTGGGCGGGATATTCCGCGTACGGGCGCGCACAGTGGCAAACTGCCGGCCGCGGTCCGCCAGAAGCTGCTCCAGAACCACCTGGGCCCGCTTGACAATCACCGGATCATACTGCGACTGGATGGAAAGCCCCACTTTGCGCTTCTTGAACTCATCGAGCACATCGGACTGGACGACGCTATTCAGCCCCTTGTAATCGATGCTGCGAACCAGTTTCTTTTCGCGGACGTAGAAAGTCACGATCTTGCCCTTTTCCCCGTCGGTCACCTCGCAGCGGATGTCGTCCAGGAAGCCCGTGTTCCACAGCGCCATGAAATCCCGCTCCAGCGCGTTCTCGTCGTAAACATCGCCCTTGCGCGAGAAGACGCGCGCACGCAGGGTCGCGGCTGGAACGCGCCGATTGCCGCGGAAAATGATGTCTTCGATGACAACCTGCTGGGGTTCCTGCACTGGGGCCGGAGGCGCGGGCTGGCCAGGAGCCTTGGGGGCCCCCGGGGCGGCTTCCCTTGGCGCTGCCTGGGGAGTCTCAAGCTGGAGCTTTGCGGGCGGGGGAGGTGCTTCTTCCGGTTTCTGCTCAGGGGGCTTTTGCTTCTCGCCGGAAGACGGCGGCGGGGTTTCAAGCCGAAGATTTTCGGGCTCCCCTAGACCCTTCTCGGCAGGCTTCTGGCTCGCCTCTCCTGCGGCCTTTCCCGCTGATTGCTGGGTGTCGGGAGGAGCCGAAGCGTTGGATGCAGGCAACGCCGTGCCCGCCGCGAGCGTCGGCCCCGAAACAAAGCTCAGCACCAGAGTGGCGGAGCGCAGCCACTTTCTGACGTTCAGCCATCTACAGGTAACAGAACTCATCGTTCCGGTTTTTACAGTCGTGGTTGCGTGCTGAAGCTGGCGCATCCCACCTGCAAGATTCGGGCTTTACTGAAGCCAACCGCGAGGGACCTCGGATAATTCGTCCGCTAGCTCACCGCTAAGTTAACTGTGGTAGTTCGAGTGACCCCGAGCTCGCCTCCCCCGAGCTTACCCGTGATGGTGATCGTATAGTTTCCCACAGCTGTCCCTTCGGTCTGGACGGATTTGATGATGTTGGTGTAGTAACCGCTGCTGCAACTGGCCCAAAGCGCCGCAGAAAGAACGATGGCCGCAAAAGCCAGGCTGGCCAAGGCAACTCGTCCCCGATTCCACGTTAAGGGGTGTAGGCCCTTACGACGGGCGGCCCGGCTGACAAATAGCGCGAGCGCTAAGCAAGACAACAGCCAGAGCACGCCGGGAGGTATCGTGCCACGAGGGAGATTCGGACGTGGCCCCCAGCGCGGTCGCACCACTGACGAGCGCTCTGTAGTGCTAACCGTCAGCATGGAAGTTGCCGCCGTAGACCCGTCGGGAGCCACGGCGGAGGGGGAAAAGGAACACTCCGCCCCGGCCGGCACGCCGCTGCTGCAACTCAACAGCACAGCTTGACTGAAGCCATTGGAGGGAGTCACCGTGATGGTGTACGTCACAGACAGACCCGCCGAAGTCGAGCGGAGCGAGGGAGAGGATGACAGCTTGAAGTCAGCGAAGAAGATCGCCAGGGAGAGGGTCGCTGTCTGGTTCTCATTCTCATTGGTTCCACTCACCGTGAAGTTAAGGGGATTGGCGGTTGATGCCGTGAGTCCGGAGATTGTCACCTTGGTGCTCTCACCGCCTTTGATCTCCAACGGATCGAAGGAGCAGGTGGCCCCAGAGCAAGAAAGCGAAATGCTATCGGTAAAGGTGCTGGGAGCCACCGCAGTGATGGTGAAAGTGGTTTCTGTACTTCCGATTGGAATAATCTTTGAGGGGCTGGGCACAGTGAGGGAAAAGATGGCGGTTCCTGTGCCTTTGAGGGAGACTGATTGCGGGCTGCCTTCGGCGTTATCGGTGAGGGTGAGGGTTCCGGTTCGGGTGCCGGTCGCGGTGGGCGTGAAGCTAACTTTAATGGTGCAGCTTGCCCCCACAGACAGAGTGTTTGGGCAGGTGTGCGTTTCGACGAAATCGCCGCTGGCCGAGATATCCTCAATGGTAAGATCAATGTCTCCGCTATTAGTAAGTGTCACTGTCTTAGCTAGACTCGTGGTATCTATCGTCTGACTGCCGAACTCCAGACTTTTGGGAGAAATATCCACCTTCGTAGTAGGGTTAACGCCGGTGCCCGTGACTGTGATTTCATGGGGACTGCCGTCGGCGTCGTCGGTGATGGTGATTTCCTCTGTTCGGGTTCCCAGGGCGGTTGGGGTGAAGGTGATGCGGATGGTGCATTTGCCGCCGGCTGCCGAGACCGTTCCCACGCAGTTATTCGTCTGCGCAAACGGGCCGCTGCCACTGATATCCGTGATGTTGAGAGGCACGGTGCTGACGTTGGTGAGGGTCACGATTTCGGGATTACTCGAAGTATCGATCACCTGCTCGTCCTCAAAGGTGATGTTCTGTGGGGTTAGGGAGATGGCAGGTGCGTTCGTGTGACTGACCTTGGCCACAAAACCATCGCCGTTCCCAGGCGTATCCCCGCCGGGTGCGGTCTGGTAGGCGTCTGCTGTAGGAGTAAAGTTCGCAGAGGCGGTGGTGCCAGCCACGTAAGCGTTGCCGGAGGAGTCCACGCAGATCGCGCTGCCATAATCTGCCCCACTGCCGCCCAGATAAGTGGAATACACCAGGGATGTTCCCTGGGGGTTCACCTCGGTGACGAAAGCATCAGCACAGGGGTGCGAGCCACAGGTTCCCCCGCCAAAACTTGCCAGCAGTGCGTTGGCGGTCGCGAAATCGCTGGATTGGGTGTAACCTATAACATAGGCGTTCCCCAAGCTATCTGCGGCGATGCCGGTTCCCCGGTCCACCTCGCTCCCGCCCAGGTAGGTGGCGTAAACTAACTGAGAGCCTGTGGGATTGAGTTCGGCCACAAAAGCATCTTCCCGATAATTGCCATAAGCATCTCGGTCTTCTTTCTTGACCGTCTGGAAGGCGCCGGGAGTGACCGGAAACCCGACAGAAAGCGTATCGCCCGTCACATAGATGTCTCCGGAGGCATCCAAAGCAATCGCCGTGCCCCTGTCGAGGTCAGTCCCGCCCAGGTAGGTAGCGTAGAGAAGTTCGGAACCGTCCCATCTCAACTTGGCGACGAATGCGTCAGCACGTCCGGCGTTCGTACCCTGGAAAGGGCTTACCGTCGGGAAGTTTGAGGAATAGGTATAGCCGGTCACATAAGCATTGCCGGAGCTATCCACCGTGATTCCCTGACCGGCGTCAGCGGACGTGCCTCCCAAGTAGGTTGAGTAGTTCAGCGCTGAGCCGGAGCTGTTCACCTTGGCCAAAAAAACGTCGGAGCTCCCACCGTTCCCGCCCTGGAAGGCGCTAACAGTGGGGAAGTCAGTAGATTGGGTGGTTCCTGTTACGTAGGCGTTTCCTGCACGATCCACGGCAATGCCTTGACCGTAATCGGCGCCACTACCCCCCCCCAGGAACGAGGCATAAGTAAGAGCGGAGCCGTCAGAATCCAACTTCACTACGAACGCATCGCTCTTGCCGCCGTAAATGGTCTGGAACACGCTTGAGGTGGTGGGGAAATTCGATGACGAGGTCGAACCCGTTACATAGGCATTTCCCGATGAGTCCACGGCGATTGCATTACCACTATCGTAGCCGTTGCCACCTAGGTACGTGGAGTACACCAGGGACGTGCCCGTGCTGTTCAACTTTGTAACAAAGACGTCCGCGCCGCCGGCATTCGAGGTTTGGTAAGCCGAGCTGGTGGGGAAAGTCGTGGAGGTTGTGGAACCGGTAACATAAGCGTACCCCGAGGAATCCACCGCGATGCCATTGGCTGTGTCGCCGTACATGCCACCCAGGTAAGTCGAATAGCTCAACATCGGGTCGATGATGAGCGGTCTATGGGCGTCATAGCCCGAAACCTGAAACCCGACTTGGTTGGGGCCCTTGAGAACGTATGCGGCAGCAACGAGTTGCCGGGCGGCAGCATCTTCTCTGTCCGCTTGGTATGCCAAGGGCTTGTGGAAGACAACCTTGGCGCCGTCGACCGCCACCACAAGATCGCCCCGCGCATCAATTTGGGCGCTACCTCCTTCGAACCGTAGCCGTAGCTGTTTGGGGTCCGCGCCCGGCTCCAGGACAAAGTCATACTCCAGTCGCCCTTGCTTGCCGTAGTAAAGAAGGTCAACGCCCGCATAGACACTTTCGTATCGGACCTGCCGGTAGGTGGGGATCTTGGTGCGCCAGCGGCTGGGGTTGTTTCCGATGAAGTAATTGCTTATGCCGCGAAGTTTCTGAACACCGGAGACCTGCGGTGAAGGATTGGCGCCCACGAGCCTCATTCGCAAAACAGAATCAGTCCGGGCAGGGCCGGCCTTCGAGTCTGGATGGTCGGAGGGGTGGGGGGTGTTGAAGGAAGGTTTTTGAAGTACCAACACGGCCTCGTTGGCCTTAAATAACAAGGCATAGCCCTGACCTCGAGACAGGAACTTGATGTCCGGGTCGGTTTGGCCCTGGTTGACCTCAAAGCTCAATGGCAGCTTACCGTAAGCCTTGCGCAGGCGTTCTTGAACTGATTGACTGCGGTCGGCGAGCGGGGGAGACACCCCACCCTGATTCTCAGCCGGGATGAAGAATCCGATGAGGATCCAGATCAATGTGAAGAAGATGTTGAGCATGTCGACCTTTCTAACCGCGCCGAAGGAGCACGGGTGGTTTCTCATCGCTGTTCGCGAAGGGGAATCCGCGCGGCAGTGTGAACGCACCGATTTCCGGTGCGCCGATGAGTCTCAGGTTCAAGGGAATTGACAGATCCGAATTGCGTGCCAGGCTCTGTGCAATCCTGTTCACGTACTTGAAGAGAACAGGGTCGGTGACAAGCCTTGCTGATTTGTCAGTCTCGAGGGCGTACTGCCTTCCCAGGGCGATTTCGTTCTCTTGGGAAATCAAGCCGCGGTGGGCTACTTTGCGGTCGCCGATCTTGCCCACGTCGCCTTTCTCCTCCGCTGCGGCAGACTGGCCGACGGCAAGTGAGGTGGCACGCGCAGGCAACCCCACGGCACTCAGTCCGCCCCTGAATTGTCTGAAGAATCGAATCATCGTCGCATCTGGGATCACGCCTGCACTGGAACCACAGCCAGCCTGACCGGCTGCCGTGGTTCGTCTCGTTGCCTCAGAAAAGGAGCTTCAGGGCAAAGTGAATCTGCCGCGCATCGTTGGGGTTGTCGCGCGTTGAAGTGATCTGCCCAAAGTGCGTTGAGTCATTGAAGTCCAGGTTCGTAGGCAGTGCGAAGTTCGGGTGATTCGTGAGGTTATAAACCTCCGCGCGCAACTCCAGACGTGTCCTCTCCGAGGTCTTGAAATCCTTGTGCAGAGAGAGGTCGATCCGGCGGAAACCTGGACCAGCTACTTGCGTCGGCCCGCCGCCCAAGGGTGACTTATCGCTCTGTCCGGCGGAGGTGGCGGCATCCGGGTTGGTGAAAGCCGCGGGGTTCCAAAACTGATTGACGCCATGCTCTCCCGCTGAGGGGTTTCTCCCGGAGGCGAAAAGCGCATAGCAACCTGCACCCGAAAGCGTCGTGATCGTGCAGGGGATGGTTACAGGTTGCCCGCCTTGGAGTGTAAGAATCCAGTTCACACTCCACCCGCCGAGGATTCTGTCGAGAGTATTTCCACTCTTCCTCAGGAATCGCTTTCCGATGCCTACCGGCAGCTCATAGCCGCCGCTAAAGTGGAGGACGTGACGAATGTCAAAATTCGCCAAACCGTAGTCGCCTTGAATGCCGAAGCCGGAAAGGTAGGGCGCCCGATAGGGCTGATCGCCGCCACTATTGAATAAATCGTGCACATCGGTACGAGTTTTGGAGAACGTATAGTTTCCAAGAAAACTCAGCCCATGGTGAAGCTTTCGCGCCAAGGTCAATTGGAACGCATGGTAGTAGCTGCCGCCTTGCATCGCTATATAACTGGAGCCGTAACCGAAATCCTGGAAGGGAACGTAATCTTGCCGACGCTTAGCTGGCGGCAGGAGTTGGCTGACTTCGTTCAGGCCTGGATTGGTTAGGAGATGACGACCCAAGGATCCAACGTAACTCAACTGGATGGTCTCATGGGGGCTTCGCTGATACTGGACAGATACGTTGATACCCTGAGTATATGGCGTCTTGTAATTGTATTCGAGGCCACGCAACATGAGCCTGCGGGCGTTCACCCTGGTGGCCTCCAGGGGAATGCTGGCGAGCCCCTGGCTTAGAGTGGCGTGGCTACCATCCGGATAGACGATAGGTGTTCCATCATCGGGGCTGGTAAAGACGACGTTGGTCTGGAACGGATAGTTACCCCCGAGGTTGGCCAAAAGCCCCTGATTCTCAAGACCTCCGTAGAAGAACCCGTAGCCGCCCCGGAAGACCAGTTTGGGTGAGAATTGATAGGCGATGCCAATACGCGGAGAAATGTTGCTCATCTGTGCTTTAGCCAGGCGGGGGTTTTGCGTGTCATTATAAGTCAACGTGATTCCGTTATTGGAGAGCGCGTCCGTGAAGGCGGAAGACAACTCGTCGCCGGTCTTCTTGTCTTCATCGTACTCGCGGTTTGCCGGGATCAGGTATTTGGCGGCTGAGCCGGGAATGAAGTTCGCTTGCGCCCCATATTTCTCGACCACGGGTGCAAAGTACTCCCAGCGGCCGCCGAGATTCAGCGTCAAACGTGGCCTGAATCTCCAATCGTCCTGGACATACACGCTGAAGTAGTCGCGACGGTCAGAGGTAGAGGTCTTGGAAACGCTCGAGCCAGCTACCTGGCTGCTCCCCCCGACGTAGTCGACCCCGTACGGCACGCTGCTGTCGAGAGGAGTCAGGAGGAACTGAGCGATACCGGCGCTCGGATCAACAGCGTTGGGAATCGACGTATAGTTTCCACTAAAACCAAACAACCCCCGCGAATAGGGAGATTGACGGGTTGAATATTTGAGGCGCTGGAACTCGGCGCCCGCTTTCAGAATGTGCGCTCCGTGAATCTTCGTCACATTATCAGCGGCTTGCATGGCCGTATCGAAGTCTCTAGCCGGCAGGGAGGATGCACTGCCCAGTAGCGACAGTGAGCCGATTTCAAAGGTTGGCAACCCTCCGTTCGCCGATCCCTGATAAACACCCGGGATCCCATACATTCCTGGGATGTTGCTGGCGTCGCCAGTGTAGGTTTGATACCGTTCAGCGTGGAGGCGATTCAGCGCGAGCCGAATCTCATTCACCAGCGTCGGAGAGGAAAGGTGCGTCTCACTCAGCACCGCGTTCCGCGCGGTGGCGAGCTGGACGTAGCCGCCTCCATCCCCTATTCCAGGAAACGGCCCGGCTTGAGCTTGCGGGTCGTTGTAGTAGCTGAAGCGCGCGAAGGCCAGATCCTGGTCACCCATCTTGTGATCCACGCGAAGGGTGAAGGAATCGGCGTCTTCCCGCCTCACGGGGCTAGCCGTGTAGTTGTTGAAGGTCTCTGTGTTGGTGGGCGTGGGGTAAAGATCCAGAAGCGTCTGGGCGGAGGCGTCCAAGCGGGAAGAAGGGATGAGGTTATCCGCGAAAGGTTCGCGCACGTAACCCGTGCCGGTGGCAGTCAACCCCGTGACCGGATCGGCCAAGCCCGTAGTGACCAGGCGGGTGGTGGTGGGATCGAAGATGGTTCCGCAGTTGAAGGTGCGGTCCAGCAGATCGGGCCCTCGCGTACAATCCGGCTGGCCTGCGATGAGGTCGGAGAAGTCAGTGTACCCGCTGGTGCGTTCCGCTGTTGTCGGCACGGTGCCAGTGTAGGGAGTACCCTGACGGACTTTGGTGCCCTGGTAAGCGGCGAAGAAGAAAGTCGCGCTCTTGCTGTCCGGAGACCGCCGAATGGGAACCGGGCCTCCGAACGTGCCGCCGAACTGGTTCCTCCGGAATTCCCCCTTGGCTACGCCACCGGCATTCTCGAAGAAGTCCGCCGCGTTCAGCTTGTCATTCCCGTAGAATTCCCAGAGGCTGCCATGGTATACGTTCGTCCCGCTCTTCGTCGTCGTGTTCAGCACCGCCCCGCTCGTGCCCCCCAGCTCCGCGCTGTAGTCGTTCGCTTGGACCTTGACCTCCTGGATAGCCTCTGGGGGAGGGAGAACGACGGCAGCCGTGCCGGTCAGAAAGTCCACGAGGTGGATGTTGTTGTCAGCTCCGTCCAGTAGGTAGTTGTTCTGTGAAGGCCGCGTACCGCTTGCGGTGAAGCTTCCGCTCGCGTTCTGCCCGCGGGTGTCCTGCTGGCCGAAAGTAACCCCCGGACCAAGCCGCGCCAAAAGGTTGAAATTACGGCCGTTCAGCGGCAAGTCACTAAGCTCTCTGGAACCGATCAGTTGCCCTATGGGCGCGTCCTGCCTTTGAACCGGAGCGGCATTTGCCGTCCCTTCGACACTGGTGCCTGCTTGGGCGCTGCGCAATTGGAAGTCCACTATCACCCGTTGCTGGGCGCTGACCACGACTCCCTTTTGCACGCCTGGTACCAGACGCTCAAGTTCCACGGAGACCGTGTAAGTGCCCACCGTCACGGGGGCGAAGATGAACAAACCGTCGTCTCTTGTGGAGGTGGACGTTTGGAAGGAGGTTCCCTCGTTAATCAGCACTACCTTCGCGCCCGCGACGCCAGATCCGCTTTCGTCCTTGACCGTGCCGGTGATCGTTCCTGCGTCAACCTGAGCAAAGAGGGGCTGACCTATAAGCGTGAGAAAGACAATGAATAAGCCTCTCACCAGAAACGGTAGCTTGCAGAGGACTGCTTTTTCGCGCATGAACACTGCCTCCCTGGGTCCTTGCAGCGAACCAAACTGATTTCCCCGTATTTCCTTCATGGGTCTTATATTCGACGGTGTGCTACCCGAACAAGGTTAGCTGTCGAGATGTTAAAACTGGGCAAATTGCACCTTACTTCGTCTTAACGCGGCTTGTCTGAAATGCTTCCCACAGACAGACAAAACAACCCAGCCGGGGCCTTCGCCATCTTGGAGGCGGGGGAGAGCATTTCTCTCAATGCCCCCATCTACTCTACCACAGAGTTCGCCGGATGCACTAGAATTCGCCGGATGCACTTCAGGTGAGACAGCGGCAATGAGTCTTGGGTTGATGAATTGAACGCCTGCGTTCGGGGAGCATGCTGCCGGCATGTCAAGAGACCAGACTGATCACCGAGAACTCCTGCAGTCTCACACGGAATGCCAGATTAGCGGCGGCTTTCGGCCCGGAAGATAAGCGCCCCGGAGGGGAAGTGTCAGAAGAG
>Ga0315282_10013631_pt1 | contig 12224 bp, 7 predicted proteins | sample YL17G07_20_MG_FD_203693 | JGI IMG/M metagenome (GOLD analysis project Ga0315282, IMG submission 203693) | Sediment microbial communities from Yellowstone Lake, YNP, Wyoming, USA - YL17G07_20 | ecosystem: Environmental > Aquatic > Freshwater > Lake > Sediment | place: USA: Wyoming | collected... | reverse complement strand
AGTGTCGAGTTCAATGTCATTAATGATATGCTGAGAAGTAAATCCGCAACCCACTCCTAAAGCGCAATATTGCAAAAGGTTTGAAGGAAGTTTGCGGCAATTTATGAATGCTTGATTGGGTTTCTTATAATAAAAAAGACCCAATGAAATTCCTTCTCCGAATACCAATGATCGCTGCTCATCGGGATCAAGCTTTTGGAGAATCGCGCTTATCTCGTCTGGCGATCTTGCCCATTTGCTCCCGATTTCCACATAAATTACATTCTGTGCATACCCGGGGGAGGCTAACCGAGCAAATTGCGGATGAGCAAAATCGAGTAAATAAAGATTCCCGACAATTCCGGTTATTACTAAAATGCATGTCGGAACATAACTCAAGCCTGCACGCATGTTCGTTTTTCCTGCAAAAACGGCGGTAATCAATATCAATATAGGGTAAAGCTGGAAGATATGAGCATGTGATTCCGGATCCAATCCTTGCCAGGGATGTGGGAATAAGCCATATGCAGAAAAGGCGAAAATAAATGAATAGCAAATTGCATAGAAAATAGGAAGGATTTCCCGATTGTGCTTAAAAGCATCCGCCAGGTTCAGATCATTGGTTGAGCGATTTCGAAATCGCGCGATAATTTTTTTTAGAATCGGCACACACAGGACGGACATGGAAAATACGGCCGCCATTACCCAGCAATAAGAAAGTAATCTGTTGATGACCTCGTGCGAAGTGCGCATGTGTAAACCGGCCGGCAGGTCATCAATCCAAAGAAAGATAAAACGCCGTATAAAATGCAAGAATTGGCTGCCATTACTTGAGTTCTGAAGGCCCTCGTTGATTCTTTGAAGCCCCCAGAAATGATGGGTCAGATTATATATAAGCCAAGGCGAAAAACCCACTAATGCCGCGGCGAATACAGCCCAAGTTTTCAGTTCTTTATACCAATTTTTCCGAAGAAACATCCAAAAAACAGCAACGACGGCTGCTGTAATCAGATATCCGTAATGTATGTAAACTCCAAGGCCGCAGAGAAAACCGAGCGTTAAAATTCTGATCCAACCATCTGAACCCTCGAAAAGAATTGTATGGCATAGAAGCAAAGTCAGCATGGTCAGAGCAGCGCATTCTGCATAGTTGCCCCACGGCAAACTTGTTACTTGAATCAGGTAAGGAGCAGCAATGATTTGTAGGATGGCGACAGCCCAAGCCGATCGTTTTCCGCCAAGTTTTTGTGCATAAATTACAGAAGCAGCACCCAATATAATAATCGTAAAAAGAGCTGTACATTTCAGGGCAAAATAATTTTCGCCCAAAATCGTGAAGAAAAAAGCGGTAATCATGCCGTATAAAAGCGTCCCGCCTTCATAATCTCCGGGCTGATACTCAAATAGAGGCAACTTGAGACCTTCAAGCATAACATGTGAAATCGACCCGGTCTTATACTCTTCTTCGTCATAGACAAATGGGGAATAGAAAAAAAAGAAAATTCTTGCCGAAAGAAGAAGCAGTATAAATAAAGAAAATAGAAAAACTTTCTTTTTAAAAGCGTTTTTACTTTGCGGTCGATTTAATATGCGGGCATCATCCAAGCTATAATTTTCCTCCACCTAGAGCGCCTTTGTGGAGCAAAGAATAATCAGTTTTAGACTGATGTTGTCCTTACATATGAAGAGCCTTAATTGTTATTGCCTTTGAAATTTCTCTCGAGCTTGGCTGTCAAAGGATCATATGAAATATTTTTGTAACCCAGCAGTTTGACAAGCTCATCTCCTAGAAGCCTGTTGCCTTGCGACCATAGCTTTTTCAAGTATTCGCCGCTTTCTTTGGATTGCCACCACGGATATCCATAATGCTTATTGAGTGTTTCTTCGAGCATCGCTTCGATCAACCAGGCGCGGAGATAGTCGGCGGCGTATAAAAAGTCATCCACATCGGCCAGATACCGTTCGACATCCTGATCCGTCAACTGAAATCCATAGCCGCGAGTCAAGTTCTTCTTATAGATTTCTTTGGGATTTTTGGCGTCCGAATAACTGTCCAGTTGATAAAGGACCAAAGCAGCATAGCGGCGGACCATCAGCAATTTCAGCGAGGCTTTAATTTTCAGGAAGCTTGAGAGAGCGGGATCTTTCATGCCTAAATGCTTTTCCAAAAAAGCCGGATCTTCGAGAGCTGATTCAAATAAAAAAGCGTAACACTCGGTGACTACGTTATCACCTAATTGCTGAAATTCGAAAACGTCGGTCGTGGAATGTAAATAATGCTGAGCATGGCCCATTTCATGAAATAAGGCTTCGATATCGTTTTTTCCTCCCTGAGGTCTAACTGAAAGTCGGATATCTGAGGGCACCGTAATTGGAAAACAGGCAGCCCTTGGAACCTTTTTGTCGCGATCTTCTATGTCCATATTTAAACCGGGTTGGGCATCAATATTGATTCCCAAACCCGCGCAAAAAATGCGGATAGCAGGAATGGTTTTTTCTTTTGGGAAGTAATCGTCGAACTTTGGCGCATAAAACAGCCTGGGAAGATCGCATAATCTGGTTTTTTCAAAAGGAAAATTCAGTTGGTATGGAACGGCCCAGCGCATATATTTTTTGTGCAGTTCTTTTGTGCCGTCGAGTATCTGATTGCAGAGGATTTTCAGATCATTCGGTTCGAAATGTCGCAGCCTGGAGGATAAATCAGCGAGATTCTGATAACCGAGCTCCTTTGAGGTCTTCATCAACAAGTCGTTTTTCTTGCTCAAGATTGTATTGAGTTTATGAAACACAGGCAAAGAGGCAGTGGCAATCATTTGACGTCTGTTATAATCAGGCTCGCGGCCAAGCATCTTTCTTAATTCGTAATATGGAACTAGCTTGTCTTCCCATAGAAACTGAGCTGAAGCTTCAAAATTGGAACTTTCGTCTTCAAGTTCAGCAGCTTTTCGCAAACAGATTTCAGAGGCCGTATAATCCTCAAAGTAGCGCAGAGCTCTTCGTTGATCCCCAATTTCTTCAAACATCGCTTTTCGAATAAGATTCAAAGTGTCTTTTGAGAAGAGGGCATTATGGTTTTTATAGGTCGATGCCAGGTCGAGAGTGGATCCTTTCGTTTGAAAATCCCAGTACATAAGACTTTGAGTTTTAATGAGCTCCTGCGCTTCTTTGCGAAGCTGGTTTAGCTTGTCCACATCCGTTTGATTTAAAGCGCCCAACATCAAGATTGCACAAAAAGCAAGGATCAAGAGCGGCAAGTGATATTGCGTCAATCTCATAAAATTCCTCCGCCGTCTACGACGAGGGCATGGCCTGTCATAAAATCAGATGCAGGAATGCACATGAATACCGCTGCCCCTACAACATCCATGGGTTCCGCCAAGCCCGGAATCGGTTGCATTTTAAGGGCTTCATCCAGGATTTCTTGCACAGACCAAAGGGCTTGAGAAAACTTGGTCTTGACCAGACCCGGACATAGAGCATTGACGCGAATGCCGAAAGTTCCCCATTCTTTGGCCAGCACTTTGGTAAGCATAATCACAGCGGCCTTGCTGACTGAATATGCGCCTAGACCAAACGATGGATTTAGGCCAGCAGTAGAAGCGACATTAACTATTTTTCCATAACCTTTCTGGGCCATATAAGGGTGAACCGCTTTACAAGAAAGAAAATATCCTTTGACGTTGACATCCATGATTTTATTCCACGCGTTTTCATCTGCCATCAAAATCGGACCGAATATCGGATTAGTCGCAGCATTATTTACAAGGATGTCCACACCGCCTTTTTCTTTTTCAATTTTCGCAAACAACGTTTCTATCTGAGCAGGCTCTCCCATATGGCACGCTAATGGCAGAACAGAGCCGCCATAGGAAGTAATTGCATGAGCCACTTCTTCCAACACAGGTTGTTTTCGCGATGTAATTACAAGATCGGCGCCCATCTCAGCGAGTTTTTCAGAGATCGATTTTCCAATGCCTCTGCTTGCGCCGGTTATAAGAGCAGTCTTTCCAGAAAGAACTTTATCCATGATTTCTCTCCCTTCACCCGAATTTATCTTTCAAATAATTGAAAGCGTTTTTATAAAAAATAAGGCCGGTCCCTTGTTCAGGCAGATTTTCCCTGGTCCATCGAGGGTGGTTTGTGTAATGCAGGAATGCCTCAGGATGAGGCATAAGGCCAAGAATTCGCCCGGAAGGATCAATCAACCCGGCAATAGCCTCGACCGAACCGTTTGGATTAGCCGGGTAATTCATTGTCGGATTCCCTTTTGGATCGCAATATTTCAGAGGCGCGAGATGCTGTTTTAAAATAGCGGACAAAATTTCGGAATTTTTAACGACCATTTTTCCTTCGCCGTGCCGCACCGGCAATTCGATTTTACTCATTCCTTTTGTAAATACGCAATTTGAATCCGGATCGACTGCAAGGTACACCCATCTATCTTCAAAACGTCCCATATCGTTATTGGTCAGCGTGACAGTTTGAGTGAAATATTGATTATCAATAGCCGGTAAAAGCCCCAATTTTACTAAGAGCTGAAAACCATTACACGCGCCTAAAATTAATTTGCCGTCATTGATAAATTGGCGCAGTTGGTCAGACACCGTCAGAGAGGTCGAACCTATTTTTGCAAATAAATATGCGTTGGCGGCGGCCTTGGCGGATCCCAGGTCATCACCATCTAAAAAGCCTCCGGCCAAATTTAGAAAATGGTAATCATTCAGAGAGACCGAACCTGTAAGAATTTCGTATATTGGAATTATATCAACACTTTTAAAACCCGCCAGGCGGCATGCAAAAGAGGATTCATATTCGCAGTTAGTCCCATTGCCGGAAATCACGATGGCCTTCATTTGCAAGACCTCCCAAAATCAAGAGTAATCTGCCAGGCGGCTTTTAATTCATCTATGGATTCAGCTAGGATCTCGTTTCCGGCATTACCGATTATCTTTAATTTATTTTCTGAAATCACTTCACCTATTTTTGCAAAGATCGAATCTTCCAAGGCACTCTCAAAAGCTTTGGCATGTTCCGGTTTTATTGTTACAAGAATACGACCGCAGCTTTCTGAAAAGAGAATGTAATCATCGCGGCTGATCCCTTCATAAGGAACATACGAAAGATCAATTTTCGCTCCGTATCCGCCGGCAAAAACCATTTCCGCCACCGCAGTTCCCAAGCCTCCGTCGGAGCAATCATGGCTGCTTTGCACTAACCCGGATTGGATCGCACAGTGCAATTTCCGATAGAGTTTGATATTGGCTTGTGCATCATTGCTTGGAACTTTATTTCCTATAAAACCATTTTTCGCAAAGTATTCGCTTGCGCCCAATTCATCTCGCGTAATGCCTAAAATATAAATGAAATCTCCCGGATGTTTCACATCCATTGTTATTGCTTTGCGACAATCATCCATCACTCCTATGACTGTAAATAATAATGTCGGAGGAATGCTGATTTTGTGGTTGCCGATAGCGAAGTCATTCTTCATGCTGTCTTTGCCGGAAATGCATGGCACCCCGTATGCAGTGCAAGTGTCATAAACGGCTTTATTGGCTCGCACGAGCTGAGCCATTTTGTACTTGCCATCCGGATTGGAATCGGAAAATACCGGATCGCACCAGCAGAAGTTATCCAATCCTGCCAGATAATCCGGATCGGCGCCGACACAGATCGCATTGCGGACAGCTTCATCAATCGCCGCAGCGGCCATGGCATATGCATCGATATCTGAATAACGAGGGCAGAGCCCCGATGATGTTACAACGGCTCGGAAGCGATCAAGCGCCGGCCTTAAAACACCGGCATCGGATGGGCCATCCATCGTCGCGCCTACAAGGGGTTTGATTACGCTGCCTCCTTGCACTTCATGATCGTACTGGCGGATTACATATTCTTTCGAGCATATGTTAAGACGCTTTAACATTTCTTTGAGGACATGCCCATAATCTTTGGGAGGCTCAAAAATCGGTTTAGGAAATTTCGGAGGTTCCCAAATAGCTTCTAAATTCATCTGAGGTGTTCCCTCATGCAAAAATTTCATTGAAAGACATGCCACGACTTTATCCGAATATTTTATTGTGAAAAAACCGTTGCTATTAAAATTGCCCAGTGTAGTAGCTTCGACCTGCATTTTTGAAGCGAGGCTTAAAAAATCGTTCAAATTATTTTGAGGAACCGCCAATGTCATACGTTCTTGGGCTTCTGAGAGCAGAATTTCCCATGGATCCAAACCCGAGTACTTTAAGGGCGCCTGCGATAAATCAATAATCACCCCGTCCGTGTCTCTTGCCATTTCTCCTACTGATGACGCCAAGCCTCCTGCGCCGTTATCAGTAATCGAGTTATATAAACAGCGATCGCGCGCCACTAATAGAAAATCAGTCATTCTTTTTTGAGTGATGGGATCTCCAATTTGAACCGCTGTGGCGGGTGAACCTTCGTGAAGCATTTCAGAACTGAAGGTGGCCCCATGAATCCCATCTTTGCCGATCCGGCCGCCAACCATAACTACTACATCGCCTGGTAATGCCGCTTTGACATGACCTGGCGCACCGCAAACCGTTGCGGGCATTAATCCGGCAGTTCCGCAAAACACCAAAGGTTTGCCCAAAAAGCGATCATCGAAAACTATTGACCCGTTAATGGTAGGTATTCCGGATTTGTTTCCGCCATGCTCAACACCTTCGCGGACACCCTCAAAAATTCTCTTTGGATGTAAAAGTCTAGGCGGTAATTCTTTGTTCCAAAACGGACTGGCAAAACAAAAAGTATCCGTATTGAAAATAAGACGACATCCTTTGCCTGTTCCAAATGGATCACGATTGACGCCGACAATACCGGTAAGCGCCCCACCGTACGGGTCCAAAGCAGAGGGACTATTGTGCGTTTCGACTTTCATCACTAAGCTATAGTCGTCATCGAAACGAATTACGCCGGCATTATCAGTAAATACGGAAAGACAATAATCGGAGACCCCTTTGTTTTCTCTGACTTTCGCAGTGGCTGCCTTGATATACGAGCGAAATATATTATCGATAATTTCAACTCGTCCTTTTTCCTCATATCTGACCTGAGAGGCGAAAATCTTATGCTTGCAATGCTCCGACCATGTCTGTGCGAGGGTCTCCAATTCCACATCGGTCGGGGCTGTTGCGGAAAGGCCAAGAGATGCGCGATGATTTTGAACGCGCGGATTTCGGAAATAATCCCTGATGACCTTCATTTCTTCAAGAGAAAGCGCAAGTACTCCTTGCTTTGAAATTTTCATCAATTCCGAATCTTCTACCTCCAAATTTATTGTCCGAACTTGAGGTTGTCGATCGGAGGTGACTCTCGGCACATAGGGTTTAAAACCGATTGCAGGATTAAATTCGTCACGAGATGTGATCGTAAATCTCTGAATCAACGTATTGCAGAGAAAATCCAGCGCAATTCTTTCAACTTGCTGACGAGAGAGAGTTCCTGAAACGAGAAATTGAGTCGAAGTACAAACGGTTTCCGTGGGCCCAAGCGGTCTGCCGGCAATCAAGGCCAACGCCTCGGAAGCGGTGCGCCCGACATTATCAGTGACGCCGGGAAGAAAACCGACTTCGATGCACCAATCCCAAGGCAGATCGGCAGCCGCTGATTTGCCGACAAAGGCTTCTTGAATGACAGGATCACAAAAAGGTTTTTCTGCGGCTTTTTGCAGAACTTCAAGATTCAAATCCGCATCAACCGTATATACTGAAATAATTCTCACATCGCCGATTGGAATTTCTAAATCATCGCATATGCGTCGAGCCGTCTTTCGACCTAAAGCGTCGTTCATTTCCGGATGCATGCGAACTTCAATTCTAGTCACCATCAGTCGACCTCATTCATTGAGCTTCGGATAAAACGAAAAAATAAAACAGGCGAAATGCTACCACGAGGTGAGGTTATCATCCAACACATTGATCGATTCTATTAATCCCCGGTTTTCAGATAGGCAATGATGTCATGAACGGCAGTTGCCGCTGAATTCAACGAACTGACCATATCCGGACTTTGCAGATAATCTGCTGCGAAAAAGAATGGAGTTTGCTGATCCGCAAGTTCCGGTAAAACCGAGGTAATGTAACTTGGACCAAAAAGCGGCATGCCGAAATGGTGCCGAATGACATGGGTTTCAGTCGGTGAATTCGGTAACTCAGGGATGACCGTGCTTAAATCTTCCATTACCATTGAAATCAACGTTTGGTCATCAGTCATTTCGATTGAATAATCATTTGGACTTTTTGAAGGAAGGTGCGCCAAAATAACCCCGTTTGCAGTCGGTGCAGATTCATCATTGGAATGCAAATACTGCCACCCGGCATCATAAAGAGTTGTGAAAATCGCGTTTGGCACATCTATTCTCCATGCATTTAACGATATTGGCTTATCAAAGGCCAGCATCACAATGACATATGGAGAATAGATGATGGATCGGAGCGCATTCAAATGACGGTAAGAATTTTCTGAAAATATATTTGCAGCGACGGAAGCTGAGGTAGTGAGCAATACGGCGTCAAAATCTTCATGCATTAAGCCGCCATTTTTTTCATAAGTAATAGACACAGTTTGGCCCTGTTTGGTCGCATCAATGACCGTCGCTCCAAGCACCAATTGATCTCCGAGTTCTTTTGACACGCTGTCGATAAGCGATCCAATGGAATTTGGGAGACTATATGCCGACATTGCAAGCCCCTCTGATTGATTGCACAATCCATCGATTGCAGAGAGCGCTGACACATATTCCATGGATGTTCCGCGAAGCCTTCTCAAGGCCAATTCAATAAGATCCAGAACTTGCGGGTCATACCCAGCAATCAAATCGGCAAATGAAATCTCATCCAAGGCCATGGCGTCTTTAGTCCATAACCCTCCGGGACTTTTAAGCGAGTCGCAAAGCGACGATATAAAATTTGCGATTTCTTTTGCATCGGATTTCTGTTTATCTGTTAAAGGCAGTTGGTCCCACCCGTTTAGAATCCAATCGCCGGGATAGATATTTCCATTCAAAAAAGTCGAGTGCTGAGGTTCAGGAATTTGTTGGGGCTCCAGATGGAAATCGGACAGAAGTTTAGCCAAACTCCCTTGCGCCTCGGCAAAGCTCATCGTTCCGATAGGGACTTGAAGTCCTGAGATCAACTCAGAACCACTTCTGCCTCCGGCAACAGATTCTTTTTCAAAAACCGTGACTTTTGTGTACCCCTTAAGCAAATGTGCAGCCGCGAGCCCCGTAAAACCTCCTCCTACAATCGCGACTTTTCTTCCCAACGGCTTAATGGGTCTCGCCATCGGCGCCTTTCTAGCTTCGCATGCAAAGAAAGAAAACAGCACGAAGATGAGGACCAATACCCGATTCAATATGAAGAAACCATGTGATTTTTGAACCGTCATTATTTCCTCGAAATTCAAAAAGAACTTTCAGTGTCCAATATACCAATAAGATATTCGAATTGAGGATTTTGCAACCCATTTTTTTCTTGGCAATATTCCTTTTATCATGATATTTAAACCATGACAAAAATTTGCGGGAATAGCTCAATTGGCAGAGCAGCGGTCTCCAAAACCGCAGGCTGGGGGTTCGATTCCCTCTTCCCGTGCCAAACACCATATTATCGCAAAAGGAAGCAGGATTATCAGGCTAATTTGGGTAATGTTATCTTAAGATGGCTGATATGGGGACACTTTGGGGATTGAGACATCATCATACACCTTGCGGATCATTACTATTTTTTCCTCAATTGAGAAAAAGGCATCCATAACATCCGGATCGAAATGAGTACCCTTGCTGTTTTTAAGAATTTCCAACGACTGGTCGATCAGAAGAGGTTTTTTGTAAGGCCGTTTGGAGGTCAGGGCATCGAAAACATCCGCAATCGCCGAGATCCTCCCCCAAAGAGGTATTTCAGAATTTTTAAGCCCGTTCGGATACCCGCTTCCATCCCATTTTTCATGATGCGTCAGAGCGATCTGCTCGGCCATCTGAAGGACATCCGAGTCTGAGCCGGAAAGGATATTTCCACCAATTATCGTATGCTGCTTCATGACCTCCCATTCTTGTTCATCCAAAGACCCGGGTTTGAGCAGGATGCGATCAGGAATACCGATTTTACCGATATCATGCATCGGCGCTGCGTATAGGATCGCTTCGACGTCTTGAGGAGAGAGCGTCATTTGGTGTGCTATTGCAGCAGTATAGTATCCCATTCGCTTGATGTGGCTGCCGGTTTCCTCGTCTTTATATTCAGCCGCTTGCGCCAGACGAAAGACTGTGTCAAGCGAGGCTTGTTTGATCTTTTCGGATATGGTCTTCAATTCATCAAAGGCCTTGCGAAGCTGCTGGGTCCGTTTGTTCACTTCATCCTCTAGGATTTTCTGATAACTTACCATGTGGTCGTTGTAAGCTTTGACTTTCAACAGCGATTGGACCCTGGCGCGAAGTTCGGTCTGGTCTATCGGCTTGGATAAAAAATCATCGGCCCCAGCCTCAAGGGCTTTGATCCGATTCTCGACTTCGGCAAAGGATGAGACAACCACAATTGGAATGAGCTTGGTCTTTTCTGATTCCTTCAGCCGGCGCGCAACTTCATATCCATCCATACGGGGTAGGCTGACATCGAGAAGAATCACATCAGGAAGATTTGCTTCGATTTTCTCCAGGCCGTTGACGCCGTCAAAGGCCTCATCAACCTCATATCCGAGCCTAGTAAGGATGGTAGTGAGGAGGCGACGATGCATTTCATCGTCTTCGACAACGAGAACACGCTTGGGTTGCTCCATGTTCTCCCACCTCTGTATCGTGGTGTAAACCAATTATTTTAAACTTTTTTCTCCGCTTTGTTTTCGATAGGCTGCCCGAATTTGCGGCCGATGCATATTTTTTTACACGAGATCCTACCTAATGCGGAAATGAATGCGAATCATAAACAAAACGAATTAAAAAGAAAAGATCTTATCTTCCGTATGAGAACTGAAATTTCGATTTCGGAATGCAGATTAAAATTCATAAAACAACTATAAGATCCGAAATCTGAAATCCATAATCCACAACACTCTTAATTCGAATCAAATTTCTGATACGTCTGCATGGTATAAAAAGCTCAACATGTCCTGAATAGAATCGAAGGACAAAGTTCTTTGATCTGCTTGACAGGCAAACGTCGTCTGTGGGATTCGTTGTCATGGATATTGAAGAAAGCACATTCATGAAGGACCAACTCAAGTCTGACTTATATCAACTTGCAAAGACATCAGGCATGGACCTGTTTGGTGTTGCGCCGGTCGAAAGGCTCGCAAACGCACCTGAAGGCTTCCGACCGAGTGACTACCTGCCCGAGACCAAGTCGGTCATTGTGCTTGGCTGTCACTTCCCGGAAGCAACGGCCTTATTTTGGGAACAGGCTGCATTCCCTTACCAATACTACGGTTACGCCATTATAAACAAGGAAATGGGCCATGCCGCCTTTCGACTTTCCAAAGCACTGGAGGATGCGGGTTTCCTCGCGCTGCCCTTTGTTCCTACGGTCTATCCAAAGGAAATGAACTACCAGAGTCAGGCTGCGGAGTTTTCGCACCGTCATGCAGCTGTAGCTGCCGGATTGGGCGAGTTCGGTTACTCCGGCCTTGTAATCACAGAGAAGTATGGCACAAGAGTCAGGTTCGTTTCGATTCTCACTACAGCGGAACTGGAGCCTAATCCCATACGGCGAGATCTGACTTTATGCAAACGTTGCAATAAATGCCTCACTGCCTGTCCGAGCCAAGCATTGCGAGAAGAGTTTGAGGAGACGCTTGAGATAGATGGCGTCAAGATCACTTATGCGCGGGTGGACAAGTACCGATGCTACTATTGCATCCTGGGATTTCACCCGCAGACCGGTGGGATAATCAACGAGCCGTTGCCCGACCGCAAGGGTCGGCTGACCCATGGTATCATGTCTCGATCCATAGCCAAGGTTTACATGAAGCATCCTGTTGATGCTATGGTTCAGCATGAAATGCAGCATGCTGTCGATTGGGTGGACTACTGCGGAAGATGTCTCCATGTTTGCCATCCCAACCCCCGCCAATTGAGATGATATTGCAGCGACTTTTTTGGGGGAACAAATGGTTATGTAGCTATTAATTGTCATGACGATTAACCCCGCCACAACTTGGTCCTTATCTGACTCATCCGAATTTTTGACTGATAGCGGATGCAGATGGTATTGTCAGCGCCATGCGTGTCTTGT
>Ga0315282_10013630_pt1 | contig 12224 bp, 12 predicted proteins | sample YL17G07_20_MG_FD_203693 | JGI IMG/M metagenome (GOLD analysis project Ga0315282, IMG submission 203693) | Sediment microbial communities from Yellowstone Lake, YNP, Wyoming, USA - YL17G07_20 | ecosystem: Environmental > Aquatic > Freshwater > Lake > Sediment | place: USA: Wyoming | collected... | reverse complement strand
GTGGATTGGTGTCGCTTGACCAGGCAAACTTCAATGGCGTTATGACCCGTTTGCGTGCAGGAGATATTGGCGCCGACTTAATGCATTTCAATCTGCACAAGACTTTTTCAACACCGCATGGTTCTGCTGGACCAGCATCAGGTGCGATCGGCGTTAAAAAGGAATTGCGCGACTATCTACCCGTGCCAATCTTAGAATTTGATGGGTCACACTATCACCTGGATTACGATGTTCCCAGAACTATTGGGAAGACGGGATCCTTTTTCGGTGTGGTATTAAATTTAGTGAAGGCTTATGCTTGGATTATGAGTATGGGTGAGCAGGGATTACGTGAAGCTTCGGAATGGGCTGTAATCAATAACAACTATCTCATCAAAAAGATGCTTGAAATACGTGGAATTGATATTGCTTGGCCAAACCGTAGAAAACTCCAGGAGGCAAGGTTTCATTTACAGAAAATGAAAGAGGAAACGGGTATTGGATCTGCGGAGGTCAACCTACGCATTGCTGATTTTGGGGTTCAAACCTATTTCGAAAGCCATGAACCGGTCATTATTCCTGAACCGGTAACACCCGAGGCAAGTGAAGGGGCTTCAAAGGAGGATCTGGATAGTTTTGTAGAAGCATTCCGGTGTATTTCTGAGGAAGCTTATACTAACCCTGAGATTATACGAACGGCTCCTCACCGTTGTGCGATTCACCAAGCCAATATAGAACCATTAATTAATCCGAAGAAGACGATAGTAACATGGAGGGCATATAAGAAGAGAGGTTTAACTTAGAAGGTAAATACTATTTTGTTGTTTATTTCGCCAACATTTAAGGCGAGGATAAGCGTGTAGATGACATTGAACTCATTATGAAATGTTTCATTTTTATGTGAATTTGCATAACCATACTTGTTGGTGGAGGAAAAATGACTGAGCTACTATACCAGACAGACAATTACTTACAGGAATTTGATGCCACAGTCCTTGACATTGAGACCGAATCCCGTTCTGTGATCCTCAATCGCACGGCCTTTTATCCAGGTGGCGGCGGCCAACCGTGCGATACTGGCGTATTGACCATCGGTGGCATGACCTATCCCGTCGCGCGCCTCAAGAAGCAGGGCGATAGTGTGTATCATTTCCTTAGCGGTGACATCCCGTTGCCTGCAATCGGTGCGGTAACGCACGGCCAGCTTGACTGGGAACATCGCTATCAACTGATGCGCACGCATACCGCCATGCACATCCTGTGCGGGGTCATCTTTCGCGATTACGGCGCTTCGGTAACGGGTGGGGATATGCAGCCGCTCAAAGGCCGGATGGACTTCGAGTTTGAGAGTATGCGCGCGGAACTGGTGCATGCCATTGAGGCAGCGGTTAATCGCGAGGTACAAAACGCCCGCGAAATCCGGGTGCAGATCCTGCCCCGCGAGGAGGCCTTCAAGATTCCGGATTTGATCCGCACTAAGATCAATCTCTTGCCCGAAGGCATCAGCCAGGTCCGCACGGTTGAGATCGTCGGCCTGGATTTGCAGGCGGATGGCGGCACGCATGTCAAGAACACGGCCGAGGTTGGACATATTCGGGTGGTTGACTATAAGAGTAAAGGCAAGGTCAATAAACGAATTTATGTGGAGGTGGAATGATAGAATACCGTAATCTGGGTCGCAGCGGGCTAAGTGGTTGCCTTAAATAGGGTAAGATTGTTGCATGAGAGGTGGGATATCCCAAAATCTCTGAAACTGCTGCTGGCCTATGCTTATTGTTTTTCATTCTTGAATATCATTTATAAAGCAAAGATTTAAGCAATCTGGATTGAGGAAGCAAGATGTTTTGTAGATAAGAGTGGTAGACCAATTATGAAGCCTGGAGAAATGAAAAAGAAACTTGGATTAATTGTCAATCCACTTGCTGGCATCGGTGGAAGGGTAGGACTGAAAGGTAGTGATGGAATTACTACTGTAAAGAAAGCTTTTGCCCTTGGAGCTGAAATTCTCTCTCCTAAAAGAGCAATTGAGACATTACAGGAACTTGTTCCGTCTAAGGATGAGTTTGATCTAATCACCTATCCAAAAGAAATGGGTGAAGACGAAGCAAAGCAGTGTGGTTTTTCGCCGATAGTACTAGGTAACATCATTTCTGGCAAAACAACTGCAGAAGATACACGATCAGCAGCTCGTGAAATGGGAAATTTTGGGGTTGATTTAATTATTTTTGTAGGTGGAGACGGAACTGCACGTGATATTTACAACGCAATTGGCGACAAAATCGCAGCGCTGGGAATCCCCTCTGGTGTCAAGATACATTCCAGCGTTTATGCTGTTAATCCTCATCGAGCTGCTGAATTGATTAAGATGTACATACAGGGATTAGCTTCAGTGCGTGAGATGGAAGTGATGGATATTGATGAAGATCTTTTTCGCCATGGACAGGTCTCTGCAAAATTATATGGTTATCTGCATGTTCCATATGAACGTAGATTAGTACAAAGTGCAAAGGCAGCTAGTTCGGGATCGAGTGATAATCTCGGGGCGATCGCCGAAGCAGTAGTTGATAATATGATTGATGATTATTGTTATATCTTAGGACCAGGTACAACAGTTAAGGCTATTGGAGATGAATTAAAAATTGACAAAACCCTGCTAGGCGTAGACCTGGTATATCGTAAACAATTAATTGGAAAGGATTTAAATGAGCAACAATTATTAGATATGATCGATGGTAAGAAAGCTAAAATAGTGGTCACCGTAATCGGTGGGCAGGGCTATATATTTGGTCGTGGAAATCAACAAATCAGCCCATGTGTTATCAAGAAAGTAGGTAAGCAAAATCTAATTGTTGTCGCTACTAAAAATAAGTTGCTATCTTTGCAAGGTCCACTCTTGGTGGATACAGGGGATTCAGAGTGTGATCGTTATTTATCGGGATACATCCGAGTAATAATTGGTTACAATGAGGAGGCGGCATGGAAAATCGAATGTTAGACTGAAACGGATGTTATTTTCTGATTCAATCCGGAGACTTGCTCTGCATAGGAGGATTATTTTTGTCAATAAGAATGATATTCTTACATCTGATGAATAATATGTATCAAACTGGTTATTATCAACGAAAGGAAAAAAAACCATGATTATCGAATTAACCAACGGAAGATTACTTGACTGTATAGGTGACCGTCCAATTGAGAACGCCAATATTATTATTGAGGATGGTTTTATAAAGGATATCTATCAAGGTCAAAGTCAGAATAAGGTAGATATTTTTAAGATTAACTGCAGCGGCAATACTGTAATGCCGGGTTTGATCGAAGCGCATTCTCATTATGCTTTAACGACTGTTGATTTTGGAGGAGTCTTATTTGAATTCCCCTTTTTCACTGCATTGAAAATAAAATCGCAATTAGAAAAAATCGCCCAGGCCGGTTTTACTACTATACGGGACGGAGGAGGTGGACACTGGTCACATAAGCAAGCTGTAAATGATGGGATGATATCAGGGCCGAGAATATTGATTTGTGGACCACTCATGAGTGTTACAGGTGGGCATGGAGATTTCAATGTACGAGGAGCCGTAAACTTCCCTCCCAAGGTGCCTTTTATCAACTTAATGCGGTTATGCGATGGAGAAGATGAATGTCGTAAAGCTGCGCGAGAGCAATTTCAGATGGGCTGTGATCATCTAAAGATAGCAATTACTGGTGGTTGTGCAAGCCCAAATGATGAGGCTTGGCAAGTTCATTTCTCGGAGACTGAAGTAAGGACATTCTGTGAGGAAGCCAAAGCACACGGAAAGTATGTAATGGCACATAGTCTTAATGATAAAGGGAATCGTCTTGCTGTAGAATGTGGAGTAGATTCCCTTGAACATGGTAGCTTCTTGACAGAGGAAACTGCCAAGCTCATGAAAAATAGAGGCACCAAACTTGTCTCTATCCTTGCTGTAGTGTGGTGGGTAGAGAAATATGGGAAAGAGCAAGGAGCAGCCGATTGGTTTTTAAGAAAACTTGCCCACCCGGGATGTTCTCCAGATGGAGCTTCAATCATGGAGGGTTTGATTAGAGCGGCAAAGCTAGCAAATGATTTCGGTATCCCAGTCGGTTCAGGGGCAGATTATTGGGGGGATTTATGCGGTGGTGATGCAATGAACATCAAGCTTTTAGTCGATCTGGTTGGGTTTTCACCATACCAGGCGTTAAAATCTGCTACCATCGTCAATGCCGAAATTTTACAACTGAAAGATAAGACAGGATCGATTGAAATTGGAAAATGGGCAGATATTATTGTTGTTGATGGAAACCCTGATGAAGACATTAATGTGATTACTGAACCCGCTAAATTCCTGCTGGTTATGAAAGATGGAAAATTCATTAAAAATGCTTTGATCTAAACTTACACTAGCGCTTGGCTTTTTGAGTAAAAAATATATTTTTACACAATCACCAATTATTTTTCATCCATTCATCGCCGCGAAAAAAAATGCAGAAAGGTAGCTGATAAAAGAGATGGAAGGGAAAGATACTGCTCGAAAGGCGCAGGAGCTCAGTCCAATAATTATTGACATTCGTAGGAACTTGCATCGAAACCCTGAGCTAAGTTATCAAGAGCATAAGACTGCAGCTTTTATTGCTTCTCATCTCCGTGATATGGGAATTGAAGTTAAGGAGAGTGTAGGTGGGACAGGCGTTGTAGGTTTACTACGCGGAAATAAAGAAGGGCGGACAATCGCGGTTCGTGCAGATATGGACGCTCTACCTGTGAACGAGGCTAACGATCTATTATACAGATCCATCTACGATAACTGTATGCATGCATGTGGCCATGATGGACATATGGCTATTATTCTCGGCGTAGCGAAACTCCTGGCACCTATACGCGATTCATTTGTAGGGAATATCAAATTCATTTTTCAACCTGCCGAGGAAATCCCACCCGAAGGTGGTGCCAAGCGCATGATTGCAGAAGGTGTATTGCTGGATCCACCTGTGGATGCAATATTGGGTGTTCACATTTGGCCCGATGTGCTATCAGGCGAAGTAGCCCTAAAAGCAGGCCCTATCATGGCAGAGGCCGATAAATTCGAGCTCTTCATCCGTGGTAAAGGAGGTCACGGCGCTTCTCCTCACCATACAGTCGACACCTTTGTAATTACCGCTCAGGTTATCCTAGCCCTCCAAACCCTGGTGAGCCGTAAGATTGACCCCTTGAAGTCTGTTGTATTATCCATTGGCAAGTGCAATGGTGGTTCAGCCTACAACATAATACCCGATGAAGTCAGGCTCGAAGGAACTACACGCTATTTCGAAGCTAAACTAGGGAATTTCATGAAGGAGCAAATTGAGAAGTTAGTCAATGGGATCTGCCAGGCATATGGGGGTTTCTATGAATTGAATTATCAATATGGGTTTCCTCCGACAGTCAATGATTACCAAATAACATCCCTAGTAGCTCAATCTGCTAGTGAAATTCTGGGTAAGGAGAAAGTCCACTGGATTGAGGCGCCATCAATGACCGGCGAAGATTTCAGCTTTTATCTGCAGCAAGTTCCAGGTTGCTATTTCTGGTTAGGGACTAAGAACCCAGACAAAGGCATCGTCAATCCTCTCCACAGCTCGAGCTTTCAACTAGATGAAGAGGTGCTTAGTCTGGGAACAGCTATCCTTACTCAAACCATCCTGAATTTCTTAAATAATAAACAGTATCACATAGGCGTGAAGATTGAATCGTGATCACTATCTGTAGTTCAATAATTCTTTTCGAAACAGATAAATGGAGGATTATTCTATGAACCTAACAATGGAAGAGAAACGTATGCTTGCCGGGAAAGATGGAGATTTGATCCGGGAGGCTATGAAATTTCTTGTAACCCTGGGCGAAACCTATAATGCGGAGAGAATGATTGATTTATCTTATGCCAATGTCTTTCTAGTTTCCAGCTTCTGGGGAGAAGGATCACTAACCCGTGATCTCATTGAAGAAGCGGTTAATAATGGCGTTAGAGTCAGGATACCCACTACATCCACCAACTGGGGCTGTGGAAGCCTTTTTACACCTGAAAACATTTGGGAAATTCTTGAAGTCCCTGATCCATTAAAGGAACAGGTTCTTCGCGAAAAGGATATTGCCGAGCGCATGGGTATCATACCCACTTGGAGTTGCACACCTTATATGGTCTGTGACACAGGGTGGTATCCAAAAGGATCGCATATATCTACTGTTGAGAGTTCAGCTGTTGTGTACTTCAACTCAGTCCTGGGCGCTAGATCAAACCGGGATTGTTTGGCCTCCTTCTATGCTGCTATCACTGGTAAATATCCCGCCTACGGTTTTCACCTGGATGAGAACAGGTATGGGACTTATCACTTTGACATCCAAGCGAAGGTTGAAACACGATTGGATTATGCCCTGCTGGGCATTTTCGCTGGCAAGATCTCAGGAATAGAGATCCCTGTTTTCACAGGCCTTCAGAGACCCCGATCGGAAGCATTAGTAGAACTATCAGCTGCAATATCGAGCAGCGGTACAATTTCGATGTTCCATATTGTGGGTGTTACACCGGAAGCTCCCGATATAGATACAGCATTGGGCGGGAAAAAACCAGTTGAGAAGATCATAGTAACCCAGGCTGATTTAGAGGAAGTGCATCAACACATAAGCGATACAGAAGGGAATGTGGATTTTGTGTGTCTTGGGTGCCCACACTACTCGATCCATGAAATAAAGGAGGTTGCGGAACTGCTCAATGGAAGGAAGATTAATAAGGGTGTAACCCTATGGGTTTGCATGTCACCTCCGACAGCGATGTTTGCAGAAATGGCAGGATATGCCGATAAAATCCGTCAGGCTGGTGGTACGATCATGAGTGGGCCGAATTATTGCCCCTTGTATGGTCCAGGCAAACCTGGGCCAGAATATGCTTTCGCTCATCCAAATTACTCGGTAGGGTCGTTCGCAACTGATGCGGCTAAGCAAGCATACTACGCAAAGCCCAATTTGCGAGCTGAGAAGATATTTTTAGGCAGTAGAAAGAAGTGTATTGAAGCAGCAATCATAGGTGAATGGAGGAATAATTGAATATGTCTACTTTTTTAAAGGGCAGAGCTATGGTAAGAGGAAAAGTTGAAGGGGAGGCTCTTGTCAGCCGAACTCCCTTCTCGTTCTTTCTAGGGGTCAACACCGATACGGGAATCATCATTGAAGAGGGACATGAGCATCAAGGCGAGTGTATAGCCGGAAAGATCTTGGTATACCCATTCGGAAAGGGTTCATCTGGTGATTGTCTTCGCTTATGGCGGTGCGCAAAAAACGGTGTTGCACCAATTGCAATCATTAATTCAAAACCTGATCCTGTCCACGTTCAGGGAGCTATCATAACAAATATTCCAATGGTTTGCGAATTAGATAGAGACCCCGTGGAGCTTATCAAAACAGGTGATTATGTAAAGGTTGATGGAGGTAATGTCATTGTTGTAAAGGAAGAATAAGAGATGAATTGTCACAACTTACTCCATTAGGACATCCATTGATGGTTCTTTCCGGTCCATCACAAATGTATCTTTCATCAAACCCTGGGATAGGAGCAGAGCCAGATCCTAAGCAATCGAAAAAATTAACTGTGGGAAATGTAAAATTGACCGCCTAATTATAGAAATACTAAACTGAGTCTGGTTACTTAATATGTCACACCATGGCCAAGCTGGTATTTATTTTTATAGCGGGGGCCACCGTTTGGTGGGAACGCTTTTTCTGGCACGCGATGATAAGCCCAAACCCTCTGCAATTCTTCTGCATGGTGTTCCGGGTATTGAGAAAAATTTTGATCTTGCGCATAGTTTGAGAACATATGGGTGGAACAGCCTAATATTCCATTATCGCGGGTGTTGGGGAAGTGAAGGGCATTATACCTTCAAAACAATCCCGGATGATGTTGTTGCTGCATTGGACTATTTATGCACTAGTTCTTATCCCCAGATCGATACTTCCCGATTGTTCCTCATCGGACATAGCCTGGGTGGGTGGGCAGCTGTCTTAGTGGCTTCCTGTGACTTACGCGTACGAGGGGCAGTCACCATCGCAACTATGGCGGATCCTCGTGAATTCCATTTCAAAGAGCAAGATGCGGCGAAAAGCTTTACTCCCTGGTTGAATGGCCTCACTCCTTCGGATTTTATTACACAATGGAAAGAACTAGGTAAATTTACAATACCAGTTTATGAGGTATCAAAAATCAGTCCGCGTCCTATTTTGATATTGCATGGTAAACAAGATGAGATTGTTCCCGTCTCTCAATCTGAAAGATTATTTGAAAATGCCTTAGAACCCCGTACCTTGCTCATTCACGATGAAGCTGATCATTCCTTTGTTTGGCATAGACAGTGGCTCGCCTCACAGATCCTTGATTGGCTTAATAAATTCTAAGTGGAACACGTAATTGATTAAGGCAGATAAAAATATGCCAATTGCCCAAGTATGGCGAGTTTTAGACCCAAGAAAACCGGCGAAGATTGATGAGGTCACGGTTAATGGTAGCTTATCCACATTGGATGAAATTTCTTCCCAACTCCCAAATGGAGTGTATACCACCTTCAGAACTTTTGAGCATAATAAATTGTTACCACTCGAACTTCATTTTCGCCGTTTGGAAGAATCGGCTGCTTTATTAAATAAACCGATCTTATTAAATCGAACCTTGCTTAGGGATGCTCTAAGAGAGATAGTAAAGTTATCCCAAGAACAGGAATTGCGCATTCGTATAACCCTCACTCTAGATAATCAACCTGGTACTATCTACATTTCTACAGAACCGTTGATCACACCAAAGGTGAAAGATTATGAGAAAGGTGTGAACACAGTGACACGAAGAGCTGAAAGGAAAAATCCAAAGGCAAAGCAGACATCTTTTTTACGAGACGCAGAAATAATGCGTAATGAGGTTCTCGAAAATATTAATGAGATCATTTTAATCAATAGCAAAGGGCAGATCTTGGAAGGTTTGAGTAGTAATTTCTTTGCAATAAAAAATGGTGAAATTTGGACCGAGGATAAACAGGTGTTGCCCGGAATCGTTCGGTCAATAGTATTGGAAGAGGCAACAACTGCCGGTTTTAGGATACATCTTGATCCAGTCTACATCTCAGAGATTGAGAGACTAGAAGAAGCGTTTCTCACCAGTGCTAGCCGGTCGTTATTACCAATTCAAAAAATTGATGGACAATCTGTTGGCACAGTTAGACCAGGGCATATCACAAAAAAATTAATTGTGCTTTATCAGCAACATATTCAAAAGATATTGGAGGAGTTATAAATTGCCCGGTCTCATTCCTGGTAATTTTGTAAAACAATAAGGATAGACAATATTTGTGGTGATTAGGTCTCTATTGTTTATCACAGTAATGACACCAGGTTTTCGATCGTTTATAATTCTCCCTTGTGATCCCTTCCCCGCTCCCAGCCAACCGCCAGATTGCCCGCGCTGCTGGCACGGTGATGGTCGCTTTCGCGCTTTCCAACCTCACCGGTTTGCTGCGCCAGATCCTGGTCGCGCGGGCTTTCGGCACCGGCCTGGAAATGGAAGCTTTCAATGCCGCTAACCGGGTATCTGAAACGCTTTTCAACCTGGTAGCCGGCGGGGCGCTGGCTTCGGCTTTCATCCCCACCTTCACCGGGTTGCTCACCCAACACGACCGTCAAGCTGCCTGGAAACTGGCATCCGCCATCTTCAACCTGATCTTGATCGTCCTGGCAGTCTCTTCGGGATTGGCGGCTTTGTTTGCTCCCCAAATCGTGCGTTACATCCTGGCGCCCGGCTTTGCCGCCGACCCGTTGAAGGAAACGCTTACCGTGGATTTGCTGGTCATCATGCTGCCATCAGCCATTTTGTTCAGCATCAGCGGGTTGGTGATGGGCATCCTCAACTCGCATCAGGTGTTCTTCATCCCCGCCCTCACGCCTTCCATGTACCAACTGGGGATGATCTTGGGGGTGACCATACTGTCGCCTCGGATGGGGATTTATGGCCTGGCGTGGGGTGTGGTGATCGGGGCTGCCCTGCACCTGGTATTGCAATTACCGGTTTTATACCGCCAGCGCGGGAACTACCATCCTACCCTGGGACTGGAAATGCCCGCCGTGAGAGAGGTGGGGCGTTTGATGGCCCCCCGTTTGCTGGGTGTGGCGGTTGTGCAGCTCAATTTCTGGGTCAACACCCGCCTGGCCTCCCAACAACCAGCCGGTAGCGTGACTGGCATAGTGGTGGCGTTTACCTTGATGCTCATGCCCGAGGCAGCCATCGCCCAGTCGATTGCCATCGCGGCTCTGCCTACCCTTTCGGCTCAATACGCGCTCGGAAAACTGAATGATTTGCGCTCCTCTCTAGCCTCCAGCCTGCGCGGGGTGTTGTTGTTATCTTTGCCGGCTTCGCTCGGTTTGATCCTTTTGCGCAAACCGATCATCGCGCTGCTTTACCAGCGCGGAGAATTCGACGCCTACTCGACCGAACTGGTTGCCTGGGCGTTGCTGTGGTATGCAGCCGGCCTGGTGGGTCATTCGGTGGTAGAGATATTAGGGCGCGCCTTTTACGCTATGCACGATACCCGCACCCCGGTTATTGTGGGCGCAGCAGCGATGAGCTTGAATGTGCTCTTCAGCGTCTTGTTCTCGAACATTTTCAGGCGTTGGGGTTGGGCGCCGCATGGCGGTTTAGCGTTGGCAAATTCGGTCGCTACCGGCCTTGAAATGATCGGTTTGGTCTACTTGATGGGCCGGAAATTAGCAGGGATTGAGGGAGGCAGAATCCTGGGAGGAATCGGCCACTCGGCGCTGGGCTGCCTGGCGATGGCTGGGGTTGTATGGGGTTGGACTTTGCGTTTTGGTTACCAACCAGCCTGGCTGGTAGCGGGGGGAGGCATTCTTTCGGGAGCGGTAGTGTATACTGCCATCCTGATGGTATTGAAAACGCCCGAACTACGCTCATTGATATCGGGAGAATTGTTCAGAAAAAAAGGTTCAGCTTGATTTAAGGAGACCGCTTAACCGCCGATCGATCAACCCCAAACCATCCAACTGATTTGAGCCACTGCCAGCCCCAGAATGACGCCTGCCAGGGCTTCTAGAGGGGTGTGGCCGAGTACTTCCAGTAATTTTTCACCCTCCAGGGGGTGCCCGCTGGTAAGGTCATCGATCATGGCATTGATCAACTCGGCGTGTTTGCCAGCTTGGCGGCGGATGCCGGTGGCGTCGTAGATCACGATGATCGCCAGGGTAGCTGCCAGTGCGAAAAGGGGTTGGTCGAAGCCATAGAATAAGCCGATTGAATGAGCTACCGCGGTGACCAGCGCAGAGTGCGAGCTTGGCAACCCACCAGCCCGAAAAAGTAAAGACCAGTTCCATTTGTGGGTACGCAAATATTCGAGCGGCACTTTGAGCGCCTGAGCGATTCCCCAGGCGATCAGGCTAGATATCAAGACATAATTTCGCCAGATTGGAAACATATTCGCCTGGTTACGACTATTCGGTGGCGGTGAAGGGGATGAGTTTCTCTCCAGCGATTTGCTGGATTTGTAGTTCAGCCTGGTCAAGCAGGTTGGTGCAATGGCGAGCCAGCTCCTGGCCGCGGGCGAACAACGCCAGCGATCTTTCCAGGGTATGTTCCCCCGATTCTAAGGCGGCGACAATCCCTTCGAGCTCGGCATAAGCCTGTTCGTAATTCAAAGATTCAACCGCGATAAGTTCTTCGATAGGTTCTTTCGATTTATCTTCCATCTCTCACTCCTCAGGAGGCAGGGGGTCTCCAGTAGGGTAAAGGTATTTTTGTAAGGGAGTATCGCTTGCGATTTGCATGTCAATCCACATTCGTGGTGAATTCAGTCCGGGCGTGGATCAGTCCATCAATGACCTTGATATCGACCTCATCACCTTGAATAACCTGTTTGATGCTCCGGACAATCTTCCCATCCATCCCCTTTACAATCGCATAACCACGGTTGAGGATGGAGGCGGGATTCAACCCAATTAGCCGCTCCTGTAATCCGCGTAAACGGGTCTGATGGAGTTGGATTTGATGAACCAGCCCAACCCGGATTCGATGTGCCAGTTCGTCCACTCGTTGTAGATCGCTCCGGACGCGAGAAAGGGGTGAAAGCCGCAAGATGCGATCGGTCAGATTGAGCAGTTCACTTCGTTTTGTGGAGGTAACAGACTGTAACCCGCGGATGAGACGGAGAGCCAGCTCAGCCAGGCG
>Ga0315282_10013629_pt1 | contig 12225 bp, 12 predicted proteins | sample YL17G07_20_MG_FD_203693 | JGI IMG/M metagenome (GOLD analysis project Ga0315282, IMG submission 203693) | Sediment microbial communities from Yellowstone Lake, YNP, Wyoming, USA - YL17G07_20 | ecosystem: Environmental > Aquatic > Freshwater > Lake > Sediment | place: USA: Wyoming | collected... | reverse complement strand
AACTACAAGTCGTGGTTCAAGCTCAGAAAGACGGACTTGACCGCCAAGCCGCCAGGGTTCCGTAAAAAGTCAGCGTTGAGCCCCATAACATTCTACCAGCAGTTCACTCTTGTCGGCGACCAATTGACGCTTGTAATGTCCAGAAAGTTCAGGACAGAAACGGGCGTGGACAAACTCGTTTTCCGCCTTGACCTATGGCGAAAAGTTGAGGGCACCCCGAAAATGTGCACCGTTCTCTGCAAAGACGAAAAATGGATGGCGCACATGGTCTACGAGGTAACCAAGCCTCCCCAAACTGGCGACGAGAACGTTATGGCAGTCGACGTTGGCATCGTTAACTTAGCCGCAACCGTCGACCTGAACGGCCGCTCAAAACTTTATTCGGGCAGGCAAGCGCTTTCGGTACAGCACTACTTCAACAAGGAAATCGCGAGGGTGCAAAGCTTAACGGCAAAACAGGACAAAAAAGGAAGTCGAGCAATCTCGAGGATGCATAGGAAGAAGGCGAGGCAGGTAAACCAGATACTGCACAGCGTCTCCAAAGCGTTGGTTGAAGACGCCAAAAGAAACAGGGTTGGAACCATAGTGGTCGGCGACCTGAAGAACATACGCAAAGACAACGGGAAGGGGAAGGATTGGGGGCGGAACAACCAGAAGCTTCACGCTTGGGCTTTCCGCAAGCTCCTGACACAGGTAAGGTACAAAGCAGCCTTATCTGGCATACGAGTCGTTGAAGTCAGCGAGCGAAACACGAGCCGCAGGTGCTCAAAGTGCGGGCTCGTCAGAAAAGCAAACCGCGTGCACAGGGGCCTCTACGTTTGCAGTAAGTGCGGGTTAACACTGAACGCAGACGTGAACGCCGCGGTGAACCTGCTCAGAAAGTATCTCCACCAGGCGAAAGCCGAGGGGAGTATTGGCTCCGTGGCGGAGCCGTTGATATGGCGTTACGCCGTAAATCAAGAAGCCCACACCCTTTAGGGGGGAGTACGTCACAAGTTAACGCGGTCATGGATTGGAAATCGCCCGAGCTCGAACCAAATGTGTTAAATTGAATCGTTGATCAAAGTTGTTTTGAAACTCGACGAGGTAGTTGTAATGGGTTCCTGGCACATAATACTGCTGAAAAGTCATGTTAAACGTCTTGCTTTCGTTAGGCTGAAGCGGAGAATCTGAAAGGTTGTATTGCTTCTTCGCTGCGTCTTGCAAGGTAATGTTGACCTGAATTATTGATGTGTTGCCTTTGTTTTGAAGTGTTAACTCGAAATGGGTGGTTTGGGCTTGTTCGTCCCAGAGTAAACGTGGAGTTTTAAGGGTTAACGAGGTGAAGTGTGACCTCAACTCTATTTGACTGCTTGGGTACAGAAGAACTGCTGCGCTGAACACCGCGATCGCGAAGGTCAACAGTAAAGTGGCAATTTTCGTGTTCAACTTCTTAACCCCAACCTATCATGTCGTGAAGGCATATAAGTTTTATGTGGCACGCTTCTATCTCTAAAAGAGGACTTCGGTTCAACTTTTTCTAGCGCATAAGCTTTATATAATCCAGAGATACGTTAGGTTTGTAGGTCAACTTAACATGTCAGATGAAACGCGTAAGCGAAAGAGGAGTAAAAGGCGAGCACCTTTTTCTAGGGATAGTTTCGGAGACGTTGATCAGTTGTTTGAAGAAATGGAAAAAATGATGGAGGAAGAGTTTAAACAGTTCACTGAGGACTTGCCTAAAGAATATGTTAAAGAACGCAGGCTTCCAGACGGGTCTATAATACGCGAGTTTGGTCCGTTTGTTTACGGCCATAGCGTGAAAATTACTGATGGAAAACCTGAAGTGCGAGAGTTTGGAAACGTTAGGCCTGGCAAACGGGGTCCCCTGGTAATGGAGGAACGTGAGCCTTTGATAGACGTTGTTGAATCCGATGGTGAAATTCATGTTGTTGCTGAGTTGCCCGGCGTTGAAAAGGACGACATCAAGCTAAGTGGAGTTGAAAACACATTAACAATCTCTGTTGATACGCCACAACATAAATATTACAAAACAGTGAATCTGCCCATAAAAGTCAACGTTAACCAAGCAAAATTTACCTACAAAAACGGCGTCCTTGAGGTTATTCTGCCAAAACCCTAATAAAAAAAGATTAACCTTGCCCAAGAAGTCTATTTTTGGTTTTCTAATTTTAATAGGGTCAACACTTCGGAGAGTTTGGGTATCAGGTAATCGGGCTTTGTTTTTGCTAGTTTGTGCTTCATGCCGTAAGCTCCTGAACCGTAGTATGCGACAGTTTTCACACATGCCCGTTTCCCAGCAATGATGTCGCCGGGAAGGTCACCAACGTAGATTGCATTTTCTGGAGAAACACCAAGTTTTAAAAGTGCGAGTTGGATGGGTTTAGGGGAGGGTTTCTGTTCTTTGCAGTCTTCCAGCCCAACCACCACGTCAATGAAACGGCCAATTTCAAACTTTTCAAAACAGTACCGAATGAGGCGGGTTGGAGCTTGAGAAACAACCGCGGTTCGTATCCCCCAGTCTTTAAGTGTTTCAAGAACAATTTTCGCTTCAGGAATCAACGTTGTTTTATACCTGAACCTCTCGCAGGCAACCGTAAATATAGGGGTCGCTTTGGTTTTAATCACTTGTGTAGACAATCCAAATCGTTTGTAGCAGTTCCAATACGGCAACACGTAGCTGCTTCGAAACTCCGAACGTGTTGGTTTGGCAGTTGACCCGAGCGCTTTCAGCACTTCAAGGCTGGCTTTCCAAGTAACGTAGAAGTCGTCGACCAAAGTTCCGCTGAAATCCAAAGTCACGGCCGAAATCAATCAGATCACAACAAGTAAACCACGCTAAAGCTTTTAAATCTTGCGCATGGGTACTGTCAAGTTTTTTGTTACGCCTGCGGGTTTCGCCTGATGCACCCTACAACGAAACGCTTTTGGGCGAGGTAATGCGGGACATGGCTAATGGTTCAAGTGCCACGGAAAGAAGCCAACTAATGAAGAAAAAATTGAGATATATTACAAAAGACAACGGTACTGGTGCAAGAAATGTTTATATCTGTCGCGCCGAGTATTGTTTTGTGGTTGGAATGAGCCGGAAAGGGGCTGCTGTAAACTGTGTTGGGTGCCAAATAGAAAACGGCAAAATAGACGTAGCTGACTTCCTGGTTGCGCGAACAGAACATTTCATTGTCAACCAAGATCTTGAAGTTCCAATTCCTGGGTTTTACATTATAAGCACCCGCAGACACGTTTTTTCCATCGACGAATTCACTGTTGAAGAACAAATCGAGCTGGGCAAACTGTTACATACGGTCAAAGCGGGAATGCGAAAAGAACTGAAAATCAAAACGGTTTATCTGTTTCAAGACGAGGCAAGCGACAACCACTTTCACCTTTGGCTTTTTCCCCAGTTAGAATGGATGAAACAATTTGGATTTAAAGTGCAATCTATACGTCCAATAATTGACTATGCAAAAAGTGCCATGCGCACTAGAGAAAACTTTGAGAAAGCTAAAAAAATGACCGAAAAAATGCGGGTTTTTATACAGACAAACGCGGGTTTTCTCTTCAAAAGTTGAGCTCAACCAAACCTTAATAAGGGTAACAGATAGTAATTTTGTATGAAGTCGTTGAAAACTGCTTGCCTTGCCCTTTCCTTTCTGCTTTCAACTGGTTACTGCACAAATGCTCTTTTCACCAGAAACTCTATTTTCGAGCTGGCTTCTTCAACTGCTAATGTTAAAGTGTACTTTATTGATGTCGGTCAAGGCGATGCGATCTTCATTGACACCGACGCTATGGATGTGTTAGTTGATGGAGGACCACCTAGCTGCAACATAATGGGTTATCTCAATTACCTGAATGTCACTTGGATTGATTTGGTTGTGGCCACTCACGTCCACTCAGACCACGTTGGAGGGGTGATAAGTGTTCTTAACTCAACCATCCAAGTCGATGCTGTAATGATAAACAATCAGACCTCAACGACGGCCACCTATCAGCAGTTCATGAGCTTGGCACAGACGCATCAGATTCTCATAGCTAAAAGGGGTGACAGTTACTCGCTTGCGAACAACACAAACTTCACTGTGTTGAACCCAACGCAACCTCTGAGTTTTTCCGACGAGAATGATAACAGTATCGTTTTTAGACTCCAAGTCGGCGAGACCTATTCTCTCTTTACTGGAGATTCTGGTGCTGATGCGGAAGAGCAGATGCTGCAAACCGTTGCGAATTTGAAATGTGACGTGTTGAAGGTTGCACATCATGGAAGCCGAACGAGCACAACCGCTCCCTTTCTTGATGCGGTCAGCCCGACAGTGGCCGTGATAAGTGTTGGAGCAGGTAACACGTATGGTCACCCACACAATGAAACCATACAGCGTCTAATCGAAAGAAATATTACGGTTTACTCCACGGAGTGCTCGGGAACAATTCAAATAAACTCTGACGGGGCTTCAGTGCAAGTGCAAGGTAGCCCGACACCGATACCTGAGTTTTCGCCTCCAATCGTCTTACTAATATTAATTTTTGTCACGGTGACTGTAGTGGGGGCTTTGAAAAAACGTGGAAAAAACATAGTTAAAAAACGGTGGTGACCAACAACTCTTGTTGATACGCGTTTTTGATGGCTTAACACTTGTTGTTTTCAACTTCGATTTTGCAAGGTTTAAGAAGAAATGCGCCTTCAATATTTTGATTCGCATGAACGAAAAAGCCATGATGTGTCTCTATGGTGTGGCAGTCTACCATAACGTTTTTCCACAGCTTTAGAACTAGGGTGGAGCCTCTTTGTTTAGCCTCAGACGAAAAATCGAAATAGGCATAGTGCAACCATCACTATGCGGCCTTCGGTTCCTCCTATCTTGAGATCTATTTTTTTGGAGAAATAAAGAATGCAGTATATTCCGTGTGCCACACAGGTACTAATCACTCCGAACGCTAGCCCGCTGGGCGACGCCTTAATGGCCAAAGAAAAACCTATAACAAAGAGTAGGGAACACGCTAAATCAGATGTTTTGTCTATAATGTAACCGTGTTTGTTAGGAGTGTTTCGTATTTTCGCGATTTTTCCATCAATTCCATCAAAAAGATAGTGAACAAAAAGGCATAGACACACAAGCAAATAGGCAAAATGAAAATATGACGCAAACAAAAAAAGCGTGAACGCTACAACGCTTGAAAACAAAGCTAACGACGTTGCAAGGTTAGGCGAAATCTTGGTGTGCGCTCTTTTGGCTACACGGTATAATAAAGGTTCCTCAAACCAGCTAATCAACGGGTTGTACACCTCTACATAACCGTCTGCAATTTTTCTGCTCAATGTCCATCAATTAATTAAACGGCTTTGAAAATTTAAACCTTTCTACTCGAGAGGCTTTTTTTCCGTGAGTTACAACGTCCAGAAACCCTTGGGCAAGCTGAGGTCAACGATGCATGGTGAGCTACCACACGACTGAAGTCGTGGGCTTCCTCGCGGATGCCCGGCTTCCTGCTTCCTCCACTAGACTTGCACGAACCCTAGGAATACTGTTGAAGTACCCAACGAGTTCGGCAGAGGTCTTCGTGTCCACAGGCGTAAATTCCCTGCGCACCACAGGTACACCAATATTTTTCAGGCCTTCCTGCTCGTTGTTGATTGCTGCGTTCAGGTTACGGTCGATAACGAGCCCACAGGCTTCGCACCGAAACGTTTTCTCGTCCAAGTCAACGTTTTGCATGTGGCCGCATCGGCTACACGTTTTCGTCGACGGGTAAAACCTGTCAACTGGGGCTGGAGTATGCGCCTTGTTCAGAGCGCTCATTAACCCTCCAATCCCGGTCGCCAAAATTCGTCGGCCCCACAATCGCTGCCATCCCGAAACGTTGTCGTCCTGGACGCAGACGACCTCAAACGTCCTCGTCAGCTTGCCTCCAACCTTGTTTCTAATATCACGCCTCTGCCGCGTGAGTTCGTCGTATGCCAAATTAAGCTTCTCCTGCGCCTTCGCCCTGTTCTTGCCTTTCTTTTTTCGGGAAAACTCGCGGTGAAGCCGACGGATTTTTTTCGTCAGCGGAACCGACTCTTCGATTTCGACGCCGTTTGATAGTACCAACTGCTTTCTGATGCCTCCGTCCACGCCTATGCTTTTCTGCTTGAACTGTATTTGAGGCTTTGGCTGAAACGTTGTGACGTGCACGTAGTAGTCGCCGTTCCTCTGAATGAGTGTTGCGTTGGCGTACTCAGCGTCTTTAGGTATCTGCCTCAGCCCGCGGACTCGGAGCGGCCGCTTAAGCTTCTGCAGGTGGATTCGGTTGCTGTTTATCCAGTACGTTACGCCGTACTGGTTCAGCGGAATCGAGTGCACCCGTCCAGTGAACTTCAGGCCGCCGACCCTTCTTCCCTTCTTCTTGAGCTTGGAAAGACCAACAATGTTGTCTTTGGCCCTGCCGATTATTTCCTGCTTCATTTGGGAGGAGAGGCATCGTAGCTCGTGCTCTTCGAAAACGCTTTTTCTTTTCACCATAACTTTTTGGGCCTTGTAGTCCGCATTCCACAACCCGTCGCGATTGGCTTTGCCCTGTGCAATGAGGCTGTTGTAGAACCATTTCGCCTCGAGGAATAGGCGTGTGAGGTGCCCCCGCACCTCGGCGTCCAAGTGGCTTTGGTCGATCTTGAGCTCGTACGTCCTGCAGGCTTGGTTTTTGCGTCTGATCATCGTCCTTCTGATAGTCTCCTTAATCTTCCTGTTTTTGGCGGGTTTGCCCAAAAATAGTTCACGCCCTATGTTGCGTTCCATGCGTCTGCTTCATTCCGTTCGTCTCTCATGTGTTTGGCAACACATATAAACCTTGCGCCATTCATCCCACAGCTAAAGCAGGTGGGCATTCTGGCTAATCTTTGGTAAAGTTAAAATAGTGTTCGCGACATTGTTTAGGTGGGACTAAACATGAGGTTTCGCCTAGTTCAAATTAGTCTTTGTCTGATCTTTTTGGGAGTGGTGGGAATAAGTTTCTTTTTTGTTATATCCTCTTTCACGTTTGAGTATGAAGTCGTGGCTAGATACCTTTTGGCTCAACTTTTTAATGAGCATGGTTTTGCATATTTAACAAGCGTTGCACAATTGCCATTAGGAATCATTTTGGAGGCTTTGCTTTTTAGGATAGGATTCACCGTTTGGATGCAACAGTTTTTTTCAATCGTGTTTTCCCTTGTCTCACTGTTTTTTGTATTCAAACTAGCCCGTCTAAAGCTTGAAGAGAAACCGGCTTTGCTCATAACAGCTCTCGTCGGATTCAACCCTTTGTTCTTAATCTACTCGTTTATAGTTGGCGTTGAAAGCTTATCCCTAATGGTTCTCCTCCTCTTTTTTTATCTTTTCTCAACTGAACATTATCATTTAGCCGCGCTTGCGCTTTGGGCTGGTGTGCTAACCAATTACGTTTGCTGGCCACTAATCTTCTTGGTCTTGCTAAATCACTTAACAAACCGGATTAGAAAAGAAGCGAACATGAAAGAGTTGCTGTCGTTCGCGGCGGGCGTTGCTGGAGTGATTTTATGGGGCGTAGTCAATTTTACTCAAACTCAAAACCCCCTAAATTTCATTCAAGGATTAAGTGATACAACTCTGTCAGTATACGCTCATGCAAACGTGTTCAACCTGCAAGGCCTAGAATTCCTATTGCCTCTACTAATTTACCCCCTCACTTTTGCTTTTCCGTTCGCCGTAATGCTACTTGCAAACTTACACAAAAGGAAAATCAACTTGCCCCTCTTGTTTGCAGTCACAAATGCTCTTCTGCTTACAATAGGAGTAATCACGAAGACGACAATGCCTTGGGCCAGATACTACCTGTATAATCTGCCCTTGCTCGTCATGTTAGGTTACCCATCAAAAATTAAACTGTGGCATATCATCGCTTACTTTGCCCTGGCAACAGCTGCAACCTATCTGCAAGTGTTTTGGTCAATCAACTTTTACAACCAGTTAAGTTGAAACGGGTAACTTTCTGAAAACAATCACGTACTCGTGTTCCAGCACGCCAAAGCCACGCGCAAGTGCCCGATACTCCCATATTCCTCTTTGTCTTTGCGTCCAATCGCCAACATACTTGGTGATGTAATGAAGTATCTTAAACTGGTCCAAAAACAGTTCAACAGTCCTCGCGGTTAACGGCCATATTGAGTTGTCTCTCCACCCGTCACCAATAACCAGTACTACATGGCCGTCTGGAAGCAAGTTTGGAACAACACGGGTTTGAATCAATTTTTTAAATTCTACTAGAAACTCCCTTGGGGGAACGGACAAACCCTTGCCTTTTGGAAAACTTGTTTCTTTATCTTTGCTCTGTAAATATCCGCCTGGTTTTTCCCCGTAAACAACTGCCAAGTCAGCGTATGGCGGGTGAATTATTATCAGTTTAGCTTTTTCAGGGATTTCCGCTTCGGCAGGTAAAATGTTTTTGCGGTATGGGTATAGATCGTAACCCAAACAACGTCGCTGAAGAAACTCTGCAGCATCAAGCGTTGTACCGCCTCCGGCAGTTAAGTCAATTACAAGATCACTAACGTGCGTGAATCGTTTAATAGCCATTATTGGAATTTGAGGGATAAAGTTGCCGTGGAATGTTGCCGACCCGAAGGTTCTTGGTTCGCGTCGCATTTCTTTTCCCCAAAAAGAGGAAGAATACCAGTAGGGATAACGGTGCACTTGTTTACCTGCGTTTTTTCCGTTTGAAATAAGCTTTCTTCGTTCTTTTGGCACTTGATAAGCAAACGCGGGGTCGATAAACCGTTGCATGACCATTTCACGTTCTATTTTGTTGTTATGAAGCAAGCCTAAAGCCTCAAGAAGTTTCGCGTCCAACTTGAACTTTTGAAGAAGCACATCATCACTAGGCCAAGTCAAGCCAGCACACATTTTTATCACTACTTAGAATAGCCTTTACTTCCTTATTAAGTTTTTCCGTGAAAAGTTGAAAGCAAAAAACACGGTTTTTGCTTGTATTTAAAAAAAGGTGTGGGGGCTGGATCAGAGGGGAAATGGGGCTGCCGCAGAATAGAGATCCCTCGTCATCTCCAATAAGGGAAAGTCTTGGCCTATAAAAAGTTTTCAAAAAAAGGCTAGTTCCCATAAACAAACAATAACCTTTATATCTTTTGTTCACGTAATTTGTTATTGGGTATAGCTTTGGTTAGGCTTTGTCCATACTGCGGCGAAAATGCTTGGAACTCGCGAGAAGAGTTTAACGTTGTTGGAATCCTTTTGATTATGAAAAACGAAGGGTTAAAAACGGTGGCTGAGGTTGACGCTTTCCTTAAACCTTTTGGGAAAAAAGGGGTTAATATGCGAAGTTATTTTGCTGGAGGCGACCAGTATTACCATTTCTTCCACAACTTCAAATGCCAACATTGTGAAAAAAAGATCTACGTGTTCCTCGAAGTTTATCTAACTGAAAGAGGAGTTGAGTGGGACTTGGTTTACACTGCTGCTGGTAAAAAAGGTGTAAAGGCCATACATAAAGAAATAGAGCAAAGACGAATGCGCCTAGCCGAGTACGAGGCGGAACAACGTTTGAAACAAGCCATAAAAAAGAACTGAACAACATCCAAAAAGCAGAGAAAGGCCAGCTTTTCATTGGGAAAAAATCAACTTGTTTTTTAAGGTGATAAAGCATAATAGTAAGTTGAGGGTTGCAAATGCGGATGTGGGAAAAGATTATGTGGGTTACGTTCGCCGCTTCGATTCTGGCGTATGTTCCCGTGTTGGTAGCTCCTCCTTTCTTAGATTTTGTGTTGAACTTCATTTTCGCATTTTTAGGGTCGATTCTTATTTTTTTAGTGGAGCATGATCGTGTTAGCGCAATTGTCCTTGTTCTTTTATATGTTATAACTTTCGCTGTTACGGTTGCACTGCTTGGATCTGGTTTTAGTTTCTTCTGATCTGTTGAAGCTCGACTTGAGATGGACTGCTTCAAAAAGGTGGCGACTAACCGTTTTAAAATGGTTAAAGGCAATCTTTTTAAGTGTGGTGACCTATTATTTTTTGTGGTGCGTCGTTGAGCGTCTCCATCGAATTTAACAAGTGTGAGGAAGTGGGCAAGATTGTCCGCGACCTTGTCTTGAAAAAACACGAGCATATAAGCGAAAACTTGGCGTCAACCGACCCTGAAACTGGAGCTCTCATTTTATTTTACGTAACTGCGATCTGTCATCAAACAAGAAAACTACATGATGATAAAGAAAACTTGGTTGGTTGGGATTATCTTAAAAACAGGTTTGAAAAGGCTGTGGTTGAAACAAGCTTTCTGTCGCCTTCAAACCTAAAAAAACAGCCGGTTAACAATGTTGCATTATTTCTCCAAAAATTGTTTTCGGTTGATGGAAAACCTGAAAACACCACTTTAACTCGAACGAAAGAAAGGGCGCGGTTGCTCATTGACTGCGCAACGAAACTGGATGAGAAATATGGTGGAAAAGTGTTAACCCTTACGAAAGAAAGTGGGGGGGTTTTGCCTCAGCTGTATGCTATGCTAGAAGAGTTTGAAGCGTATAAAGACCCGTTAAAAAAGAAGTCAAGCGTTTTAATCCGTTGCTTAAGCGATGCAAAACTGTTCGAAATGGCGGATCCCGAAAATTTTGTGCCAGTCGTTGATTATCACATGATGCGAGTTCTTCTACGAATGGGCTGCATCAAACCGTCTGGTGCAAAACTAATTAAAAAATTAACGTGTTTCCAGAAGGTCAGCACTGATGAGCAGTTCAGGCTTTCGGCACAATACGCGTTTATAATAATTTCTCAGGTTTCAGGCAAATCTTTGTTCGAGCTAAACGACGTGTTTTGGGCGCTTGGCCGAAGCTGCTGCCACTATAAAACACAATTATGCGCCGACAAAAAATGCAGTAAAAACCCATGCACTTTCGCAGAAGTTGTCGACACGCCAGACCATTCACACTGCCTTTTTGAAACGGTTTGCCTTGGAGCAGTCAGAAAAGAGTACCGCCAACTGAAGGAACCAAACGTTAACACTTCTTTTTACTAGAGAAAGGTTTATTAAGCTTAACCGCCTCTTTTTAAGATGGAGAGATTATGACTAAAAAGATAGTGGTTCAAAAAGATGAGGAAGGAAGGACGTTCATTGACCTGCCCGCAGACGCGATGAAACCCTTAAAACTGAAGGTCGGAGATTGGGTTGAACTTTCAATGGATGAAAAGAAGATATATGTGCGCAAAGTTGACATGTGCAAGTTAAAAACTTCTTTGCCGCAAGCAATTGTTGACGGTATACACCAGTTTCAGAAGAAAGAAGGATACTATAGCGAAGAAGAAGCAATAACTAACCTGCTTGTCAAAGGCTTAATACTGCATTTACAGGAGAGCACGCTTGAAGAAGACTTGAAGCTAGCCACAAAACTAAAGAACAAGTGGTACTTAAAAATCTACGAGGCAACCATGTGCAACGGCTGTGGAAAAACGCTTGCAGAAAAAGACGTGAAAATAAACACGCCGAAATACGGCTTGTTATGTGCGGATTGCTGGGCAAAGAAAACGGGAAAATTCGTGGAAAAGCACCCTGTCTTAGATTAGCCTTTTTTTAAAGCGATTTTTAAGTAACTCACGATCTCGGCGTAAACGCTTTTTTGGTCGGGTTGCCATCCGTGATCCATATCCAAAAGTTTTAGTTGTTTTGCTCCCCGCACTTTAGAATACAAACACTTCGCCTCCGAAACTGGAATTTTGTCATCTTTTAAACCGTGAATGAACAGCACCTGCGTCTTTATCTTCGAAGCTAACTTTGGAATATCATACTTTTCGAAGTCAGCCCAAAACTGCGGTTTCACCCTTGTTTCGCTGCCATCCTGCTTGATTCGAACTGAAACTCCGTTTGGGTCGTATCCTTCGCCAAAAAGCTTTGAAAGCCGCTCTTTCGGATGCGCTATTGAACCCGCTAGCACTAGACATTTTGCCGGCGGATTTAAAGCAACAACTACGGTAGTTCCAAAGGATTGGCCTACAACACCAATTCTGCTGCGGTCAACGTGTTTTCTGGAAACCACATACTGCCAAACCACATCTAAATCTGAAACGAGTTTTGTGAGGGTAGTTTCACTGTAGTTTCCGCCGCTTTGTCCTCTGCCTGAAAAATCAAACGCGTAAACGCAGAAGCCTCCACTGGCAAGAATTCTAGCCAAGTCAGTGAATTTGCCGCTTTCCTCTTTTGTGTCGCCGAAGCCGTGAACAAGCACGACAG
>Ga0315282_10013628_pt1 | contig 12226 bp, 9 predicted proteins | sample YL17G07_20_MG_FD_203693 | JGI IMG/M metagenome (GOLD analysis project Ga0315282, IMG submission 203693) | Sediment microbial communities from Yellowstone Lake, YNP, Wyoming, USA - YL17G07_20 | ecosystem: Environmental > Aquatic > Freshwater > Lake > Sediment | place: USA: Wyoming | collected... | reverse complement strand
ATTACAGCACGGGAAGTATTCAAGCGGTGTCCCCAGGTAAAAAAACAGCTTTGGGGAGGAGAATTCTGGACGGACGGGTATTTTGCAAGTACCGTAGGGAAACACGGCAATGAGGATACGATCACGAGCTATGTCAAACAGCAAGGAAATGATTATCATAAGCTCCATGAAGACCGTCAACTGACGCTCTTCTAATACCCCGCTGCTTGCGGCGGGGTAGTTTATCTTTTATAAAAAAGTCGATTTAAATCAGTGGTAAAACATATTTTCTAAGGAGGTGCAAAAGTGAGGAAAAAAGACGTAACGAGTATCAGAGGTGCCCTGGAGCATCTCGATAGCAAGAATGAAGTCATTCGCATCAAGCAGGAGGTCGATCCGATCTATGAGATCGCAGGCATACTAAAAGCCTTTGAGAAGGGACCCATTTTCTTATTTGAGGAAATCAAGGGCTATCCCAATTTTCTTAATATCGGGAACCTCTTCGGGAGGCGGGAGCCCCTGGCAGACCTTTTCGATGTCGATGACCCCAAAAAACTGAAGTTTAAGTTTGTTGAGGCTATTAGAAATCCTCTCCCTCCGAAAATCGTGAAAGAAGCACCCTGCCAGGAAGTGGTTATTACAAACAATATTGATGTCTTAGGTACTCTACCTGTCATTAAGCACACCGAATTTGATGCTGGTCGCATCATGGGTTGCGGTAATCAACTCTTGTGCGATGTCTATAGGAAGGGTGACACTAATGTTTCCTTTAATAGGATCCACTTCAGGGGTAAAGACTGGGCATCTCTTTCGACTGCTCAGATTACTCATATCGGCATGGTGGCCTTTAAGACCCACCGAGATGCACGGGTCCCCTTAACCGTCAATATAAACCCGAGCCCTGCAGTGGGGATTGTAGCAGGAACCTGGAACGTTCGGACCATTGTTCCCCACGGGAGTGACGAGCTCGGGATAGCAGGGGCTTTTCAAGGTGCACCTGTTGAGTTGGTAAAGGCAAGAACAGTAGATGCATACTCAATTGCAAACGCTGAAATTGTCCTTGAAGGTTATCTTGAGCCGCATTCTCAAAATGTGTGGGAAAGCGATGAGTCTGAGCAATTAGGTAAACAAGGTTCACCCAAAGCACCATTTTTCCCTGAGTGGGTAGGCTATCTAGGTACGAGCTGGAAGGTTCGCAAGTTACAGGTGACAGCGATTACCATGCGTAAAAATAAACCCATTTATTATACCCCTTTAGCTGCAGGGCTTGAATATGCTGGATTTGATCTATTAAGGGAAGCCACTTTTTTTGAGCTTGCGGAAAGGATTGCCCCCGGTATTTGCGTTGACGTTTTCATTCCAGATTATTTCAAATGGGGCAGCGGCGTTATCTTTCAGATTCGAAAGGAGAGGGCTCAGGACGAAGGGTTTCAGCGAAACATCCTTATGTCTGCCCTGGCGGATGCTCCTGGTATGCGGATGGCCATTGCTGTTGACGAGGACGTGGACATCTATAATGCAGATGATATTATGTGGGCGTTGGAGAGCAGGGTCGATCCAGATAGAGATATCTTAAAGTTGCCTAGGGGCTCGCGAGGGATAGCAGCCCAGCCTTCAGAATTAAGAGAACGTGGTCTTGGCGGTTGGGAAGGCGGCATGGCGTTCGATGCCACAAAACCCTTCAATATCGTGAATAGCTTTACTCGGCCTCACTATCCGGTTGATAAAATCGATCTGAAGAAGTGGTTTACTGAGGAACAGATTAAAAATATACGCTTAATACAGACAGATTATGCAAAAACTTTGGCTAAAAGAGGTTGGTAAAGAAATTGAAAAGTATGCGAGTATTAGCGGGAATAAGAGTTCTTGACTTATCCCGTTTTCAGTCTGGACCGGTTTGTGGTATGTTCCTAGGGGATATGGGGGCTGAGGTAATTAGGATTGAAGAACCAGAGGGAGCTCCGGATAGATCCTGGGGATTGCTGGGGCCTGATGGTGAGACACTTTCTTATAAGATTGTGGGGAGAAATAGAAAGGGAATCACTCTGCGCCTCAATGAGCCCGAAGGACAAAAAATATTTGATGAATTGGTTAAAAAATCGGATGTTGTTCTGCATAACTTTACCCCAGGGACGTCCATTGCTGAAAATGTTAGCTATGAACGACTGAAAGAAGTGAATCCATCTATCATTGTAGCTGCTATCACCGGTTTTGGGCAGAACGGGCCGGATGCAAAACAGGTCTGTTTCGACCACATTGCCCAAGCAAGGTCAGGAGGAATGATATTAACGGGATTTCCAGGTGACCCGCCGCTTAAAACAACGGTTACGTATAACGACATAGGAGCAGGGACCTATGCTGCTCTGGGTATCATGATGGCTCTTTACCATAGAGAAAGGACAGGTAAGGGCCAATTCATTGATGTCTCACTGTTTGATGTGGCCTTTTTCGCCACCCAGTGCATGGGATCTCTCCTACTCTATAAAGTATATGGAGAAATTCGCAGACAGGTGGGGAATCGTGGCTTCCACTCCTATCTGGGTTGCTTTGAAGCCAAGGATGGATGGGTTTTCCTCAGCGGAACAACCAACCCCATTTGGAAGAGATTAGTTCAAGCCATCGGCCACGAGGACCTGGCAAATGACCCTAAATTTAGTCAGAATGATATGGTCCGCTTCGATAATGCTGATTTCATCGACCCGGTCATTAAAGAATGGGTAGCTCAAAGAACTGTTGCTGAGGTAATCAGCGTGCTGCAAGTAGCCCGTGTCCCTTGCGGAGTGGTAAATACTATAGACAAATTGGAGGACGATCCCCAGGTATTTGCCCGTGACATGATCTTCAATATTGACTATCCTGGACTGGGCAGTATTCCCACACCCGGGCTGCCAATGAAACTATCTCTAACCCCCGGGAACATAAGTGCCCGGGCCCCTAAAATCGGGGAACACAATGAGGAGATTTATTGTAATCTACTGGGTTTCAGCCGGAAAGAACTAAATAAGCTGAAGGAAAAAGATATAATTTAAGCCATTGCTGTCCAAAATAACTGAAAAGTCTATAATCGCCCCTTGAAATCATTAAGATTTTGGGCAAGGTTTTTACTTTTTCAAATCCAGGTTCCTCCTGAAAGATGCTGTCCAAATTAGCGGAGACAGAGTTTTAGTTGTTCGGGTTCATAAGGAACCGGTGGTATTTCAAAAGGTTTATTGAGCCAGGCCCAAAGATCTCGATGAGTAAACAGATTCATTCGCAACAGGGCCACGAGATTCGAAAGGGACCAGTTAAATTGGGATCGAAGTTGAAGGAACCGCAGGATCAGCATCGCGATCAATGCTGTCCAAATCTGGATCTTAACGGCATTAGCACTGGTCCCCACAAAGGTTTTGATCTTAAGGTTCTGCTTCAGGGCTTTAAAGAAAATCTCAATCTGCCAACGCTCTTTGTAGATAGCAGCAATGGTTGTGGCCCCCAGTTTCAGGTTATTGGTCAAAAACACCAGGACTTCCTCTGTCTCGGGGTCATAGACCTCGATCCGTCGAAGAGGGTAAGGGCATTTCTCGATGGCCTTGGGCCCTCTCAGTTCGATCATTTCATCTCTGAGGACATTGCGGTTTTGGGGAACTTCCCTTTCTCCAACCGCTTCGTATAAGGCATTTTCTTTCATGCGGGTGACAAAAAAGACGCCTTGAGCGGTCCATCGGCCAAACAAGGCATAGTCATTATACCCCCGGTCATCGACCACGATGGTCCCGGGATCGAAATGAAACTGACGAGCCACCTTCACGTCTGAGACATTTCCTTCGGTGATCACAGCAAAGGAAGGGAGGTACCCATCGTGATCCAGAAGAAGATGAAGCTTGATGGCCCCTTTGGTTCGCCTGAACTTGGCCCAATCAAATATTTCCAGGCACAAATCGATGGTGGTCGAATCCATGCTGATCAATTTGTTTTTAAACCGAAACGTTGTCTTCCCAACAACTTGGATACGGCATCGTTCAAAGAACTCAAGGAACACCTGCTGATACAGCTCCCAGGGACGGTGCTCATTGGCATAGGCCAAGGTGGAATGGCTTGGAGCAGTAATACCCAAATGTTTCAAGTTTCCCTCACAGCTTCGAAGGCCTCCGCTAATCTCACGGAGAGAATGGGCGCGGCCCAATTGGCAAAACAACATGGCGACAAATTGACCCCAACAAGTGAATCCTTTGGCATGACGTTCCGCTTGGGTGATCGTAACCAAATGCTGAAACTCCAAACGAGGAAACAATTGCAACAATTGGCTAAATATGCTACTAAATCGATTCATAAGCGGCCCTCCTTTAAATGTGGGATTGGTTTGGCAGACTCAATCTACCACAAATCAAAGGCAGGGCCTATTTTTTTAAGAAGTTATTTTGGACAAGAGTGAATTTAAGCAGGTAATAGATAAGTTGAGAGCATTCGTTGAGGAGGAGTAAAAATATTGACACTGATTGTTTGCTTCTTGGGATCGCCAGCCAAAAGAATTGTTTGCGAGTGGCGGTTCACACGAAAAAATAGTGAGAAAAAGAAAGGGATTAAATGTGAAGACTAAAGATGAATATATCATAGGGGTAGACACCGGAGGGACTTTTACAGACTGTGTCGTGTTGGATTCCAAAGGTAATATTACGTTTGGAAAAGCCGAAACTACTCCCGAAGTTTTGGAAGATGGGGTTATCGAAGCAATAGAAGACGCAGCTAAAGGATTGGGCCTTAATATTGAGCAGCTGCTGTCGCAAACTCAAGTGGTTAACCAGGGCACGACCATTGGAACTAATATCTTGATAAACAGGAATGGGGCGAAGGCAGGGTTAATAACAACTAAGGGATTTGAAGATACCATTTATATTCAGCGTGCTATTGGAAGGGTGGATGGACTAAGTCCTGAGGAAATAAGGCATGCAGGAACATGTCGAAAGCCTGTACCGCTAGTACCCAAGGAATTGATATTTGGAGTTACTGAACGAATTGATTGCTTCGGGAATATAGTTATTCCATTAAATCTGAAGGAGGTAGAAGAAGCAGTCGATAAACTGAAAACTGCTGGCGTTGAAGCCATTGGAGTTTCTTTGCTATGGGGGTTTTCAAATCCCGTACATGAACAAGAGATCAAGAAGATTATCGAAAAGAAGTTTCCCGGGATATACTGTCAGCTTGCCTCAAACGTTGCCCCGACAATTAGGGAGTATGGGAGAACTAACACTGTAGTCATTGATACATATGTTGGCCCACCTATGATTAAATGGTACAAGAATCTAAAGAAAAAGTTACAAAAGAAAGGATATAAGCATGATTTGCTAACTATGCAGGTATGGGGTGGAGTTATGCCATCGGAATCTATGATCCCCATGGGCACAATTAATTCCGGGCCTGCTGGGGGGGTGATAGGTAGCAGATTGATGGCCAGTTATCTAGGAATTGAAAATGTTGTAACTACCGACGTAGGTGGCACGAGCTTTGATGTAAGCATTGTGGCAGAGGGCAGACCGATCGAAGCCAGAGAGCCGCCGATTATGCGTTATAGAGTTTCAATCCCCATGATTGAAATAACATCTATTGGCGCCGGAGGTGGTAGTATAGCTTGGGTTGATCCCGCAGGTTCATTTAAGGTTGGACCAATGAGTGCCGGTTCATTTCCTGGCCCAGTCTGCTACCGTAAAGGCGGCAATAATCCAACAGTTGCAGATGCTGATCTGGTACTGGGGTATTTGAACCCCGATTATTTCCTCGGTGGGCGACTAAAGTTAGATAAGGATACGGCTATTAAGGCGATAAAAAACTTAGGAGAGAAAATGGGGTGGGGAGTAACCGAAACTGCTGCTGCTATATTTGATATTCAAAACGAGCATATGTCTGACCTGCTACGGCTAGTGATTACTCGTAGAGGATATGATCCGAGAGAGTTCGCAGTCTTTGCTTTCGGAGGAGGTGGTGGTATCCATGCGATTTTCTATAGTGTGCCTTTAGGTGTCAAATCCGTATACATGTTTCCAACATCATCTGTATTTTCCGCATTTGGTATTGCTACATCAGATATCCAACGCATTTTTCGTAGTTCGGTGTACGTTCGAATGCCGGGTGATAGCCAAGCAATTGCAAAGCTTTTATCTTCAACATACCAAGGCCTAGAGAGGGGAGCTTCGGATGAGATGGAACGAATTGGACTCAAAAAAGAAGATGTTATGTTGAGTCGCGATATAGGGATAAAATTTGGCCGTCAAGTAAACATGGAGTCTATCAAAATGCCGGTAAAGGATTATGCTGCTGAAGATATTAAGGATATGCAGCAGCGTTTTGTTGAACACTACACAAAGATATACGGGGAAGGGGCAGCGTTTGTGGCTGCAGGTATGGAGATAATGACCCAGTCAGTTACAGCTACAATCAAATCTTCAGTAGCCGCTCCCATTTCAAAAACGCTTCGTTCAGCTGATTCCTCGAAGGCGTTAAAAGGAAAAAGGCCAGTCTACTTTAAGAAGAATGGGGACTACATGTCAACAAAGATCTATGATTTCATGTCCCTGCAACCAGGAAATACAATCGATGGGCCAGCGATTGTGGAGGCTACGACAACTACATTTGTCATCCCTCCAAGTCAATCAGGAATGATAAATAAGTATGGACAGTTTGTGATAGAAGTTATTTAAAAAATTAATAGGAGAGTTTTCAAATGTTGAAAAAAGAGCAAATAATAGAAGAAGCGAAGCACATGAGAGAAGGCGTAGACTTGAGCGATGTGGAGTATGAAATTCTCTCATACAGATTGTATTCCTTGGTTAATGAATCTCGGCAAGCTGTAATGAGGGTTTCAGGCTCTCCTGTGGTAGCTGAAGGAGGAGAAGCTCTCTTTGCTATATATAATACTGAGGGACTAGGGGCAGCGCTAGCTTGCGGTCTCTTATTGCACATGATGGGAACTCAGGGTTTTATTGAAGAGATACTAAACCTTCAGTTAGAGCACCCCGGAATAAATGATGGTGATATATTTATGTATAATGAACCTTCAATTGGAGGAATACATGCTTGTGATCAGTGGTTAGGGACACCAATCTTCCGCGAAAATAAGTTAGTAGCTTGGTTGGGAGCGTTGACGCATACAGCCGAAACTGGAGCTATAGAGCCTGGCGGTATGCCCCCCAGTTCACGCTCATTGCTTCACGAGGGGTACAGAGTTCAGGGGATAAAGGTACAAGAGAAAGGGAAACTTAATCAGGCAGCCTTAAATTGTGTATTGAGGTCAACCAGGGATCCTGCATACTACATGTTAGATATGCATGCCAAGATTGCAGGTCTAAACGTCGGGAAGAATCGCCTTCTGAAGCTTATGGATCAATATGGTACAAAGACAATTCTAGCAGTAATGGAAAGGAATATGGAGTACTCAGAGGGTCTAGCCAGAGCCAAACTCAGAGAGCTAAGGGATGGCACCTGGCGTGCGGTTATCTACGGCGATTGTGAAGGTAGCGATCTTGAGAAACTATGGAGAATAAATGTCACAATGACTAAGAAGGGAGATAAACTTATAATCGATTTTACTGGCAGTTCGGGAACTAATCTCGGCCCAGTTAATTGTATGAGACCTGGAACAATAGGAGCGATATTTGTGGCCATTGGCAGCCAATTATTCTGGGAAGTTCCTTGGAATTATGGGATGTGGAAACCACTGGAAGTTATATTACCTGAAGACTCCTTAGTAAACGCCAAGTGGATGAGCCCATGCGCCATGTGTCCACCAGTCCCAGGCACATCGATTTCTGCCGCAGTAGGGGAGTTAGTAGGCAAGATGTATTTCACGAACCAGAAGTACTGGAATGATATTAATGCATGTTGGAGAGGTGGGTGTAGTTGCAGTATTTTATATGGGGGGGTTACCCAGCATGGTTATCGAACTGGAACAATGTTCAGCGAGTCTTGGGGCAGTGGAACTGGCGCTGGCATAGATCGAGATGGTGTGGACACTGGTGGTTTGTTGATGACGGTCGAGTCCTGCATTGCCGACGTGGAGATGAGCGAGCTACAAAACCCCTTCTTATATCTTTGGAGAAGAGAAGGAATTGACACTGGTGGGGCCGCTAGATGGAGGGGAGGGAGTGGTGTATCACTTGCAATTATGGCGCACCACAAATCTCCATATATTGAATTGGGGTGGCTTGGTCAGGGTAAAGAAACTTCAGGAGTTTACTCTAGTTGTGGAGGGTATCCAATTAGTAGTTTCTTCCCCGTTATTTGTAGAGGTCCTGGTTTGAAGGAGAAGTTTCCAAAAGGAGCAAGCAAGCCCAATTGTGTAGATGAGTTAACGAAACTTTCACGCAAAACTAAAGAGTATCCATCAATGGTAAGTATTAGGCCAATTAAGGATGGGGATATTTTTGCTTTTGATGGAGCCCACGGTGCAGGTGGAATGGGAGATCCCTTGGACAGAGAACCCGAGAGAGTATTAAGCGATGTGAAAAACGGATATCACTCATTTGAAATGGCAAGTAAGGTTTATGGCGTAGTTATAGACCCCGATACTGTGAAGGTAAATGAGAAAGCCACAAAAAAGCGTCGTGAAGAAATTATTGCTGAAAGAAAGAAAATTGGCAAGATTTGGAAGGAGAAAAAATGAGAATACACTATTATTTAGAAATCGATGAAAACAAGAAAATAAGATGTTTAAAGTGTGGGAAAATAATATGTGATGCAACTGAGAACTATAAGTTGCACGTGCCTCAGGCAGAAAGAGACCCCGGTGAAATACCGGGAAGAAGACCGAAGAAACCCGAATTTGCAACTTATTATGAATACTATTGCCCTGGATGTTTCACAATGCTGGATGTAGAAACTAAGCCTAAAGGGACCCCCCCAGTGCATGATATTCAGATAAAAGTTTAATCTTTTCCTTAAGGAGGTGAGAAACATGTAGAACAAAGTATGTTAAAGAAGGAAAAGGGTGTTGTAATCCATTTATTAACTAACAAACAATTTAGGAAAGGAGGAAGAAATGAAAAAGGAAATAATTTTTATATTTGTTGGTTTTTTATTAATAGGGTTATCTTTCGATAATCTTCTTGCTGCAGAGAAACAAATAACTAAACCTATAGAATTATCATATGCTAATTTCTTTCCTTCAGCGAATCACCAGTTCATATTGGGTACTAAGTGGGCAGAAGAGATCGAGAAACGCACAGGAGGTAAAGTCAAAATTACTCTTTATCCTGGTGCAAGTTTACTTGCTGCAGAGAAGATTTATGAGGGGACCGTAAAAGGAGTCTGTGATATTGGGATGACATGCCTCTCTTATACTAGAGGTCGTTTTCCTCTTATGGAAGTTCTTGATATGCCGTTAGGTTTTCCTAATGCAAAAATTGTTGTCCGAGTTATGTGGGACGTCTATAAGAAATTCAAACCAAATGAACTTGCTGATACCAAGGTCCTTTATTTTACAAGCCATGAGCCAGGATTGATTAGTTTTAGTAGTGAACAAGTTAGCAAATTGGAGCAAATGAAAGGGAAGAAGATTCGTTGCACTGGTACAGCTGCAGAGATTGTTGTAGCACTGGGGGGAGCTCCCCTAGCCATGACCATGGGTGATGTTTACCTTGCCCTATCAAAGGGTGTAGTCGATGGTACAGTGGGAGCATTCAACACGCTAAAGGCATACAGACATGCGGAGGTAACAAAATGGTCAACTTATCACCCAAGAGTTGGATATACTACCGTGATGGTAGTAGCAATGAGCCTTGAGAAATGGAATCATATGCCATCAGACATACAGAAAATCTTTGAGGTTGTCTCTGAAGAATGGATAGATAAACATGGTTTACGATCCCACGAGATGGCACAAGAAGGCTATGAATTTGCAAAAGAAAAGGGTCATAAATTCACGTTCTTGGAAGATGATCCAAAAGAAGCTAATCGTTGGATAAAGAATGTTGAGCCGATAATAGATTCATATAAAAAGAGAATGCAAGAAAAAGGGCTTCCTGGGGAAGCTGTTGTCAAAGAAGCTCGCCAACTTATTGAATATTACAATAAAATTGATAAATACAAAGGGGGGTGTATCAAGCGCTAAATTAGAATAATATAAAAAAAATTTTAACAAATACGATCTCATCGCACACGAAATTTATATAAATTAAAAACTCATGATTATTCTTTCATGGTGAAGGGGGGATCTGTTAGATAATAATTTACCAGATCCCCGAATCCAAGGGAGAAAATCCGGATTATTGTCCATTTTTAAAAATGAGAAAAAGCAGAAGAAGCCAATTTGCGGAAACTATTTATTCTTCATACAACTATTTATTTACTATTGTTCATAAAATTGCATCTATAAGCCTTTTTGGAATAATGTCACTTACTTGTATTGATGTCGTATCGCGTTACTTTGGGAAACCGATCTACGGTTCGTACGATATAATCAGTGCTTCGGAGGGTATAATAATTTCTTTTTCTCTGGCCTATACTCAATCTTTAAAAGGACATGTTTCTATAACTTTATTTTACGATCTCTTCTCCCAAAAGAATAGAGCACTTATTGACGTCATTATCGATTTTATTAGTTTTTGTTTCGTTTTATTATTAACCTATGCAATTACAAAAGATGCTACACAATTATTACGCAAGGGTATGGTATCTATGGCGATCGGGTTACCTTTATTCCCTACTGGATATGCGATAAGTTTCGGCTGCTTTGTGATGAGCCTCCAGATTCTTTTAGATTTAATTGACTCTTTAAAAAAGGTATTTAAAAAATGACTAGTATAGGGATTATTGGCACAATTATTTTTTTAATTCTAGCGTTTCTACGAATGCCTATTGCAATTGCTATGGGTGTTGCTGGATTTATAGGGATTGCTTATATTATTTCCATAAAAGCAGCATTTGAAGTATTATCAGGGAGTATTTTTGTTAATTTTACCTCCTTTGATCTTACAGTCTGCCCACTATTCATATTAATGGGGCAGATTCTTTCTAATTCAGGAATAGGGGAAAAGCTTTTTAAGTCTGGGTATAAAATTATGGGGAGAGTCAGAGGGGGCCTTGCTATGGGTACTATTGTGGGCTGCTCCTTTTTTGCTGCTGCTTGTGGTTCTACAATTGCTACAGCAGCTACTATGGGCACGGTAGCACTTCCTGAAATGCTAAAATACAAATATAACAAATCGTTGGCTACAGCAACCTGTGCTAGTGGAGGGACCCTAGGGATTCTTATCCCTCCCAGTATTTGCTTTATCATTTACGGAACAATAACCGAGCAATCCATAGGTAAGCTTTTCATCGCGGGTGTTCTTCCTGGAATAATTCTTTCACTTCTATTTATGTTATCTATTTATTTATTATGCCTCTTTAATCCTTCATTAGCTCCCTTGGGAAGAAGTTCAAACCTTATAGAGAAGCTAAAAGCCTTTAAAGGGATTTGGGAAGTGTTAATAATATTTGTTGTTATTATTGGAGGTTTGTTCGCAGGTATTTTTACCCCTGTCGAATCTGCTTCAATTGGGTGTCTTATCGCTTTAATTTTTAGTATTATTGAAAAGAGATTAACTTGGAAAGGACTTTTAAATTCTTTATATGGAGCATTGAGAACTTCTTGTATGGTAATTTTCATCATTGCCACTTCTGGAATTCTTTGTCGCTTTTTAGCATTGTGTAAAGTGCCGCAAGATATCTCTAATTGGATGAATGCGCTTGATATTCCGTCTGTATTTATTATGCTGATTATAATGGGTGTATTCTTAGTGGCAACTTGTTTTATGGAAACCATACCAATTATGTTAATATTTGTACCCATATTCCTTCCTATAGCAGTTAATCGCGGATATGATCCTCTTTGGTTTGGTGTAATAATAACAGTGCTTTGCGAAATGGGGCTAATTACGCCACCAGTGGGCTTAAATATATATACCATAAAGGGTGTAGCTAAAGATGTGGCCATGGAAGATATTTTTAGAGGTATATGGCCTTTCCTCATCTCCATGGCCATCCTATTAATTTTGTTATTAATATGGCCAAAAATTGCATTATATCTACCTAGTTTTATGACTTATTAATACCTGAAAAAAGCGTGGAAATGGTATTTTCTTTACCGCCAGAAAGGCGGATTTACCTTTGAATTCACTTCGGGTTGTATTCCCCGCCGCTTGCGGCGTAAAATGTCTATGTGAGCGAATATGTCCACAAAAGTCATAATGTTACGGTACTCATATACCATTTGGTATTTCCGGCCAAATACAGACGT
>Ga0315282_10013627_pt1 | contig 12227 bp, 9 predicted proteins | sample YL17G07_20_MG_FD_203693 | JGI IMG/M metagenome (GOLD analysis project Ga0315282, IMG submission 203693) | Sediment microbial communities from Yellowstone Lake, YNP, Wyoming, USA - YL17G07_20 | ecosystem: Environmental > Aquatic > Freshwater > Lake > Sediment | place: USA: Wyoming | collected... | reverse complement strand
CCTCTTATCCTCGCATCTCGCATTCCATAACGCACGCGCATAGCTGGTTCTTGGGATTGATCCCTGTTCCCTTCTTCGCGCCGTCAGAAAGACGACGATGACGATGCAGGTGACCGTGATCCCTGAACCCAGAGACAGCCACCATGTTGAAAGCATCGGCACATAGACCACAGGGACGTAGAACAGTTCCACGCCTACGTTCGGATCGTGTTCAAGCATCGATCCTTCAAAGTTCGGATAGACAAAATAGATGTTCAGGGTCGCCGTTTCCGGCTTCTGTTCAGCTTCGTACGCTGTTCCCACGCTGGCAAACGATTCTGAGCTGTCTGTTCGAATGATCTTTGCCTTGGTCAACCATTCCGTTTTAACCAGCGCATTGGAAGCGTTGAACAGTATCTGACCAAGGTTTCCTTCCTGTAACGATTCTTCGCTCACCGTCCCTTGGGCTCCTATTCCTACGACCATCCCCAGAGAAAGCTTGCTACTGTTCGAAACCCAAGGCCACTCATTAACGACTATGGTTATCTTCATCTCCATAGCTGCGCCGTCGATGCCAAACACCACGGTCGCATTATCAAGCGACGCCGAGATCATCGTCGGATTCTTATACACCTGCATTTTGAGAACTATGTCGTAGACCGAGGATTTCGCGCTGTAGATTATGTTCACTACTTGGCCACTGCCCACGGTTTGTATCTGCAGCGTCTTGTTCCACACTGCGTCTAGAAGACGTAGTGTCTGGAGAACCTCACCCTCTTGGACCATGTTGTCGTGGTTGACATCCATGAACTCAACAAAGGATAGGAATTCCACGCCAAAATCAACCGAAGTTCCGTTCACTTGATAGTTGAATGTCACGCTTGGGGTTGAAGCCGACATGGTGAGGTGGCCCACGGAAGAGGTTATCAGAGAGTTCCCTTGGTTATCCTCCGACGTCTCCAGATCTGAGCCTGTGAGTTTGGATAACTGGTTCAAAACCGCTACACCATTTTCGCACAGATCCGTAACGGTTTTCGCAAGGGTCTTTGCTTCCTCGAATAATCCGGTTTCTAAAGCGTGTTTTGCTAGTCGAAGCGTTGTGTTCGCCGCGTTGAAGATGGCGATGCCGGCGGTCACGTTGATTCCTTCAGCCCCTCGCTCCTGAATCTTTTCTTCGAGTTTTAACAACGCCGCTTCAGCCGCTTCAATGACCTCTTGAGCTTCTCCTCTAAGCCTGTTCTCGAACTCTTCAACCGCCTCTTCGATCGATTCCTCCGCGTTCAACGCCTCTTGTCTTGCGCTGTTCGCCAGCTCCGTCGCCTGAGTGAAGTTCCCATTGTCAAACGATGTTTTAGCCAATGAGAGATAGGTTGATGACAGGTTCAGGATCTGGATTGCCTTCGTCGCGTTCACGCCTACTGGAGCATTCTGTATCTTTTGTTCAACGCCCGCGATCAGTGCTTCAGCCTCCAATATCTTTTGGAGGGCGTAGACGCTCTCTGTGTTTTGCGCCGACTCTACTAGGACTTTGGCGTTTTTTGCTAGACCCTCGGCTTCCGCTGCTAGATTCGACGCAAGCTGATAGTTGCCGTCCTCAAATGCGTTAACTGCGTTTTGCAGAGTAGTGTTTGCTTGAAGCATGAGGTCTTCAGCAGCCGTCACATTTATACCCAAGAACCTAAGATGGTTTATAGTCTGATTCGCTGTCAGAATGGCTTCGGTAGCGTTGCTGATAGCTTCCTGAGCAAGCTCCTTCGCTTGCTCAGAAACTTCTTCATCATACTGCTCCATTGCCGAGTCTGCGGCTTCCTCCGCTTCTTCCGCTAGTTCCTTTGATCTCTCTGCAAGTTGCGTTGCCGACTCAAAGTTGGTGCTGTTCAATGCTTCGACCGCTTCAGAAAAGGTTACGACGGACTGATTCAGAATAGTCATGGCGGCTGTAACGTTGACTCCAATATTCTGAGCATTGATTATGGTCTCGTTCGCTGATGCGATGGCTTCCTCCGCGTCCGCTATCGCTTGTAAGGCGTTCTCTTTTTCTTCACTCGATTGCTGGATCCCTTCCAACGCTTTGTTAGCTGACCTTACGGCCTTTTTCGCCCACGACTCTGCTTTGTTGGCATATTGTATGGCTTTAGAGTAGTCCTCATTCTCAAATGCTAAGTTTGCCTGTGTCAGTGTGAGCACCGCTTGACCGAGGAGATATTCTGCTTGCGAGACATCGACTCCCTTGCTCTTGACCGTAAGAATCGTTTGATTTGCTTCTGTAATCGCGTTCTTGGCTTCCTCAATCTTCTCCTTTGCGTTTGAAGAAACGCCGTTGTCCTTGTTAGCCTCAGCTTCACCATTTTTAGAAACGCCTGAATCAAACGCTTTGGCTGCACCAACAGTAAGCGTCGAATTCATCGTTGCTACGATCAACAGTAGCGTCAACATCGCCACGCTGAACCTCTTTGCCTTCACTGTAAGACCTCCACCACTTCAAGCCTTCCCGAATATATTTAGCGCTTTTGTTCAATTTTTCTTGAACTTTTGAAGTTCAACTTTTCTCGAAGCCCTCTAGCCTCCCAAGAATGGAACGTTCAAAAAGACTATGTTGAGGTACGTCAATGCGAGGACGATCAAGGAGGCTTGACCAAACCTCAGCCCCTTTGAAGCGTTAAGGGCTGCGATGAGTAGAATAATGGACCAAGCTTGAAACGCGAAGAACAAAACGTACATAACGGGGGCCCATGAGAGCAAAGCCTTCTTGAAAACCAGCCACAGCAACGAGAAGATCGTTAGCGGGAACTGGGAGAAAACGACCCCCACCAGCAGGTTCACATGATTTCCAACCCTCCTGTAAAGATACGTGGACGCCAGATCGCAGAACGCGAAGACAAACAACGGCCCAATCACCGTCTTCAGCACCGTGACTATCGGCATAGACACCGGCTTATCCAGAAGGAAGAACAGAAAAGGATCAAGCCCCGCCTCCACGTTCAAAAACGCCCCAAACACCGCCACAATAAGAAGCAACGGCAATCCTACCTCCGGCGTCCTCCTAAGAAACCGGAAGACCGGCCTCACCGTAAAAAAAGCAAAAACGAAGTTGAGCTGCTCCGGGGCTTGACGATAGACGACGCCCCCCTCCCCCACCCTCAAGAGCTCAAGCGCACGCCTACCCTCACCGCTCAACATATACCTCCTATCCTCATCCTGCACAACGAGGCCCCCCAAAATCTCCAAATGATAATACAGCTTCCCCACACCGATGTCAACCTCCCGCTTGAGATCGGTAAAGCTCACCCTGCCCCGCTCGCCCAGAACCTCGATTATCCGCTTCCGCAAAGGATGCCTCAACCGATGATACATATCGTCCCTACTCATACCGTCCCATCAACGCCCCCTCAGCCATACCCAGAAACACCCTACCCAAAAGAGGCCGCCGACAACCTAACTCCGAACTCTTCACCCAAAGGCAGATAAAAACCTATGGACCCGCAACACCCTGACTAAACGATCGACACCACATGAACCCACCTAGGACGCAGGGGAACGCCTTACCCCCCCTCCCCCCACACACACAAAAATTTCTTTCAAAAAAAGCAGAATTCAACCCGCCTTAAGACCCAAATACGCCCCCGCGACAAAACTACCCGAAAAAGGAATATTCACGAACAAACCCGCCAAGAAACCCGCCGACTCGAAACCACCAAAAACCTTCTCCACAACCGAAAAAAGCGCACCATAATTAATCTGAATAACCTCGTAATAAGCCAGAAGCTGCAAAAAGATAAAGACCGCCCCAAGAAGAAAAGCCACAACCTTCGCAAACTTCTTAAACGCAAAACCCACCAGAAAACCCCCAACACCACCCAAACCAATCTGCGCCACAATCGGACTGAGAAGATCCAACCCCTATCAAAAACCCCCTACACACAACCCACTAAATAAACATATTCAAACACGAACTTATATCCCACCACAACAAAAGAATAAAACGAAACCCAATGAGGTTCCTAACCATCGGCCTCGGACACTGCGGCGGCAAAATCGCCAACGACTTCAAACGCGTAGCCCTCGAACAGAAAGGCCTCATCGTCGAAACATGCGCCATAAACACCGACCGAGCCGACCTCGCAACCCACCGATACATCCCCGAATCCCACAAACTAATAATCGGCACCGGCAAAGGAGCCGCGAGAAACTGGAAGGAAGGCGCAGAAGCCGCCACCCAAGCAAGAACAAACATACGAGAACTCATAAACCGACTACTCACACCCGACACAGACATAATCCTTATAACCGCGGGCGAAGGCGGAGGAAGCGGATCCGGAATAGCGCCCACCGTAGCCGAAGTCATAGCCGAACTCGGAAAAACCTGCACCGCAATCCTAACGCTACCCTTCGAAAACGAGTCCGTCAAAGCAAAGGTCAACGCAGCAATGGGACTCGACCTACTCTACCGCCAAGAAGCACTCAAAGCCCTCATCTGCATCGACAACGACAAGATCACCGCACACTTCCCCGAAAAGATCATAACCGAAGCCTACGAAAGAGCCAACCGAGCCGCCGTCGGAACCTTCACAAACCTTCTCAAACTCGCAAAAACACCAAGCCTAGCCGACAGAATCGACGAATCCGAACTGACCATCATATTCGACTACCCCGGCTTCGCCACCCTAGCAAACCACAAGACAAAAGCAAACCTCGTAACCGACCTCGCCGCAACACTACGCCACTCCTGGAACAGCAGCCTACTAGCCGAAGTCGACCCCAAGACCGCCGCCGGCGCCATATTCGGAGTACAAGGACCCGAAAACCTATTCACCACCACGCACGTCGACGCAGTCCGCAGAACCTTCAGCGAAGAACTCGTCGGAAAAGACATAATGCTCGGTGTCTACCCCGTCAAACAGACCCGATGGACATCCTACGTCGGCATACTAGCCGGAATGAACGTACCAAAAAAGGTCGAAAAACTCCTTGAGATGGCAAAACAGGAGACAGAAATCCACGAGACGATCCTAGAAGAAAGGAAGAAGATGAAGAAGGAAGGCCTCGGCTTCAAACTTAACGCCGAAAGAGTAAAGCCTCCAGCCACAACGCCGCCAGTCACGCCCCCCACAGCACCTGAAGACGTTAGAACATGGATGAAAAGACACACAAACGAGTACAAGGCCTATGTCGGAAGCGCATTCAAATACATACAGACCCTCAGCGGCCAAACCTACGCCTTAAACGAACTGATCAACGCTATCAAAGGCCACCTCGATTTGGATGACGAAGCCATAATCCTTTCAATCATAGAAGCCTTGGTCGCAGAAGGCTTCATCGTAGAAAAAAAGAAGAACGTCTTCCTAGTACTGTAAGGTCATGCTACAGCTTGACCTCAATCTGAAGAACCTCCATAAGCTCCTTATACCTGTTCCTAATCGTCACCTCAGTTACATTCGCACTCTCCGCTATCTCGCGTTGAGTCCTCCTCTCACCCGCCATGACTGAAGAAATATACGTGGCTGCCGCCGCTATGCCCATGGGCCCACGCCCACTCGTCAGCCGAACCCCCTGAGCCGCCCGCAAAATAGTCAAAGCGATCTTTTCAACCCTCCCCGCCAACCCAAGCTGATTCGAAAAACGAGAAATATAGTTTGAAGCCGGATACGGCGGAACAAATGCCCCCAACTCTTTTACTATGAATCTATAGGAACGCCCAATCTCCTTCTTGCCGATCATCGAAACCGCGGTCAGCTCATCCAACGTGCGAGCCACCTCACACTGCCTACAAGCCATGTAAAGCGCTGCTGCCGTCACACCTTGGATCGATCGACCACGAATCAACCTCTTCTTAACCGCCCTACGATAAATAACGCTGGCCGTCTCCAACACGTTCTTCGGCAGGTTGAGCGCAGAAGTCATCTTTGACAGCTCCGAAAGCGCAAAAGCCAGATTACGTTCCGTGGCATCCGAGACACGAATCCTCCTCTGCCACTTCCTGAGACGCTGGATCTGAGTCCTCTGGCTCGGCGACAACTTCTTACCATAAGTGTCCCTGTCATGCCAGTCGATCATTGTGGACAGACCCTTATCGTGAATGGTGAATGTCAAAGGAGCACCAACCCGATTCCGCTTCTCACGCTGCTCCGCGTCAAAAGCCCTCCATTCAGGGCCATCGTCGGCGATCTTCTCGTCCAAAACGAAGCCGCAACCCATGCAGACTACCTCGGCCGTCTCGTAGTCTTTCATCAGCCTGTCGCTTCCGCACTCGGGACAACGACTCTTGGGCGTTAGAGTATCCGATCTGACTCCATCACTCAACGTCTAGTCTCCTTAATCCTCCAAAGTATAGAGGATCTGCCCAACGTACTTACTAGGATCTTTAATATTCAACTTTACCGCGACGTAGGGCTTATCCACGGGACCGAAAAGATCCACGACCCTTCCAACCTCCTTAAGCTCACTGTCGGCCACACGCGTCCCAAGCCCAGTCAATGTTTCTGCCCTCAAAATCAAGTTCTTGCTGTTAGACATGTGCATAACCCTTCCAATCCTCTGCAACGATAAGCCTCAAGGAACAGGATTGAGATAAACGTGAGACACGGTTCGCAGTTATTTAAGCATTTATCAATGTCTACGACGCGCCCGGACCAAGGTTCAAGCAAGCAGCCATCTCGCAGAACGCTTCTCCAAGCACACCTCTCAAAATGCAAGTTTCATGTTCCCTTTCGCCGCAAGAAAACGCGTACATATACCAGAATCTTCATCGAGTGCCGCTACCAGCAGGCTAACATTCCCCGCATTCTGGTTGCGTCCCTAACCCTGGAACTTCTTCTCGCCGCTTAGCACTGCATTGAGGACGCCGTCTTGCCCGGGTCTAGAGGTTACTATGGCTTCGCCCAACTTCGTCTCAATTATGGCTCCTTTCGTCATAATGCCTCTTCTATCGTAGTCGACGCTCGCACGATTTCTGATAACCCTAGCAATCGGGACCTTTTCGGTCTTACCCGTCTTAGGATCGGTCAGATTAGCGTAATCGACGCTTAGCAATCTGCTTTTCTTGTTCCCACCTTGGACGCGTTTCTCAACCCTACGCATCCCTCCGAACCTGGTTTCAGCGGCCTCGCCACCCTTCTCAAAGGCTTTCTTACCTCTATACGCCTTCTTCTTTCCACCGGATGCTTTCCGCTTACCCAGATCACCATGCCACTTCATCTCTAATCCTCCTTTTTATCTTAATTCACATCCAAACGGTAACGATTCGATAACCTAAGATCAATCATCCTCCTTTAAACGTTTAGGCTTGAGACTCTTCCTCCTGCTTCTCTAAAGCCTTGAAAATATCTTCAAGCTGACGCTTCATCATGCGGGGTTCGTGATTAAGATTGAAATAGTCCGCAAAAACTTCCGTAGTCCTTACGAACCTACTCCTGCCGGATCTCTCCGTCTTGATAAGTCCCAGGCTTCTAAGGCCACGAATATGAGCGTATGCTTGCGATCCTCGGACAAGCACCACGTTTGACTGCAGAACCGGTTGCCTAAACGCAATGTACGCTAACGTCTTCAAAGGACCTATAGTAAGCAAAGGCCTCATCGCAAGTCTCCTTACCACAGGAACGTATTTCGATTTGAGCTGAAGCACAAACCTACCGTCGTCAAGCTCGACAAGCTCAAGGGCACCATTACGCCTTGAATAATCCTCGACAAGCGTACTGATTAACGGCCTCAGCTTCGTCAAACTCACCTTTGTTATAGAAGCCAGCGTCCTCAAGTTCAGAGGTCTACCGGCTACGTAGAAAGCCGCTTCAACAAGGGCTAAACTTTCTTTGGCTTCTTCGTCGCTAAACAGCGTCTGTTCTTCCAACTTCTGCATCTACGTCCTCTGGAAGGCTAAGGTATATCTCGCCGAACTCTTCTCTCTGCCAGAGCCTTATCATATTCCTACAAGCTATGAACAAGACCAAGAAAAAGGTTCTGACCTTATCAAGTTTTTTCTGTCCTGAAGCAAGCTTCGACAAAGGTATGAACTTCTCGGATCCTGCAAGCTCAACGATTCTTTGATAAATTTTTTCGACGTTCTCTTCAAAGTCTACCATGAACTTATCAAGATCCGGGATCACAGGCGGCATCGGTAGAAGTGGTTCCAGACCCGATTCGCCAATCGAAGCTTTCAGGTTCATTTCGCTTCTGAGGACTTTCTCTAAGTTTTCAATCAGGTCGTTGATTGTGGTAGTTGTGTACTCGTGCCGGTACGGTAGCTGAATAGGAGGAGGAAGATAGACTTCGCCCTTTTCTACAACGGTTTTTGGAGGCTCCTGCAGTCTGAGTATTAACTCAGATTTTATGCGATGAAGCGTTGCCGAAGACAGCAACGCCACACCCGAAGCCGCAAAATCGATATGGCCTCTTGTGGTCATCTCCCAGAGGAGAGAGGTTAAGATATACGAAACGTTAACGTCCCAAGGCCTCAGCTTATGCAGTTTAAAAACGTCGAATAGAACAACCCAAGGCTGTCTTAGCCAAAAAGGCTTCTCCTCGACACTTTCCTTCAACAATTTAGGCCAATGCCTCCTTGAGGCTGATCGAAACTACCTTTGAGACACCCTCCTGATTATACACCCCGAATATCTTCTCCGAACGGCTGAGAACCACATCCCTTAAAGTGATGACGATGAACTGGGATTCTCTCGACTGCTCTACCAAAAGATCAGCCAGCCTCTCGGCGTTGTATAAATCCAGATGCACATCAATCTCATCAAAGATATAGAACGGAACCGATGATAGGTTTTGTATTGCTAGGATGAAGGAGACGGCGACGACGGATTTCTCGCCACCACTCGCCCCGGCGACTAATCTCGGAGACTTCCCAGGGAACTGAACAAACACATCTATCCCGCCCACCAGCGGATCATCGGGGTTCTGAAGTTGCAGCCAACTGTCTCCGCCTCCGGTGAGCTTCGTGAATAGGGATTTGAAGTTGGAGTTGATCTCACCGTAAGCCGCCATGAAGGTCTCTCGCTTCTTTCTTTCCAATTCTTCGATAAACAACAGAATAGATTTCTTCTCTTCTTCAAGCTGATTTCTTCTAACGGAAAATTGCTTATAGTTCTCCTTCAGCCCATCGTATTGCTGAATCGCCAACTGATTGACGGAACCCAGCCTCTCCAGCTCTTTCGCCAAATCTCCAACCAGCGGCTCTGCATCCTCAGGTTCATCTGAACCGGCGACTGCAGTGTAACCAAGTTTGTGCAGCTCCTTCTTCAAATAATCCATCTCGGTCACTGTTTTCTGAACATCCAAGTCGACTTGGTGGATTGCTTCGCCGATTGGCTGGTATTTTCTATCGATTTCGCTTATTTGGACGTCAAGCCTGTCTAGTTGATCTTCGAGAGTCTTTCTCTGCGGTCTAATAGAGGCCAAATCTTCGTATTCCTTATCCTTTGCTTTTTCAAGATCAGAAAGTCGTCCAGAGTATTCTTTCAGCGAAAGATTCGTCTCTTGAATCTTATTCTGAAAAGCAAAGATCTGTTTTTCAAGCGACTCTAAGTCGAGTTGGACTCGCGCATGTTCAGGCTTCAAGGTGGCATCGACATTTGATTCTAGGAACTTGACATCTCCGGAAAGCTTCACCATGTTTCTCTCTAACTCATTTATCTCTGCCTCTAAACCCTTTACGACATCTTCCTGCTTAGCAAGGTCTGATAGGCTCGAAGCTTGTTTCAACTGCCCTTTCTCGGATAGAAGTCTGCCTCGTCGACGCTTCAGCTCCGCAAGATTTCCTCTGAGAAGACGCAGATCATCGTCAACGGATGAAACGATTCCCGTAATCTCTGTTATCTTGTTATTTATTATTTGTAGACTTTTGTCAACTCTGTTCACAACTTCAACGGTATTGTTAAGTTCGTTCTCCAAGGATCCAAGTATTCTTGACTCGAGAGCCACTGAATCCAGCAGCTCGCTTAATCCTTTCGAAGCCGCATCTATATCGTACATTCTTTTTTCGGCAACGGCTTCCAAAGCCTCGACGTCTTTATGTAGGCTGCCGACGGCTTCTAGGCTGGGAATCATTGGAAATGATTCTGAAGGGGGCGAGTAGTATCCTCCCTCGACTCTTCCATCAGAATAGTACACGTCGCCGTTCAGATCTACGGCCCTGAGGCCGGCTTTTGCCGCTAGAATTGCTGGTTTCCAACCGCTTACGATAACCGTACTACCAAGTATGGTACTCAAGGCGCCTTGCTCATCGCCTTCAACAAGGTCGGACGCAAAGCCCAAAATGCCTTCCATTTTGGGCGACTTACCAACCCTGTTGCGCCTCGACCCCTCAGCAGGAATGATTTTTACTCTTCCAATTCTTTCATTCTTTAAGATCTCTAGAATCTTGAAAGCGGTTCCAAAGTCTTTAACCACTAACGCGTTCAGCCAGCCGTCGGAGGCAACTTCAAATGCTTTCTTATATTTGGAATCGAGTTTTACTAGATCCGCCAGCCTTCCATATATTCCCTTGATCGATTCGTCGCCTGCAATTTTTTCAATAGCTTTGAGAGCTTTCTCCTCGGCTGAAAAGTTCTCGGCAAGCCTTCTATGAAATTCATATTCATTTAAGATGCTTCTGGCGTTTTTAACAATCCTCTCAGATTCGACTAGGTTCTTTGAGAGAAGGTTATTTCTAACAAGATTATCGGTTAAAGCTTTGAAGGCTTTTGAGAATCCTCCTTTTTCGTCCGCAACCAGCTTTCCCAGCTCCTCAAGGTTAAGTTGAAGCGTCTTTAGATTTGATTCGCGATTCGACCGCCTCCTGCTTAACGCTTTCAATTGTACGGCTGCTATTTTTCGCCTAGTCTGAACTTCTTGGATTCTCGCTTCGAGTCTCATCGTCTCCTCGTTAAGTTCATCGATCTCGTTGTCTATCGAACCGATTCTTGACTCCACGTCACGAAGACGTTGCTTCCTCTCCATCAGTTCAGCTGATAAATTGGACTGGACGGACTTTTTCTTGTCCAATTCACGCGTAATCGCGTTTCTCTCGTTTCTCAGTTTATGCAAGTCATCCGATGAGATTTGAATGGCTTTTTTTAGTTCTTCAAGTTGCACGGTTCTTTCACTGCGCGCTTTTTCAAGCGCTTTCAGGTGCATCGTTGTGGACTCTACGTCCATCCTTAATGAGACGATTTGAGCTTTTGTGTCTCCAATGTCTTTTTGAAGGTTTAGAAGCTGAACGTCGCCTTTTCTCGAAGATTCGTCTTCGAGTTTTCGACGTTGTTGTTCGATGTTTTCTCTTTTAGTAACGAGTTGAACGCGTTCATTTCTTAGTTTCTCAGCCTCCTGGTTTTTCTGACTGAGGGCGGTCTCCAAGTCGTTGAGCTCTACTTGGAGAGTATTGATTTTCCGTGACGCAATGATGGCTTGCAGCCGCCTTATTTCGCTCTGGATGAAATTGTATCTTTGTGCGTCGTTTCTTTCAATTTCGAGGCTTTCGAACCTTTTTTGGACCTCGTCTATCTTAGCCGACGCTACTCTGAGGTTTATGTCGGCTTGGTTAAGTTGTTCACTTGCATCAGCCTTCTTCATGTCGTATTCGGCTATTCCGATCATGCCTTCGATGATCGTTCTTCTTTCGTTTGGGGTAATGTCGGCCATGCGGGTGACGGTGCCTTGCATTATGATATTGTGACCAGACGAGGTTAAGCCAGATACGCCCAGTACATCCATGAGCCTTGAACGGAGGACATGTTTGCCGTTTAGCCTGTAGATGCTTGTTCCATCTCGGTGTACTTCTCTTGAGATGGTTACGTTGTCGGCGTCTACAGGGATACGCCTATCGGCGTTGTCAAATTGTATCGAGACATACGCTGAGTCGGATCTCTCCATCTTCGGAGTCCCATCAAATATGACTTCGGCCATCTTATCGGCTCGTAGGGACCGGACGCCCATCTCGCCCAGTACAAAGCGGACAGCGTCTAGGATGTTGCTTTTTCCGGTCCCATTCGGGCCGGTGATGACGGTTATTCCCTTATCTAGAGATATTGTTGCCTTTTTTGGACCGAATGATTTAAAGCCACGCATTTCTAGGCGCTTGACGTACACCATTATAGAACCTCTACATGAGGACGTGAAAATCGATCAACAGATAGCATCATCACTTTAAAACCTGAGGCTACAGTTTTAAGTTTTGAACTTTTACAGTCTCCACCATTTCTCATCGTGCTCTAAAAATAAATGCAATTCTTCATTACCTTAAGCTTGAGAGCCTCTTTAAATTGATAGTC
>Ga0315282_10013625_pt1 | contig 12230 bp, 7 predicted proteins | sample YL17G07_20_MG_FD_203693 | JGI IMG/M metagenome (GOLD analysis project Ga0315282, IMG submission 203693) | Sediment microbial communities from Yellowstone Lake, YNP, Wyoming, USA - YL17G07_20 | ecosystem: Environmental > Aquatic > Freshwater > Lake > Sediment | place: USA: Wyoming | collected... | reverse complement strand
GAAGAACGTGGAAAAGGCCAAGCAGCTGCTCGCGGAATCTGGTTACAACGGCGAAGAAGTCATCCTGATGACCAACCGTGACTACGACCAGATGTACAAGCAAATCATGTCGATCGCCGATCAGCTCAAGAATAAGCTGGGCATGAACGTCAAGGTCGAGCTGTACGACTGGCCGGCCAACCTGCAGAAGTGGAGCGAGAAGGGGTGGCACATCAGCGTGACCCTGAACATCAGCCTGCAGCTGATCAACCCCAATGCGGCACTGGCCGACTGGGGGCTGGGCAACGCCAACATTCCGGAGCTGAATGTAGCCTTCCAGAACCTAGACAAGGCTGGTACCATGGAGCAGCGCAAGGAGCTGCTCAAGCCGGCCTTGAAGATCTTCCTCGAGCAGGTGGTCAATGTCAAAACCGTGGATTTCTTCCTGTTGGATGCCAGCCGCAGGGACCTCCGGGGTTACGACGGCTGGTATCGGGAGCGCTTCTTTGGCGTATGGCGCGCGCCCAAGTGACGTCGACAAGTTAGCCAAGTCAAGGGGAGGTCGGCGAAGCTCGCCGGCCTTCCCTCTCACCCCTATCCTGGCTTCTGTCCATCGGCAGGCATCGCTATGGCACGTTCCAAGCGGATGAGTTTGAAGGATGTGGCCGCGGCAGCGGGAACCTCGGTGGCGACCGCCTCGCGGGGCCTGAGCGGTGCCGGGCCGGTGGCTGAGAAGACGCGCCAGGCGGTGCTGGCGGCCGCCCGTGCGCTCAACTACACCCCGGACTTGCGGGCCAGGGGGCTGAGGAAGCAGTCTACGCGCAGCATCGGCCTGATCATTCCCAACCTGCTAGACGCCTACTACATGGCCCTGGCCGACACCCTCAGCCAACTGCTGGCCGAACGCAGATACCATTTCTTGATCGCGTCCACCCGAGATGACCCCGACACCGAGCAGGAGATGCTGCACCAGATGACGGGCCAGGTGGTGAATGGGCTGATATGGGTGCCGACCGCACCCAGTGAGGCCCTGTCAGGTTACCTATCCAGCCAGCGCGTGTGCAGCGTGTCGATCGTCCGGCGGGTGCCGGGCGATCGCATCGATACGGTGGTGGCGCGCGACCGGGATGGCAGCCAGCTGGCAACCCGGCATTTGATCAATCTGGGCCACCGGCGCATCGGGTTCATTGGCGGCGAGGCGAGATTCAGCGATCACTACGCCCGCTGCCAGGGGTACCAGGCCGCGCTGCAGGCGGCGGGACTGGCCGTTGACGAAGCCCTGATCAAACGGGGGCCGGACCGCAGCACCTGGGGCATCGCCGCGCTGGGCGATTTGCTGCACCTTCCGGCACCGCCGACTGCCATCTTCGTGGACAGCAACGCCATCATGGCGGGCGTTATGCGAGCGGTCAGGGCCAGGGGGGTGCCGGTCCCGGATGCGCTGTCTTTGATCTGCTTCGACGACATGGACTGGTTCTCCTTCTCGGCGCCGCCCATCACCGCCGTCGAGTTCAGTCACGCCCGGCTGGCAGAGGTGGCGCTCGACGTCTTATTTGCCCGCATCGACCATCCGGACGAGGTTGACCGGCCGCCGGTGTTCATCGAAATTGAGTGCGACCTGATCCTGCGCAGTTCCACCGCACCCTGCCGCCAACCATGATCAATGACAGGGCTTATGCAATCCTGTTTCACCGCAGAGGCGCAGAGGACGCAGAGATCCCTATAGATCTCTCTGCGCTCTCTGCGCCTCTGCGGTGAATTGACGCCCAACTGCGTGGGTCCTGTCAAATGATAGGAGGTGATGTCCCGCCATCGTTCTGAAGCGAGAGGGATGTTGGTTGGTTTGGTTTCTGATCTACCCCACGGAGGAGGCAACCCATGAAACCTGCGTTCAGAGCATTTGCGTATGCGGTGATCGTGGCCACGCTGGCCACCTTGGGCGGACCGGCCCTGGTCACTATCCCGGTCCAGGCCCAGAACCCCTTCACGCCGGCGGAAGACACGGTGGTCCTGACCCAAAACAGTGACTACTTCTCTAACCTGGATCTGCGCCAATCCATTCCCGAAGTGTCCATCCTCGAGGTCCTCGACCAGATCTGTGAGAAACTGGTCATTTTGGACCCCAAGATGGAAATCCGTGACCAGCTGGCCGAAAAATGGGAGGCCAACGCGGACAGCTCCGAATGGACCTTCCATCTCAAGAAGGGCGTCACCTTCAGCGACGGCGATCCCTTCAATGCGGCCGCGGTTAAGAAGCACTTCGATTGGATCATGGGAGGCGATCCGCCCTCGGCAGCGGCCGACTCGCTGCGGCGCGATATCAAGAGCGTCGAGGTCGTGGACGATCTGACCGTTAAGTTCGTCATGCAGGGAGCGCGGCCGTTCTTTCTGATGAACCTGGCTGAGAGCCCCGCCTCCTTCATCTACTCGCCGAAGACCATCGACATGAAGGACGAGGACCGCGGGCGCAACATCAGCGGCACCGGCCCGTTCAAGATCCAGACGTGGAACGGCATGCTAGACGTGACGCTGGAGGCACGCGAGGACTATAACTGGGCATCCTCGTACTTCGAGATGAATGGCCCGTCGAAGATCAAGACGATCCGCGTGCGCGGTGCCACCGACGACGAGTCCCGGCTGGCCAGCCTCGAGACCGGCGAGAGCCACTTCATCACCTACGTGCCGGATAGCCAGGTCGCCCGCATCAAGGCCGATCCCAACTTCAGCGTCATCTCGGTGATGGTACCCGGCATGCCCCAAATGAACTACATGAACGTGACCATCCCGCCCACCAACGACATCCGGGTGCGCCAAGCCATCATCTATGCCACCGATATGGACGAGATCAACCAGGTGGTCTACTTCGGCAACGTCAAGCCGGCCTACGGGCCGATCGGCCAGGCGAACAAGGAGTATAACCCCGAGGTGGCCAAGCTGTATAAGTTCGACCTGGAAAAGGCCAAAGAGCTGCTGAAAGAAGCCGGCTGGTGGGACGACGGCAAGGATGGCATCGCCGAGTCGCACAACGTGCCCGGGGTGGCGGACGGCACACCGGCTGAGGTGCGGATCGTGCGGTCGCCGGCCTGGCAGCAGTACAGCGACGTGTGGCAGAAGCAGCTGACCATGGCCGGCTTCAAGGCGGCCATCATCATGCTCGCCGGCGATGGGCCCGACTACTACGACTGCAAGAACCAGCTGCCGGCCAACGGCGACGTGTTCGTCGACAGCGTACAGGGCGCGTCGCGCGACTGGGGCCACGATCAATGCCGCACCGGCCTGGATTACGGCTGCGCCTGCGACACCGAACTCCAGAAGCCCATCGACGAGGCGCTGGATAGAGCCGCCAACGCCCAAACCTGGGACGAGCGCACCAAAGCCCTGGGCGACTTCCAGATGTACGTGATGCAGCAGGCACTGATGGCGCCCATTTTCGAGCTGTTCTGGCACGGCGGCTCGATCAGCTCACTCAAGAACATCAAGACCGACTCCACCGGCTTCTACTACTTCTTCTACCCGGCTTATTGGGAACGCTGACCTGGTTCCCTCACCCCGGAATCCCCCCCTTCTCCCTCTGGGAGAAGGGGGCCGGGAGGGAACGGTGAGCTTCACCCAGAAGGAGCGGGTCATCGCGCAGATCCGCCATCAAGAGACGGATTTCATTCCCTACACGATCGAATTCGAGGGTGGCGTCGCTGAGCGCCTGGACGAGCACTACGGCAGCAATCGCTGGCGCAGCCTGGTCGACTGTGCGGTCCGGCGGCTGCCCATCCCCAGCGATGGCCTGCTGGTCGACGAGCATGCAGGCCGGCCCTTCACGGATGTGTATGGCACGACGTGGCGCGTGGATGCCAGGCCGTTTCACATGGTCGAGCCGGCGCTCAAGGAACCCTCGCTGGATGGTTACTGCCTGCCCTCCACTGAGGCTTGTTTTGATCCCGATTGGGAAGAGCGCGCCAGGACGTTCATCGAAACCTGGCACGGTCACTTCGTGGCCGGTATTATCGGTTTTGGGCTGTTCGAGCGTTGTTGGACGCTCAGAGGTTTCGAGGACGCGCTGGCAGATAGCGCGGCCAACCCGCCATTCTACCAGGAGCTGGTCGAGCGGCTGGCGCAACACCAGATGGCATTGGTGGAGCGCGTGTTGCGCTTGCCGGTGGACGGCATGATGTTCAGCGACGATTGGGGCTACCAGCATGGAGTGCTGCTGGGAGCCAAACGCTGGCGTCAGGTCATCAAGCCGCGCCTGGCCCGCATGTACGCTCAGGTACACGCGGCCGGGAAATACACCTTGAATCACTGCTGCGGCAGCATTGCGGAGATCGTACCGGACCTGATTGAGATTGGCCTGGACGTGTTGGAGAGCGTTCAGCCCGAGGCTGATGGAATGAATCCCTACGAGCTCAAACGGCGTTACGGCAAGCATATCACCTTTTGGGGCGCGCTGGGCTCGCAATCGACCGTCCCGTTTGGCACTCCCGCCCAAATCAAGGCCGATGTAGCCAGATTGTGCCGTGAGATGAGCCAGGGGGGCGGCTACCTTTTGGCTCCGGCCAAGGCCTTGCAGCCCGAGACACCGACCGAGAACGCTGCCGCAGTGGTTGAAGCCTTTCTGCAACAATCCGGCGTGAGCTTTCCATAGCGAAAAGGAGGTGGCGACCTCACCACTGACGTGGTTGATGACACTGACCGACTTTCAGTGCATTCAACGGTACGCTCGCTGTTTCTGTGATTCTACCGCGGGCCCCACCTCCCATAAGCCGCCTCCGCCTGCTCTGCCGTCAGCAGGCCGTTTCGGACATCCTCCTCCACTGCCAGCGGGTCACGGTCGGCGGGCGGGCCGTAGCCGCCGCCGGTGCCAGTCACCAGGCGGGCTATGTCGCCCCGGCGCAGCGGATAGCGAGCCAGCTTACCCTTCCACACCTCAGGCGCATCTTGCCCTCGCCGGATGACGGCCACGCCGTTGGGAGACCCCGGCTGGCCGCCGGCTGCCCCCCAGGGCGGAAAACGATGCCGTCCGAACGTGGTGGTGAGCGCCGCCGCCTCGGCCAGGATGCGGTAGTCTCGCACCAGCCCCAGCCCCCCTCGATAGCGGCCGGCCCCGGCCGGCTGAAGATTGAAGGTGAATTGCTCCACCAACAGCGGGTAGCGCGTCTCGCAGATTTCGACCGGGACGACGTAGGTCTCCCCGTCGCCGACCACGACCAGCCCGCTCTCGCCGTCCTTGCTGGCGCCGGCTCCCCAGCCGCCGGCCTGCGGTTCGACCAGGATGAAGATCTTACCGTCCTCGCCGGTGCCGCTGATCACCGTGCCGCACACGCTCAGCGAATGCCCGGCGGTGAGCCGGTCGGGCAGGTGGGGAAACAGCGCGTGCCACAACAGGTCGACCGCGTACGCGCCGGTCTCCCAGTAGGTCGACACGGGTGCCGGCCGGCGGGCGGTGAACACCGTACCATCCGGGCAGATCACTTGCAGGGGCCGGAACCACCCCTCGTTGGTGGGCGTATGGGGGTCGGTGATGGCTTTGAAGATGCTGCGACAGGCCGAGTGCAGCCGGGTGCGGGTGCAGTTGATCGGGCCCCGCACCTGCGGCGCCGATCCGCTGAAATCGGCCACGAAGGCGTCGCCGGTGATGGTGACGGTGACACAGACGTAGACCGGGTCTGGTGTCAGGCCGTCGTCGTCCATCCAGTCCTCGGCGAAGAAGGTGCCCTTGGGCAGCCGGGCCAGCCCCTGGCGGGCGAGCGTTTCCCCGTGATCGAGGATCGCCCGCAGGCTGGCCTGGAATGCCGGCAGGCCGTAACGCCGGCAGATCTCCTGCACGCGCTGCTCGGCCCTGTGCAACGAGGCCACCCCGGCGTAGAGGTCGCCCAGGGTGCGCTCGGGGGTGCGGACGTTGGCGGCGATCAAGTCCAGCAGCCCCTGCACCGGCTTGCCCTGCCGGTACAGGTGAATGGTGGGGAACTGCAAGCCCTCCTGGTAGATCTCGGTGGCGTCGGTGGTCCAGCTGCCGGCGGCCATGCCGCCCACTTCCGTCCAGTGAGCCTTGTTGACGTTGAAGGCGACCAGCTGCTCGCCGCAGAAGACCGGCGCGATCAGCGCCACGTCTGAGAGATGATTGCCGCCCCCCGAGTAGGGATCGTTGCCGATGAAGATGTCGCCGGGCCGGATAGCGGCGGGGCCGAACTTGTCCAACACCGTCTTGACGGCAAACGACAGGGTGCCCAGGAAGCCCGGCACGCCGTTGGCCTGGGCGATGAGGTCACCCCGGGCATCGGTGATGGCGCAAGCGTAGTCGAGCACCTCGTAAATGATGGGACTCTGGCTGCTGCGCCCCAGGGTGACGAAGCTCTCCTCAGCCGCGGCGATCAATTGGTCGCGGATGATTTCGACGGTGAAGGGATCGAGATTCACGCGTTAGGCGCCGCCACCTTGCCTGTCTCTGGCTCAACCGTCACCCCGTACAGCTGCCGCGCCATAGCGGGAGTGATCAGCTCATCGCGCACGTCCTGGGCCACCTTGTCGGCCGGGCGGCGGCGTGGGTCGCCGTAGCCGCCGCCCGTGGCGGTCACCAGCCGTGCCACGTCGCCCTTCTTGAGGGGCAGGCGAGCGATCTTGCCGATGATCTTCGGCTCGCGCCCATCTGCGTAGAGGATCTTGACATAATTCCGCGAGCCGGGCTTTCCGCCCCGCATGCCCCAGGGCAGGTACTTGTGGCGGCCGAAGGTGGCGGTGAAGAGCGCCCCGTCGCTGACGATGCGGTAATCGCGGATGGCGCCCCGCCCGCCGCGAAACTCGCCGGCGCCGCCCTCGGTGATGTCGAAGCAGTATTGGTCCACCAGCACGCCGTAGCGCGTCTCGCACACCTCGACGGGCACGGTGTAGGTTTCTCCGTCACCCACGCAGAACAACACGTTCTCGCCGTCCTTGGTCGACCCGGCGCCCCAACCGCCGGCGCTCGGCTCCACCAGGATGTACAGCTCGTGCGTATCGGGGTGGGTGCCCACGATCACCGGGGCGCACACGCTCAGGAAGTGCCCGGCCGGGAGGCGGTCGGGCAGCACCGGCGCCATGGCCTGCCAGATCAGGTCGGCGGCATACAGCATCGTCTCCCAATAGGTGGCCACAGCCGCCGGCCGCTCGGCAGTGAAGACGGTGCGCGGCGGGCAGATCACCTCCAATGGCCGGAAGCACCCCTCGTTGGTCGGAATCGATGGGTCAGACAGCGCCAGCATCATCGCCCGCGCCGCCGATTGCAGGCCGGTCATCGACGCATTGACCGGACCCAACACCTGCGGGCTGCTGCCGGTGAAGTCGCAGGTGATCCTCTCAGGCGCGACCGTGACCTTCACCTGCACCTTGAAGGGGTCGGGGTTGATGCCGTCGTCGTCGATCCAGTCCTCGGCGGTGTAGACGCCCGGCGGGATGCGCTGCATCGCCTTGCGGATGCGCTGCTCGCTGTGATCCATGAGCGTCTCGATGCCCAACAAGACGTTGTCTTCGCCGTACTTGGCACACACGTCCTGGAAGCGCCGCTCGGCGATGCGCAGCGAGGCGGCCTGCGCCATCATGTCGCCGATGCTCTGGTCCGGCGTGCGCACATTGGCGCGAATCAGGTCCACCAGCCCCTGCACCACCTTGCCCCCCTCGAAGATCTTGATGACCGGGAACTGGAGCCCCTCCTGGTAGATCTCGGTCGAGTCGGTGGTCCAGCTGCCGGCCGCCATGCCGCCCACCTCGGTCCAGTGGCCCTTGTTGGCGGCGAAGGCCACGATCTTGCCCTCGAAGAAGATCGGCGCGATCAGGGACACGTCGGACAGGTGCGTGCCCCCGCCGCCGTAAGCGTCGTTGGTGATGACGATGTCGCCCGGCTTCAAGCCGGCCTCGCCGAACTTGTCGATCACGCTGCGCACGCCGTAGTCGAGCGTGCCCAGGAACAGCGTCACGCCGTTCCCTTGGGTGATCAGCCGGCCCCGGGCATCGGTCAGGCCGGTGGCGTAGTCGAGCGTCTCGTAGATGATGGTGCTCATGCTGGTGCGCAGCATGGTGACGAACATCTCGTCGCCGATCGCCAGCAGGCTGTCTTTGATGATCTCAAGGGTGAAGGGATCCAACCCTTTGCCGTTGTCAGCCATTCCTATCCTCCATGATGTGCAGGAAGCCGTAATCGTCGCGGGTGACCTGCTGGTCGGGAAAGACGACGGTCGTGGCGGCCGGCTCCTCGACGACCAGCGGCCCGGACAGTGTGGCACCCACCGGCAGCCGGCTGCGCTCGTAGATGGGGCATTCGTGGTAGCCCAGCTCGTCGAAGTTGACCCGGCGCTGGCCCTTGCGAGCGGCCTGAAGCGTGCCGCCCTTGCCGTCCAGTTTCTTGAGCTCCGGCTTCTCGACCGTGCCGAACGCTGTCAGGTGATAGTTGACGAACTCCACGCCCGATTCCAGCCGGAAGGTGTAGGCGTGCTCGTGGATCTGGTGAAAGCGCTCGATGATCTCGGGCAGCTGCGCCGCCTCGAGCGTCCCGCCCGGCAGCGGCACCTTGACGGTGTGCTCCTGACCCACGTAGCGCATGTCCGAGTAGCGCTGGAAGACCACCCGCTCCGGGCCGACGTGCTGCTCCTTGAGGTTCTGCATGGCCAGTGTTTCCATGTGGGCATAGATCTGGGTCAGGTCGGCGGGAGAGATCTGGTCGGTGCGGCGAATGGTGGTGCGGATGAAGTCCTGGCGCAGGTCGGTCATCAGCATCCCCCAGGCCGAGAAGACTGCCGGCTCACTGGGGATGATGATCTTCTTAACGCGCAGCTCGCGCGCCAGGGCGCCGGCGTGCATGGCGCCGCCGCCGCCGAAGGCGATCAGAACGAAGTCGCGCGGGTCGTAGCCACGCCGCACCGACACCAGCTTCAGGGCATTGACCATGTTGGCGTCGGCCAGCCGGATAATGCCCATGGCGGCCTGCTCGGGGGTGATGCCGAAGGCGTCGGCAATGGGCTGCACCGCCCGGCGCGCCTTCTCGACGTCGAGGGGGATCTCTCCACCCAGGAAGTACTCGGGGTTGATGCGTCCCGCCAGCACGTTGGCGTCGGTGACGGTGGGCTTGTCACCGCCCCGGCCGTAGCACGCCGGCCCGGGATCGGCCCCGGCGCTGACCGGCCCGACCTTGAGCGCGCCGGCCGCATCCACCCAGGCGATCGAGCCGCCGCCGGCGCCGATCTCGACGATGTCGATGGTGGGCGCCAGGATCGGGTAGCCGGCGAAGTCGCGCCGCCATTCGATCTTGTACTCGGTGGTGATGCGGGGCTGGCCGTTCTCGACCAGCGAGGTCTTGGCGGTGGTGCCGCCCACGTCGAAGGAGATGACGTTGCGCTCGCCGATCAGCTCGCCGATCACGGCCGCGCCGATCACGCCGGCCACCGGCCCGGATTCGCAGGTGTTAATGGGCGCCCGCTTCCCCATGTCGAAGGTGACGGTGCCGCCGTTGGACTGCATGATGTGATACACACGGGCCATGCCCAGCTGAGCCAGGTTCTGCTCCAGGTTGTCCAGGTAAAACCGGGCGGCGGGCAGCACGTAGCTGTTCAACACGGCGGTGTTGGTGCGTTCGTACTCGCGCCATTCCTGGGTGATGGTGTGCGACAGGGTGACCGGGATCTCGGGCGCCAGGCGGCGGATGATCTCGCCGCAGCGCTCCTCGTGGCCGGGGTTGGCATACGAGTGCAGGAAGCACACCGCAATCGCCTGCACCCCCTCCTGCCGGCAGACCTCAACTGCCTTCTCGACGTCCTCTTCGCTGAGCGGTTCGAGCTCGTCCCCCTTGTAGTTCAGGCGCTCGCGCACTTCGAGGCGCAGGTAGCGCGGCACGAAGGGCTTGGGCTTGGTGTAATACATGTTGTACAGGTCGGGCCGGTTGGCGCGCCCGATCTCCAGCACGTCGCGGAATCCCTTGGTGGTGATCACAGCCGTTTTGGCGCCCTTGCGCTCCGTGAGGGCATTGATGATCACGGTCGAGCCGTGCACGAAAAAGGTGGTGTCGGGCACAGGGACGGCCGCTTTGTGCAGCGTCTCGATCACCCCTTCGGCGAAATTGCGCGGGGTGGTCGACGCCTTGGCCATGCCCAGCTGGCCGGTGGTCTCGTCCAGGAACACCAGGTCTGTGAAGGTGCCGCCGATGTCGCTGGCTACTCGCATGATGAAAGCCTCCTCAGCAAATGCCTCACGCAAAGGCGCAAAGACGCAACGGGAAAAGGACCTGGCGCTCTTGGCATCTTTGCGCCTTTGCGTGAGATTCTTGTGCCTGGTTGTGCGCAGGTATCAATGGTGTCTCCCACGAGGGGCTATACTACCGTTGCCCGGCCAGGTATCAGTGTGTCAGCATCGGCAGGTACTGGCGTTCGTTCCCCACGAACACCACGTATTCGTCGGCGCCCAGGTCGGGCAGCTCGCCCTGGCTGACGTTGCGCGGCTGGCCGTCGATGTCGTATCTCACGTCGGGGATATTGGTGGCCCAGTTGCGCGCCGCCGAACTGGCGCCGATGTGATAGTCCCCAGCCGATGGGTTGAGGAAGGCCGGGTCGCCGGAAAGGGTCGTCGCGATTCCCCCGATGCTCCCCGGGCCGTCCGTGTTATTTGTGTTGGCCCAGGCGCCGTCACCCCACAGGATGTCGTGCACGGTGACATGGCTGCCGGCCGCAGCATACACGCCCGTCGTCTCGCTGGCCACGATGGTGTTGGTCAGGGCGGCAGTGGCAGCATTGTCGGCATAGACGCCACTGCTGTGGGTATCGAGGTTGTGGGCGACGGTGTTATACAAGAGGCGCGAGCTGGAGGCGATCAGGTAGACGCCGCTGCCGGAGTACTGAGCCTGATTGTCGGCGACCATCAGGTTGATCAGGGTGACGTTGGATTGGAGCAAAGCCACCCCTCCGCCCCACAAGCCGGCATTGTTGATGACCCGGCAGTTGACGATCTTCTCGATGCCGGCCCACAGATCCAGGCCGCCCCCCGCCTGCGTATGCCAGTCGTAGGCGTGGCCGCCCTGCACGGTGAAGCCGCTGAACACGTCGGTATTGTCCAGTGCCCAATAGCCGCCCACGACGGTGCGGTTGCGATTCTGGCCATCCAACGTGGTCGCCCACGGGCCGCTGCCCAGGATGGCGACACCCGGACGCATCCAGAGGGTGGGCATGTAATGCCCGCCGTTGACCAGCGGCATGTCCCAGGTGGTGGGGTAGGTGCCGGTGAGCACCCGCACCGTCCCCGGCGGCTCGACCAGCCACATGGCCTGGGTGACGCTGTTGGTGGCGGTGACGCCCCAGCCAGGCGTGGCGGGGCCGAAGTCGTCGTCCACCCAGATCTCTGACTGGGCGGGGCCGGGCGCTGTCGCGTACACCTGGATGTCGTCGACGCGTTGCTCATTCCGGCCACGCCCGCTGCCGCCGGTGTCGGCGGCGAAGCCGAAGTAGCCCCAGAAGGGGACGTAGCCCGGTATGTGTGCGGCGACGATCACCGGGGTGGTATCCACGGTGACATTGATGTCACCTTGCTCAAACTCGACGCTGACCGTACGCCAGCCGGTCAGACGAAATCCCAGGTCCTGCTGGATCAGACGAGCATTCTGGTTCTCGTAGGCCACGTACACGCGGTCTGGCTCCTCGCCCAAGCTTCCCTCAAACGTATCGAAGTCGAGCAAGTAGCCGCCCGGGCACATCGCATCGACCAGCCCATCCGTTGCTGGCGGAGGCACCGGCGCCGGCTTGTAGGAGTAGTGGGGGCACATCCCGAAGACAATGCCATCACCGCCGGAGGTAATATATTGGCCGAAATTGAGCCTAAAGGAGGTTGTGAACTCGTTTATGTACGCAAGGGTGTTAGTATACCAGATGCGGCTATACTGGCTGTAACTGTACGGGGTGAGCAGGAAGCTGCCGCTATTGATCACACCCGCGCCCGACGTGCCGTAGACGTAGTACTTGGCGGGATCAATGGGTGTTGAGAAATCCTCCGCCCAAAACGGGCTGAGGGTGCCGTCGGCGTGCGCCACCCCCGGCAGCCGGTCAGCCAGGGCCACGCCCAGCGCCACGAGCACCCCCAACGCCAGGACCAGGCTCAAACCCAACCGGGCCAGGTGCCGGTTGGGTCGGTGGTTGATTACCACTTCCACTTTCCAATTCCTCCTTCGTCCAAAAGCCACACAGTATGCTGCCGCCTGTTCCCTCACCCCCAACCCCTCTCCCAAGAGGAGAGGGGAGTTTGGCACCCCC
>Ga0315282_10013624_pt1 | contig 12231 bp, 11 predicted proteins | sample YL17G07_20_MG_FD_203693 | JGI IMG/M metagenome (GOLD analysis project Ga0315282, IMG submission 203693) | Sediment microbial communities from Yellowstone Lake, YNP, Wyoming, USA - YL17G07_20 | ecosystem: Environmental > Aquatic > Freshwater > Lake > Sediment | place: USA: Wyoming | collected... | reverse complement strand
ATCTTGTGGAACCAGTTGTAGTCGCCCCAGACGCGCTGGCTGCCGCCCGAGAACACGCGGCCCAGGCGACGGGCGGTGTCGGCCATCGCCCGGCCCTCGCGGATGGTGAGCGACTCGGGCTTCTCGCAATACACGTCCTTGCCGTTCTTCATCGCCGCGATGGCGATGACGGCGTGCCAGTGGTCCGGCGTCCCGATCATCACGATGTCGATGTCGGGCCGGGTCACCACCTCGCGGAAATCGTTGACCGCGGCGCAGCCTTGGTCGCCGTACTTCTGGTCGACGTGGGACTTGGCGGCGTTGCGGCTGGCCTCGCGGACGTCGCAGATGGCGACGACCTGGACCTCGTCGAATCCGAGGAAGCCCCTCATGTCGCCCGAGCCGCGGCCGCCCACGCCCACGCAGCCCACCGTGCGCCGGTTGCTGGGCGCCGGGCGGTCCGTGCCCGCGAGCGAGAACGACGTGATGGCGTAAGGCGCTGCGGCGGCGGCCAAGGCGGTCCGGAGGAGCGAGCGGCGCGTCAGCGCGCCCGGCCTGCGGCCGATGGGCGGCATCTTATCGGGCATGGCTGCAACTCCTCCTCAAGCACGGCGCGGGAGACGGAGCACCCCCCTGCGGGCCGTATGGCCGGCCGCGCAGCCCGCGCAGGCGGTTCACAGAACGCCACTATACAGAACGGCTCGGCGTCCGGGGCACTTCCCAGGCGCGGCATCGCGCAGGCGGTTCACAGAACGCCACTATACAGAACCCCCGGCCGCGCCGCGAGGGCCGACAAAAAACAAGCGGCGGGCAACACGGACCGCCGCGCGAACTTCCTCGATGGCGTCGCCGTGCCGGCGACGGCCAAACACTGTTCCACTCGACCCCCGACCCCCGACCCTCGTCCCTTTCTTCCCTCGACCCCCGACCCTTTCTACCCCACCTGCGCCTTGGCGGCGCGGACGGTGTTGCGCAGCAGGATCGCCACGGTGACCGGGCCGACGCCGCCGGGCACGGGCGTGATCTGGCCGGCCACGTTGACGGCCGACTCGAACTCGACGTCGCCGATGGTCTTCATCTTCTTCTTGCCCTTCTCGTCCACGACCGGCTTGCCGTCGGCGCCCAGGACCGGCACGCGGTTGATGCCCACGTCGATGACGGTGGCGCCGGGCATGATGTGCTCGCCGCGCACCAGGCCCGCCTTGCCGGCGGCCACGACCAGGATCTCGGCCTTGGTGGTGTGGACCTTCAAGTCTCGCGTGCCGATGTGGCAGCAGGTGCACGTGCCCAGGTCGTTCGTGATGAGGCAGACGACGGGCTTGCCGACGATCGGCGAATGGCCGACGACGACGCACTCGGCGCCCTTGAGGGTGCATCCGGCGAACTTGATGAGTTCGTACGCGGCGGCGGCGGTGCACGGGATGAGTTCCGCCCCCTCGTAGAAGAGGAGTTTGCCGAGGTTGGCCGCCGTGATGCCCTCGACGTCCTTGGCGGCCGGGATATGCTCGGCCATGTCGCGGGCGTTGACGCCCTGCGGCAGGGGCATCTGGAGCAGGATGCCGTGGACCTTGGGGTCCTTGCCGAGCGCATCCATCCTGGCCGCCAGCGTCGCGGCGGTCGTCTCGTTCGGCATCTCCACGAGGTCGTAGGCGATGCCGGCGTCCTGGCAGGACTTGGCCTGGCTACGGGTGTAGACCTTGGCGCCGGGGTTGTCGCCGACGAGGATGGAGGCGAGTTTGGGCGGGGCGCCGGTCTTCTTCCTGATGGCCTCGATTTCGACCGCCAACTCCGCGCGGATCTTCGCTGCAAGGGCTTCGCCGTCGATCAGTTTGGCTGGCATAGGCGACCTTTCCGTTGTTGGCGCGCCCGCCGAGGCGGGCGGCTAAATGTGCTTGCGCGGCGCAATCGCCACGGCTGAGTGTGAACAAGCACTATACCTGAGCGAGTGCCGTCACGCGGCAAACGCCCACTAGGCTTTCAGGCCGGCCTGCTCGATGATGTCGGGCACGATGTCGTCCCAGCCGAGAGTCATGAGGTGCGCCCCCTGGCACATGGGGCGCATCTGGCGCACCAGGCGGGCGGCGATCTGGGCCGACACCTTCTTGAGGTTTTCCTTCGGCGCCGCCGTCAGTTCCTTGATGAGCGCCTCCGGCACCTGGACGCCCGGCACGGCCCGGTTCATGTACTTGGCCATGCCGGCCGACTTGAGGGCCACGATGCCCACCAGGACCGGTATCTTCACGTGCTCGATCCGCTTCATGAACTTCTCGAAGACGGGCGGGTCATACACGGCCTGGGTCTGAACGAACTGGGCCCCCGCCGCCGCCTTCTTCTCCAACTTGATGACCTGGGCCTCGGGGTCGGGGCCGCACGGCGTGGTGCAGCAGCCCTTGAAGAACTTCGGAACGCCGTCCAACTGGTTCGGGTTGCCCTTGAAGTCGCAGCCCATGTCGGTGCCGGATTCCAGGCGCGTCATGGCCTGGAGGAGCCCGACCGAGTCGAGGTCGTAGACGGGCTTGGCGTCGCGGTGGTCGCCCATGACGACGTGGTCGCCGGTGAGGGAAAGGACGTTCTCGATCCCCAGGATGGCCGCCGAGAGGAGGTCGCTCTGGAGGGCCAGGCGGTTGCGGTCGCGGCAGACCATCTGGAAGACCGGCTCGATGCCGCGGTCGATGAGCATTTTGCACATGGCCATCGACCCGGTCCGCATGACGGCCGTCTGGATGTCCGTCACGTTGACGGCGACGACCCGGCCCTTCAGGTAATGCTCGGCCTCGTGGAGGACGGGGCCGACGTTGGTGCCCTTGGGCGGGCCGATCTCGCCCGTGACGACGAACTGGCCGGCCGCAAGGCGCTGCTGGAGTTGGCTCATGGCTTGGTCCCGGTCACTTACTGACAGGCTGGGGCTTGTCGGACTTCTGCTCATCTTCCGCCACCTCGAGCGCCCAGCGGATCGTGTGGCGATAGGCGTCGGAGATCTCGCGCTTGCGGAAATCGCGCGGCTTCTGGAGCCGCCGCATGTCGTCCAGGCGGCCGAGGCTCTTCAGTCGCTCGTAGATGAGGTGCCACCCGCACGGGTGCTCCGGCGAGACCTCGCACTGTCCCTTGAATCCCGTGCCGCCGCACTGGCCGTTGACGAGGCTCTTGGCGCAGAGCGTAATGGGGCAGAGGCCCCCCGTCTGGGCCAGCATGCACTCGCCGCACTCGGCGCACCGCTCGTTGGAGGGCCAGAGACCCTGGTAATCGCCCATGCAGAGGGTGTTCATTGCGGGGACGGCCAGCCGCCCGACCATGTTGCCGACCGCCTGGACGCCCACGCCGCACGAGCCCACGAGGACGACCTGGGCCGCGGTCAGGGCGTCGATGAAACGGCCGAGTTTCATCCCCACGATCGCCTTGTTGCAGATCATGTCGATAAGGGCCGAGCCGGTGACCTGCTTGCCGCCGGCCGCCAGCATCGCCTTCATCTCGTCCAGCCACGGCTGGCCGCCCGTCTGGCACCCGATGGGGCATCCCTGGCAGCCGAGGACGAAGACCTTGGCCGCGCCTTCGAGCGATTGAAGGATTTCCTGGTTCGGTTTACGTTCGGTCGCGTTCATAGGTATCCGGCTCCCGCCCGCGGGCAGACAACGTTCATATCGAGATTAGACAATCCGGTACACGCCTCGCAGATCGCCGCGGGGCGTCACCACGTGGACCGCGCACGCCAGGCACGGATCGAACGAGCGGACGATCCGCACGATCTCGAACGGGTTCTCCGGGTCCCGGACCTTCGTGCCGATGAGGGCCTGCTCGACCGGCCCGGGCTGCCCCTGGGCGTCGCGCGGAGAACCGTTCCACGTGGTCGGCACGACGAGTTGATACCGCTCGATGACCTTGCCGCGGATGGAAATCCAGTGCCCCAGCGCCCCGCGCGGGCCGTCCACGAGGCCGGCGCCCCGGGATTCCTCCGGGATGACGAGCGGCACGGCGGCCGGTTCGCCGGGCTTGAGTCCCACGAGCCAGTCCATCATGGCCGAGGCGACGGCCTGGGCCTCGAGCGCCCGGGCCAGGTGCCGCCCGAGGACCGAAGCGAGTTGGTCGGCCTTGAGGCCCGCGGCCTTCAGGGCCTGGTCGATCGGCCCCTTGATGGCGGCACTCGCGCCGACGTAACCGGCCATCGCGCGGGCCAGCGGGCCGACCTCCGCCGGGGCGCCGTCGTACCGGGGGGCCTTGATCCAACTATACGCCCCGTCCTTGGAGGGCTGCGGGACGGTCTTACCGTCGGCGGGGGGCAGGGCGCACTCGTCGGCATAACGGGAATGGGCGACTTCCTCGCGGATCCTGCCGACCTCGACGGCCGCGAGTTTGCCGCCCTGCACGAGGCCCTGCGGCAGGAATCGCCGGCGGGCCAGGGGGTCCGCCGCCGTGTCCTGGTCGAACACGCCGTAGGAGAGCCATCGCCGGCAGCCCTGGCCGATGTCGAAGTAGTCGGCGTACTTCCCCGCCACCGTGAAGACCGCGGGCAGGTACACGTCGTCGATGAAGGCCCGGACCTCGCGGAGTTTGCCCATGAAGGCGGCGATCTTATCGGCCGTCACGTCGCTCGTGACGCCGCCGGGGACGACCGCGACGCTGTGCGGCATCTTGCCGCCGAAAACGACGAGCATCTCGTGGCAGACCCGCCGGACCTCGAGGGCCTTCAGGTACGCCCGCACCAGGTCGACGTTGGTCTTTTTGTCGAGGCGGTAGTCGCCCTCGTATCGCGGGAAGAAGGGCGACAGGGCCTGGCGCTCGATGAAGGAGCGAACGGCCTTGAGGGAACTGTCGGCGCCCGCGTAATCCGCCGCGGCGGTCACGTCGACGAAGTCGAGCGCCCCCAGGGCGAAAAAGTGAAGGATGTGAGATTGTAGATAGTTGCCCCCGAGGAGGAGATTCCGGACGATCCGGCCGTTCGCGGGAATCTTATCCGCCACGCCGAGGGCCGCGTCGAGGCTCATCGCCGACGCCGTGCCGTGGATCATCGGGCACACGCCGCAGACGCGCTGCGTGAGGCGCACCGCGTCGAGCGGATGGCGGCCCACCAGGATGTTCTCGATGCCGCGGAAGAGCGTCCCCGCGCACCGGGCGTCCTTCACCCGGCCGCCGTCGAGGACGGCCTCGACCTTCATGTGCCCTTCGATGCGGGTGATGGGATCGATGGTGATCGTCTGCCCGCCCGTCTTGCTCTTCGCCGATGCGCTCATTCCAAGGGCCTCCATGCCCCGGCCTACCGGCCGGCCGGCGCCGCCGGCTGAAGCAGGCGCCAGCCGTCCAGCCGCCGCTCGTCGATCTTCCTATACAGGGGACTCAGCCGGTCGGGGAAGTCCGGCTCGACGCACCCGTGGCAGGGGCTCCCCGCGCCGACGCACCAGTTCGTGCCGCTGTTCCACATCCGCGTGGGGCAGTCGGCGAACGTGACGGGCCCCTTGCACCCCAGTTCGTACAGGCAGCCGGGGTCGCCGAACTTTTTGGCGAAGCGCGCGGCGTCGAAATCGGCGCGGCGCGGGCACGTCTCGTGGACGCACTTGCCGTAGAAGAGGCGCGGGCGCTTGAGTTCGTCGAACCCGGCCGCCACCGCCTCCAGCCCGTACAGCGCCACGGCCACGAGCGACCCCACGAGCCAGTCGGGGTGCGGCGGGCAGCCGGGGATGTTTACCAGGGGCACGCGGATGTTCTGGCGCCGCAGAAACTCTTCCATCGAGAGGGCCTGCGTGGGGTTCGGCGCGGCGGCGGGGATTCCGCCGAAGGCCGCGCACGTGCCCATCGCGACGACGGCGGCGGCGCCGCGGGCCAGGGCGGCGGCGAGTTCGCTGATCGGCACCTCGCGGCCGTCCAGTTCGCCCTGCCCGGCAAAGAGCGGGTCGCCCACCGGCACGGAGCCGTCCATGACCAGGAAGTACTTGCCCTTGTCGCGGACGGACGTATCGCGGAGGACCTCCATGACCTGCCGTCCCTGCCCCGCCATGACGGGGGCGATGAACCGGACCGACAGGTGCTTGCCGGGGGCGAGTTCGCCCAGAAGGATCGACGCGATGCCGGGCGAGAACGAGTTCAGAAGGCTCACGGCGCAGCCGCTGCACGCGGCGCCCTGGAGCCAGACGACGGGAATCTCAACCATTTGGGGCATAACCGACTCCTCTTCCCCTATGGACCCACTCGCTACAGCCGCGCCATTCCAGACATCCGGCGGCGGTTAGAACAAGCCAACCACCCGCCCGTCGGGTCCGATGTCGACGGCCTCGCCGGCGGGAACGGTCGGCAGGCCCGGCATCGTCCGCATCTGGCCGCACAGCGGGTACAGGAAGCCCGCGCCGACCGAGGCCCGCACGTCGCGGATCGGGAACGTGTAGCCGGTCGGGCGGCCCTTGAGGGCCGGGTCGTGCGAGAGACTCAGGTGCGTCTTGGCCATGCAGATGGGGAGTTTGTCGTGGCCGAGTTTGGTGAAGCGTTCGATGGCCGTCTCGGCGGGCTTCTCGTAGACCACCTTGGCCGCGCCGTACACCTTCGTGACGATGGTCTCGATCTTCTTCTTGATGGGCCAGGAGAGTTCGTAGAGGAACTTGAAGTTCTTCTTGCTGTTACAGGCCTCGACGACGACCTCGGCGAGTTCGGCCCCGCCCTTGCCGCCCTTGGCCCAGGCCTCGCTGCGGGCGATCCAGCCGGCGCCGGCCTTCCGGGCGTGTTCCTCGACGACCTCGAACTCGGCCTTCGTGTCGGCGGTGAACTGGTTGATGGCGACGACGCACGGCAGGCCGTGGAGGCGGATGTTCTCGATGTGCTTCTCGAGGTTGCAGCATCCGTCGGCCACCGCCTTGAGGTCCTCCTTCTTCAGGGCCTCGTCCAGGGGCCTGCCGGCCACGACCTTGTACCGCCCGCTGTGCATCTTGAGGGCCCGGATCGAGGCCACCAGGACCACGCAGTCCGGAACCAGGCCGCTCATGCGGCACTTGATGTTCAGGAACTTCTCCATGCCGATGTCGGCGCCGAAGCCCGACTCCGTGACGACGTAGTCGGCCAGTTTCGTCGCGATGGAGTCCGCCAGGATGGAGGAGTTGCCGTGCGCGATGTTCGCAAACGGGCCCGCGTGGACGAAGCACGGCGTGTGCTCCAGCGTCTGCATCAGGTTCGGCTTGATGGCGTCCTTCATGAGGACGGTCATGGCGCCGGCCACCTTGAGGTCCTCGCACGTGACGGGCGTGCCGTTGCGCTTGTAGGCGACGATCATGCGGGCGAACCGCTCGCGGATGTCCTTCAGGCCGCTCGTCAGGCCCAGGATCGCCATCGCCTCGCTGGCGACCGCGATGTCGAAGCCGGTGCGGCGGACGACGCCCGAGCCCAGGCCCGTGATGATGTCGTTGAGGGCCCAGGAGTCGCTGATGTCGACCACCCGGCGCAGGCTCGGCGCGTACGGGTCGATGTCGAGGGGGTTCCCGTGGTAGAGGTGGTTGTCGACGAAGGCGGCGGCCAGGTTATTAGCCAGGGCGACGGCGTGGATGTCGCCGGTGAGGTGGAGGTTGAAGTCCTCCATCGGGACGACCTGGCTGTACCCGCCGCCGGCGGCGCCGCCCTTGATGCCGAAGACGGGGCCGAGGCTGGGCTGGCGGATGCAGGTGCAGACGTTCTTGCCGATGTGATGGAGGCCCTGCGAGAGGCCGATCGTGGTGACGGTCTTGCCCTCGCCGAGGGGCGTGGGCGTGATGGCCGTCACATCGATATATTTTCCAACCTTGGCCTTCTTCAGGCGGTCGAGGATCTGGAGGTCCACCTTGGCCTTGTACTCGCCGTACAGTTCGAGTTCGTCCTCCCGGATGCCCAGTTTCCTGGCGATCTCGCGGATGGGTTTCATCTTGGTCTTCTGGGCAATCTCCAGATCACTCAGCATGAAGTGCCTCCTTTTCGAACGGACCCGTGACCGAGCCTTCCAATCCCCCACGCGCCTGCCGAATCCAGGAGCCTCGAGCGCCTCTTCCGCCGGCTCGTTATTTTCGTAACGATTCGGCGAAAAAGCCGTCGCACGGTACAAGCAGAGGCGCCGCAGGTCAAGCATAATCGGGCGCCAACGCGCTGCGTTTGTCGCCGTGAATTGGGCTTGACATCCGTTTTGGCCCTCCCTATCCTTACACGGCCCTTGGAAGGGCGTACGTGCCCAGGGTGTGTCATTCTGAGCGAGCCCCGCCGGGGCCTCAGGGTGACAGCACCGGAACGCACGCTGAAGACGCGGGGAAGGGTCGGGAAGCGGCCCTCTCGAAAGTCGACACGGCCGGCCGTACGGCCGGAAGAGTAATCGCGGCCAATGAAGATTGCCATCAGCGGAAAGGGCGGCGTCGGAAAGACCACCGTCACCGCTATTTGGGGCCGCGCGTTCGCCCAGGAAGGCAAGAAGGTCTTCCTCATTGACGCCGACCCGGACTCGAACCTCGCCGCCGCGCTCGGCGTCCCGAAAGACCGCCTGCCGCAGCCCCTCACGGCCCTGAAGGACCTGATTAAGGAGCGGACCGGGGCGGACCCCGATAAGATGGGGCAGTATTTCCGCCTGAATCCGCACGTCTCGGACCTGCCGGACGCCTACGCCGTCTCGGCCGCGGGCGTGCGCCTGCTCGTGCTGGGTGGCGTCCGCGGCGGCGGCAAGGGGTGCGCGTGCCCCGAGGGGACGTTCCTCAAGGCGATGATGCGGCACCTGATGCTCGAGCGCCAGGAAGTGCTGCTCGTGGACATGGAGGCGGGCCTGGAGTTCCTGGGCCGGGCCTCCGTCATGGGGACCGATGCGCTGGTGGCGGTGGTCGAGCCGGGGCGGCGGAGCATCGAGACCGCCGAGGCGATCCACGCCATGGGCCGCGAGATCGGCGTCCGGCGGTTCGCCGCCATCTTGAACAAGGTGACCGAGCCGCACCAGATTGAAGCCGTGCGCCGGGGCCTGCCCGAGGACATGGAGTTCCTCGGCCACCTGCCGTACAGCCCTGCCCTTCAGCAGGCGGACCTGGAAGGACGCACGGTGCTGGGCGTCGACCCGCGGGTGGATGCGGCCCTGGCCGAGGCCAAGGGGAAACTGGAATCGCTCATCGCCGCCGGCGCGCCGGCGGTGTCGTGACGAAAGGGAACGGCATGGCGAGATCGAAAGCCAAGTCCAGAGTCGCCGGCAAGACCATCCTCTGCCGCATCGAGCGGTGCATGGGATGCCATTCCTGCGAGATCGCCTGTGCCGTGGCGCATTCCCAATCGAGGAACCTTCCGGACGCTGTTCTGGAGGACCCCAAGCCCCGCCGCCGGGTGACCCTCGAGCCGGTGGGGGAGCACGGCCTGCCGCTTCAGTGCCGCCACTGCGAGAACGCGCCGTGCCTGGTGGTATGTCCGACCGAGGCGGTGCATCGCGAGGGCGAGCGCGGGCCGGTCCTGATCGATGAGGCGCGGTGCATCGGCTGCAAGTTGTGCCTGATCGTCTGCCCGTTCGGGGTCATCGACCTGGCGCCCGACGGCAAGGCGGTCGTCAAGTGCGACCAGTGCGCCGAGCGGGTGGCGGCGGGGGAGTTGCCGGCGTGCGTTTCCGCATGCCTGACCCGCGCCCTCCAGTTTGTGGACATTGAGGAATTCTCCAAGCATAAGCGGAAGGCCGCCGCGGAGCGCATCCGCGAAGAGGCTCACGCCGAGCAGGGATCCGAGACGTGACGAGGCGGTGCCGGCCGGGGCCTTACGCCGCCGACGGACCGCCTGTCGGCCCCCCGCCGGCAGCGGGCCAGGCGAGCCCCCGGAGATCGCCCGATGGTTACGGTGACGGTGTGCGTGGGCAGTTCGTGTCACCTCAAGGGCGCTCGCCAGGTCATCATGTGCTTCAAGGATATCCTGGCTAGGTACGACGTCCAGGACAAGGTGACGTTGAAGGGGTCGTTCTGCATGGAACGGTGCGGCGAGGGGGTCAACTGGCAGATTGACGACGAACCGGTCTCTAGCGCCAGCGCCGAGGAGGCGCTGGCCGTCTTCCGCCAGCGGGTGCTCGGTCCCCTGGGGATCCAGGCGTCGGACGAATGCGGAGGCACCGCCCCGTCATGAATCGCATCGATACGGCGATTGCCGCGGCCCATGCCAGCGCCATCCTCCAGCACACGCCCAACGGCGTGCTGCTGGTGGACCAGGAGGCGCACATCCGGTTCGTCAATCCCGCGTTCCGGACGATGTTCCGGTGCGGCGACGACGACCTGCTGGGCAAGCCCGCCTCGCAGTACGTCCACTCGGATTGCTTCGAGCGGGCGATTGCCGCCGGCGGCAGCCTCATGGTCAAGGAGGGCATCCGCGAGCACGATCTGAGTTTCCGCGTGGGGCTGTTTCCCATCGAAGCCGAGCACCTGTACTGCGGCATCTTCATCGACACTACGGACGAAGAGAAGGCCAAGCAGCGCCTGCGCGAACTGCGGGTCCAGACGCTCCAGAGGGCCCAGGAGGTGATCTCGCGGCAGATGCAGACGGCGCAGGAGATCGCGCGCCTCCTGGGCGAGGCCACCGCCGAGACCAAGGTCCTGCTCGTCAAGGTCATGTCCCTTTTCAAGGAAGAGGGATAGCCGTGAGTTATTACTACGAGTGGGGAACCCGGCAACTCCGCAAGCACAACGAGGAACTGTGCGGGGACGCCGTGGCGGTCTCGCGTCACTCGGATTCGGTGACGCTGGCGCTGTCGGACGGCCTCGGCAGCGGCGTGAAGGCGAACATCCTGGCGACCCTGACGACGCGCATCGCCATGCACCTTCTGGAAAACGAACTGCCCGTCAGCGAGGTGGTGGAGACGCTGGGCCAGACGCTGCCGGTCTGCCAGATCCGGAAACTCGCGTACAGCACGTTCGCCATCGCGCAGTTCCACCGCGACGGCCGGGCGCGGATCGTCGAGTTCGACACGCCGCCCGCCATCCTGCTGCGGGATCGGAAGCGTCTGCCCATGGCGCCCGCCGAGCGGGTGATCAGCGGCAAGACGATCCACGAGTCCCACATGGAACTCCAACTGGGCGACTGGATCGTGTTCGTCTCCGACGGGGTCCTGAACGCCGGCATCGGCGGCGTGTACCCCCTGGGCTGGGGTTGGGATGAGGCGGCGCGGTTCCTGGAGGGCCATACCCACCCGGAACTGTCGGCCCAGGACCTGGCCGACAAGGTCGCCGACACCGTGATGGAACTGTACGCCGGGGCCCCCGGCGACGACGTGACGGTGGTGGTCATCAAGGTGCGGCACAAACGGGTGGCGACGGTTCTGACGGGGCTGCCCGCGAATCCGGCCCTGGACGAAGAAATGGTGGCGCGGTTCGTCAAGCAGCGCGGGCTGCACGCGGTGTGCGGCGGGACGACGGCCAAGGTGGTCTCCCGCCGCCTGGGGCAGCCCCTGGAGGTGGACCTCGGCAGCATGACGGCCGATGTGCCGCCCCTGGCGCGGATGGAGAGCATCGACCTGGTGACCGAGGGGATCCTGACGCTGACGCGGGCGAATGAACTCCTCCGCACCGGCGCCAAGAAGGATACGGTCCGGTTCCGGACCGACGGCGCCGCCGCGCTCGTCCGTCTCCTCCTGGACATCGACCACGTCCACTTCATGGTGGGGATGGCGGTGAACCCGGCGCACCAGAACCCGAACCTCCCGGGCCAGTTGGGCATCAAGTTGGCGGTGGTTCGCGAGATCGCCGAGGAACTGAAGAAGCGGGGCACCGAGGTCACCATCGAATCGGTGTAACGGAAGGCCGGCCCGTATGGGACGCCAGCGCGAAACCGTGACGGTCGAAGAGGAACAGATTGAGCGGGTCGTTCGCCGCTACGACGGCGAAGTGGGCATGCTCATTCCCATGATGCAGGACCTTCAGGCGGAGTGCGGGTACCTGCCGGCGGACCAACTGCGCCGGCTGGCGAGGCGGATGGACCTCCCCTTGAGCCGCCTGTACGCCGTCGCCACGTTCTACGCCTCGTTCCGCCTCACGCCCAAGGGCCGGCACGAGGTCACGCTCTGCGTCGGCACGGTCTGCTACCTCAAGGGGTCGGGCGAGATCTCGCAGATGATCACCCGGGAGTTCCAGGTCGAGGCGGGCGGGACCACGCCGGACGACCTGTTCTCGTTCCAGCCGGTCAACTGCGTCGGGGCCTGCGCCGTGGCCCCCGTGATGATCATCGACGGCAAGTACCACGACGGCGTGACGCCCGAATCGGCGGCAAGACTCCTCCGGGCCCTTCCCTTGGCGGAAGAGGCAGCCCAAGGGGAGGGTAAGA
>Ga0315282_10013623_pt1 | contig 12232 bp, 5 predicted proteins | sample YL17G07_20_MG_FD_203693 | JGI IMG/M metagenome (GOLD analysis project Ga0315282, IMG submission 203693) | Sediment microbial communities from Yellowstone Lake, YNP, Wyoming, USA - YL17G07_20 | ecosystem: Environmental > Aquatic > Freshwater > Lake > Sediment | place: USA: Wyoming | collected... | reverse complement strand
CGTGGCCCGGTTTCCGAAAAAGTACCTGCCGAAGAAGTAACTATTGCGATCAGCCTGGTCAAACTGTCGTTATTAAGTCAAGTGATATAACGCCCTTTGTCGTCCCGAGGAGACCTTGCGACGTGGGGACCTTCTAAACGTTAAGATTCTTATGGCCTAGGAGATTGCCACGTCGCAAGCGCGACTCGCAATGACAGATAAGACAACTGATATTACATTTGCGCCATGGACGGTCGCAGAAAAAGCCTGGATTGAGGCGTTCGCTAATTCTAAAATATCGCGCTGAGGTAGGGCAGACCGATGAGGAGCAGCGCGGCCAGGAAAATAAAACCGAAGACCAGCCCAAGCGTCCAAAAATCCTTGCGCGAAACGTAGCCGCTTCCGTAATAAACCGGCCCGGGCCCGGTCGCATACGGCGTCAGAACCCCCATGATGCCCAGAGAATAGCAAAGCAGAAGGGCGAAGACTCTGGGGGACATTCCGGGAACCGCGACTCCGGCGGCCAGCATGACGGGCAAGACCGCGGTCACGTGGGCGGTGATACTGGCGAATAAGTAGTGGACGACAAAAAAAATAACCGCGAGGGCCGCCATCATCAGCGTCGGCGAAACTCCGGACAGGAATCCGGTCGTAAGCGGCGCGAGCCAGGAGACGAATCCAACTCTCGACAGGCCGTCGGCCAGAGTCACGAGCGTCGCGAACCAGACCAGCACGTTCCAGGCCGGCCTGTGGCCCAGGATGTCCTCCCAGCTCACGATTCCCGTGACCAGCATGAGGGCGACGGCAGCCAGGCCGACGGTGGTCGCATTGATCACGCTCCCGCCGAAAATCCACAGGGCCAGGGCCAGAACGACCAGGACGGCCATGATCAGCTCGCGGCGGGTGATCCTGCCCATCTTATCGAGCTCTCGAGCGGCCCAGGCGGGAACCTCGCGGCTGACCTTGATCTCGGGCGGATAGATGACGTAGACGAGGAACGGAAGCGCGGCGATAAGGAGCGCGCCGACCGGCAGAAACCCGACGAACCACTGGGCCCAGGAAATCTCGAGCCCCGCCACTTTTCTGACCATCTCCAGGGCCAGAAGGTTCGGCGCGAGGGCGGTGAGAAACATGGAGCTCGTTACGCACGTCGCCGCGAACGCCGTCCACATGAGATAGGATCCGATCTTTCGGCTCGATTCTCCGGGATACGACCCGTACATTTCCGGGATGTTGCGGATAATCGGATAGATCGTCCCGCCGCTCCTGGCCGTATTGGACGGGGTCAGCGGCGCCAGAATCAGGTCCGCCAGGGTGACCGCGTACCCCAACCCGAGCGTCCTCCGGCCGAGCGCCTTGACAAAAAAGAGGGCGATCCGCTTTCCGAATCCCGTCCTGGCGTAGCCGAGCGAGAAAATGAAGGCGCTGAAAATCAGCCAGACGGTGGCGTTCGAAAAGCCGGCCAGGGCCCATTTTATGGACTCATCGGCCGGGCTGAGCTTAGGACCGCCGGATGCCGCGGGCGCGTTCACGAGACCGAGCAGTGCGCCCAGCGCGACGCCGATCACGCCGACCGCCGCGGCCGGAACGGGCTCCAGAATCAGCCCGACGATGACGGCGGCGAACAAAGCGAAGTAATGCCAGGCATTCGGCGCGAGGCCATGGGGCGCCGGAATGAGCGCGATCGCCGCCCCGACCAGCACGGGGATGACAGATTTCCACGCCCGCGATTTCATTTGTGACTTATAAATATCACGTGATAAATCATCAGGTCAATCAAAGACGCAAAATCCGAGAAGGGCAGCGCCCTTTGAACATCAGGCGAGGAGTAGGGGAAGAGCGAGACTCGGCGACAAATGCGCGCTCGGCCCACTTAACGAGGGCGAGGGGCAGAGGACACGGAGGCCATGAGGAGGGGAGCGGGCACGGATTCGAGGCCGTCGGCCGAGAAGAGCGACCCGACGCCAGAGCCGGTTTCCTCGCCGGGGAAACCGGCGTGCCGACGGTCCTCTGCAGCACCAAAAACGCTTCCGAATCCATCTTATTCTATTAACCTCCCCCAACCCCTCCTGAGAATCAGGAGGGGATAAGGTCAGCGTTTTTGGAAAGGAAGCGAGCCCCCTGGACATCGCCCTGGATTTTTTATATGAATAGGGGCTGTAGGAGGCTCCATGAAAAAATTCGTCGTGTGTTTGGCGGCTTGCGCCGTCTTCGCGCTATTCCTGATCACCGCAGCGAACGCCGAGGCCGAGAGCCGGGGCATCGAGCACGGCAAGTCCTATGACCGGCTCGTCATTCGAAACGTCCTGGTCATCGACGGCAAGGGAACGCCGATCCGCGGCCCTCAGGACATCATAGTCGAGGGCAACAAGATCGCGGCCGTCGTCATGGCCAACGCCCGGCCGGATGCCTATGCGAACGAGAAACACGTTCTCGACGGCACCGGGATGTACCTTCTGCCAGGGTTCATCAACAACCACATCCATCTCCACGACGAGCGCGCGGGGATCCCCCAGCCGTTCGAGTACGAGTATAAAATCTGGCTGGGCTGCGGCATCACCACGGTCAAGGACATGAGCAGCGACGTCAAGAAGGCTCTGGCCGAGCGCCAGAAGAGCCGGGACAATTCGATCATCGCGCCCCGCATTTTCCTCTATATGGTCGCCGACGGCCGCACGCCGCAGGAAGCGCGCGAGGCGGTCCAGAACATCAAGAAGCAGGGCGGCGACGGCGTCAAGATCTTCGGAATGGACCGCGATATCATGGCAGCGATCCTGGACGAATCGAAGAAGCTCGGGCTCAAGGTGTCGAGCCACACGGGCGTCGAGGAGACCGACGCGTGGGACATCGCCAACCTGGGCGTGTCGACGATCGAGCACTGGTACGGCGTGCCGGATGCGGCCCTCACCGGCTCGCAGAAGTTCCCGCCGTCCTATAATTATAACAACGAGAGCGACCGCTTCCGGTGGGCGGGCCATCTGTGGCGGGAGGCGGATCCGGCGAAGCTCGACAAGCTCCTGAACACCCTGGTCGAAAAAAACGTCGCCTGGGTCCCGACCTTCGCGACCTACGAAGCGTGCCGCGATATCACCCGGGCGCGCAACCTTCCCTGGTATAAGGATTATCTGCACCCGGCCCTCGAGACGTACTTCAATCCCAGCCCCTCGCGACACGGCGCATTCACCTGGAATTGGTCGACCGAGGATGAGGTTTTCTGGAAAGAAGATTTCACGATCTGGATGAAGGCCGTGCGCGATTTCGCCGCCAAGGGAGGCCTGGTCGGCGTCGGCGACGACGCGGGCTTCATCTATACGCTCTACGGGTTCACTTACCTCGAAGAGCTCGAGATGTTCCAGGAGGCGGGATTCCACCCTGTCGACATCATCCAGGCCGCTACGGGAAACAACGCCAAGATTCTTGGAATGGAAGACAAGCTCGGCCGGGTCCGGCAGGGTTTTCTGGCCGATCTGATCCTGATCGACGAGAACCCGCTCCTGAATCTCAAGTTCCTCTTCCCGACGGGGGTGCTCGACATCAAGGGCGGCCAGCTCGTCAACAGGGGCGGGATCAAGTGGACAATCAAGGACGGAATCGTCTACAACACTCCGACCCTTCTGAAGGACGTCGCCGACATGGTTGCGAAGGCCCGGGCGGACTTAAGAGGAAAAAAATAGCCGATTCGAAGATCTGACCAGACGCCGGCCGGTTTACTCGCCGGCGCGGAATGTGCGACAATATCCGCGAAATTGGATTCGGACGGGATATCGCGACGCGTCCGAAAAGGACTTTGATATGAAAACACGGATTTTTGCCGCTATCGGCTTCGTTTTTCTCTTTGTTCTTCCGGCCCTCGTCGCTCCTCCGGCCGTTACCGCGGGACGCGAAGTCGCGCCGGCTCCTCCCCTGCCCCAAAAGGACGCCGCTCGTCCCGTCCTCAAGAGGTTTTCGGTCGATGTTGTGGCCCTGAAGGACGGAAAGCCGGCCGCCGACCTGACCCCATCAGACTTCGAGCTCTACGAAGACGACAAGAGGGTTCCGATTCGGTCCGCTTCGTTCGTCCCGACCGGGACCCAGAAACGGCTCGCGGTCGTCTTCCATGATATGAATCTCTGGATCAAGAACGTCCAGCGGGACAAGGACGACATCACCGAGGAGCTGGTCGCGCTGTCGAAACAGGGAATCGAGATGATGCTGATGCGCCTGGATTCCCCGGGGGGGTTGAGGATCATTCAGCCGTTCACCCGGGACGAGGCGCTCATCCGCAAAGCCTCGGCCTCGGCCCTGTCCAAGGTGGGCATGAACGAATCCTACGAGGACCTGGGAGGACAGTTCATGGAGACCCAGGGCTCCGAGAGCTTCATGGCCTCCGGGAAACAGAACCTTCTGATGTCGTATTACTACACGAAGAGGCTTCGGTTCGAGAAGACGATGGGCGGGCTCATGGCCGCCTGCTATTCGCTCGAAGCCTACCCGGGCCGGAAGTCCATCCTCCTGGTGAGCGGCGGGATTCCCGACATATCGTCCGCAAGCCAGACGGATATCTCCCGGGCCATCGGAGACGTCGGCCAGACGCAGACCGATGACCAGAAGCGGGCGACCCTCGACGCGATCCACGACCGTGCCCAGCAGACGCCCACCAGGACCCGCCTCTTCGATCCGTTCGGCCTGCTGAAGGGAGAGACCTTCGAGCGGGGTGACCAGGTCCTCGACAGACTGATCCAATTCACCAACGGCCAGAATGTCTCGATCTACGCCCTCGACCCGGGCGTGTTTACCCGAAACGTCTTCCAGCTCACGTCCGAGTTCGCCCGGCCCGAAGAGGTCACGGAGTCCGATTCGATCCAGAGCGAGACCCGGGCCCGGGAGGTCCAGAACCTTCGGGAGATCTCCGAGGGGACGAGCGGGCTTCTTTTCCGCGGCGCGAGCAAGTTCGACGATCTCAAGAAAAACCTCGGGTCGGACCTCGAGGGATACTACGAGCTGGCGTTCAAGACCGAAGGGCAGAAGCCGGACGGGAAGTTCCACAAGCTCACGGTCAAGACCTCCCGGAAGGACGTCGACCTTCGGTTCCGGAAGGGCTACCGGGATCTGACGCCCGAGGAGCTGAAAAACATGCTCCTCGTGAGCGCTTACTACAGCCCCGAGCTCTTTGGCGGCCTGCCCCTGAAGGGGTTCTTCGCTCCCTTCGTTGACGAATCGGGGAAATTCTCAGCGTGGATCAGCATGGCCATGCCGGTCAAACCGATCTTTCTCGACACGAGCCGGGGCACGGCGCCCCAGACGATGTTCTCGCTCTACGTTTGGCTCAGCCAACACGGGGAGGACGGCCGGGGCTTCTCGACCAAGATCGATATCCCGATAAAGATGACCGACGCCCTTCGTCAGGCCCTCGCGACTCAGACCCATATCTACACCTTCTTTAAGGGGCCGGAGCTCGCGCCGAAAAAAGCGTCCTACGACGTCGTTTATATCCTCCAGGACGCCGAGACGGGAGAGATCGGAGGGTGGAGATCGCCGGTATCGGTCCCCGACCTCCGCAGCAAAGACCAGGGGGCGGTCATCGATTGCGTCCTGGGCTCGGCCGCGGCGAACGCCCAGGAAAAGCCGGGCCGGGAGACCGTCGCTCTCAACCCGAAGAACGGAACGGTCGAGTTCGGCGAGCTCAGGTTTTACCCTCGGGTGACGAACCGCTTCATGGCGGGCCAGGACGCCTGGGTTTTCATCCAGGCCTACCTTCCGGTCAAGACGGAAAAAGAAGCCGTGGCTCCGCAGTTCATGGTTTTCCCCAAAGATCAGACTACTCCGCCGCGGGTAATGACGGGAAAGACCGTGGCGGAATACTGGAACCCCGGGACAAAAGTCTGGAGCGCCATCAGCCAGTTAGGTCTGGCGAACCTCGTGGACGGAGAATTCGTCCTTCAGGCAACGCTGCCCGCGTCGGCAAAAGCCGACAAGGACCTGACGATTGAGGTCAGGTTCACGAAGGGCGGCGCCACTCCGTAGAAATTCTCTCCGACCTCCGGGGCTAGCCGATCACCTTCATCATGCGCGCCGCACCCGAGAGAGCATAGTTCAGTTCCAGGGCCTTCGCGAACTCCCGTTTCGCCTCTGATTTCTTGCCCTGATCGAACAACCCCAGGCCGAGGAGATAATGCGACTCGGCGCTCTGGGTGGACGCCGCTTGACGCTCTCCGCGTCTCATTGCGGATTGGACGCCCTGGGCGGACCCAAGACGATCCTGAGCAAATCGAATAAGCCCCTCGACGAGATTGCGGGCTTCAGCCTCCCGGCCCAGCCTCCGAAAAGCGAGGGCCTGATAATAGCTCTGCTCGGACCAGGAAGGCTTGAACGCTGCCGCTTTTTCGTAAGCGCCCCGGGCCTTGGCCGAATCGCCCAGCGCCTCCTGCGCGGCTCCGATCAAGAAATAAATCTTGGCCGACCCGCTTCCCGCGGACGGCTCGGGAACTTCGAGGTTCAACGGATACGTCAGAGCCGCTTCGAAATCTGCCAGCGCCCGCCGATAATTCTTGGCTTCCTGAAAGGACTGGCCCCTCTCGAGATATGCATCGACGAAGACGAAATGAATCTCCCCTCCACCCTCCCAGACGTGGAAGTGATGCTTCCCCAGAAGCTCGATCGCCCGATCGTATTTCTCGGCCTGGATGAGGACCATGATTTCGCGCATCAAAGAATCGTCCCGTTTTTCGACCACCGCCTGATTTTTCTCCAGGCGCTCGAGGCGTTTGGCCGCCGGCGCGCGGTCGGCTTCGTACAGCTGGTCGAGCTCGAAATAAAGCTTCGGGTCGCCCGGGTTTATGGCCAGAGCCTTTTCGTAGCAGGTGATGGCCGCGGGGACGTCGCCCTTCACGCGCGCGGTGGCCAAGCCGAGATTGCGCAGGGCGACGGAATTGGCCCCGTCCAGAGCGACAGATTTCGTCCATTCGGCAAGCGCCGCCTCGGGCTGGAGGTCGAACAAGTAGTTGCCGAGATAGTAGGGAGCTCGGCCGTCCTTGGGATTCCGGCCTTGCGCCCAGCGCAACACGTCGATGCATTCGGCCTGGAAAGGAAAACCGTAGTCGAAAGGCGCCGCTGACGCGACCGCCAAATCTCCGGCCGCCCCCGTCTCTCCCTTTCTGTCCCGAAAATATGCGCGATCATAGAAAAGCAGCGGGGAATATTTGCCGCTGTTTTTAGCCGCCCGCATCGCCTGGTCGAGAACGCCGATCGCCTCGTCCCAGAGTCCGCAGGCGCCGTAATCTGCGGCAAGCTCCAGGTCATTCTGCTCGGAGCCGCGCATCAATTTCTCCAGGTTCTCTGAGGCACGCTGCGCCGTCTCGCCGCGTGCCGCCGCGGACTTGAGAAAAGAGAATTCGCTGGCCGCCCAAAGATCTAGAGGGTCGAGCGCAAGGGCCCGGGTAACCGTCTGTTCAGCTTCCCCCGGTCGCCCCAGGCGCCGCAGAAGAGCGCTTCTCAGGTCGAGCATTTTGCTGTTCGTCGCATTCGTCTCGAGCGACGCATCCGCGAGAGCCAGCGCTTTTTCCCAATCTCCGCGCCGCGAAGCCATTTCGGCGAGCTGAGAAAGTCCCGCCGAGCGCCAAGCCACGCTCCAGGCTGCCCGGCCGAAAAAATCCTCCGCTTCTTCGAGCTTGTCCTGAGCCCGGAGCGCGACCCCGAGATAGTAGAAGGCTTCCCCGTCTTTGGGCCGGGTATAATTTTTCGTCGCCCGGTCCACCGCCCGCCTCGCCGCCTCTTCCGCCTCTCGATACATGGCCCGCTTCAGATAAGCGAGCGCGAGGGCCGTGTTGACCCGGTAGTCTCCGGGGTCGCGCTTGAGCGCCTCTTCATAATAGGGATAAGGGTCGACCGAGGGACTGTAAAACTGTTCCGCGCGCAGCCCCGTCAGATAAAGCTCTTCGACCGTGGGAATGTCCTTCGGAGCGGAGGGCGGCGTGACGACCGGAGGCAGCGGCTTGGCCTGACGCTTTGGCGGTCGGTACGAAAGAATTTCGCGGCCGGACGCGGAGACGAATTTCAAGCCCAGGTCCTCTTCTTTGATCCCGCCGGGCAGGGGGATGCCTCTGACGTAGGGCCCGTCCGGACTTGAAGATAAGGTCTCTTCGAAGATCGCCCGCCCGGAAGCGTCAAGCGTTACCCGGACGCTCCCGAGATCGCGCGTCGGCTGGAAGCCGATCCGGGCTTTCCCCGGTTCGATGACCGTCAAGTTGCAGGCGGCCTCGGCGTTCGCCGCCTTGACGCCGCCGATTCTTCGGATGGGATACCAGAACTGTTGGACCTTGCGTGTCTCGTAGGGCTGGATCCAGCTATAGTCGGGCTGGTTGTCGGAGTACGCCCCGACCATGAGCTCGGCGTAGGGACCGTCCGTCTCGGTCAGGATCTTTTCCCAGAGCTTTCCTTCCTTTCCCGTACCCCACGTCCAGAGCTTCTTTCCCGGAACGAAGGTGTGGTCCGCCACGAACGCGACGCCGGCGTCCTTGCCGTGATCATAGCCCGCCAGAAAATCGCCGCTCGCGTTCCAGGCGAAAAACGACGTAGGCGTGACGTGGCTCTTCCACCAGCTCACGTCCACGCCCTTCGTGTAGTCCTGCCGGTTGAAGACCTCGGTCGAAACCGGCCAGCGCGAAAACTGATTCTTGGCGTGGAACGTCGCGAACTCGACGTCCGGGGGAAAAATGACCTGATAATCCGGATTCGCGTGGATCGCGACGTTGGCCCAGGCCAGCATGGAATGAGCCAGCGGCGTTCGGTTGAAAACGCGCATCGTGATTTCGAGGACGGATGTCTCGGGGCGGAGGGTCATCCCGATCTCCCACTTCATCCGATGGCGCAGCTCGATCTCGCCGACCCAGGCCGTCACGCTCCCGTCCGGGTTCTGCGCCAGCGTATGGTCCACCTCCATGAACGTGGACGCCCGGTGGTGATGGGGGATATTCCATTCGACCCCGCCCGAAATCCAGGCGCCGAGCATTCCGATGAGAGCCGGCTTGATGACGTGCTGGCGATAGACGAAATCGTAGTTGTCGGTTTTGTCGACGGCGGAGAGGATCCGGCCGCCGAGCTCGGGCAGGACGCAGATTTTGACGAACCGGTTTTCGAGGTAAACCGCCCGGTATGTCTTGTCCGTCCGGGTGTCGCTCAGCCTGTCCAAAATGGGATACGGATAAATCGGCCCCTTGGCCCCCTGATAGGTCCGGCCGCTGAAGAAAATCGGGTTCGGCTCTGGCGCCTCGACGAGATACGTCGGAAGAACGAGCGATTCCTCCCAGACGCGGGCTCCTGATTGGGCCGATGAAAAAGCCTGGAGACACAAGAGCGCCGATGCGACGGCAACGAGCCTGGAAAACGACTTCATGGGACTCCTTTCTTCAGCCGATGTCCGGGAGATCGGCTGATCCCTCTCTCTTTCACGATTGGCCCCATATTACCACAGTCGGACACAAATTCGCTCGCCGCCGACCGGGTCCTGACGCTATCGCGGGCGATCAAGGCGGGCGATTGAAAACCCGGCAGGGTTTGGATATGATTCACCGTGAAAAATAGGGAACGGATGCCGTTCGCCTTTTCGAGAAAGAAAATTTCCGCGATTATTCCTGTCAAATCTTTATCAAGGGGGTCGCCATGACGCGAAGACTTCGATTTTTTTGGACCGCGCTTTTGCTGGGCCTTGTTTTGCTTCCGACGGTTCTCTCCGCCCAGGGCACGAAGGCCGATTACGAGCGCGCCGCCGGACTCCGCGACAAGCTCCAGGGCCTGGCCCTTAACCTTCCGGACCGTCCGACCTGGATCGACAAGACGAGCCGCTACTGGTACAGGAAGACGGTCAAGGCGGGCTTTGAGTTCGACGTCGTCGACACCGCGACGCTGACGAAGAAGCCCGCGTTCGACCACGCCCGGCTTGCGGCTGCGGTCATCGCCGCGACGGGCGAGAAATTCGAAGGCCAGAAATTTCCGTTTCCGACCATTGACTTTGTCGATAACGAGAAGGCCGTCACGCTCGACGTCGGCCCTTCGAAATGGAAGGTCGATCTCTCGACGTATGAATGCACCCGAATCGGCCCGGCGGAGCGGCGGGGACGGTTCGGCTTCGGGGGCGGGCGGCCTCCCGTTCCCGCCGCGGAGCCCAAGACCTCGCCCGACGGAAGCTGGGTCGCCTTCACCAAAAATTACAACGTCTGGCTGCGGTCGAAAGACAAAAAAGTCGAATTCCCGCTGAGCTGGGAGGGAAGCGAGGGGGATTATTATGCCCTCCAGTCGCTCGTCTGGTCTCCCGATTCGAAGAAGCTCGCCGCCTACCGGATCCGGCCCGGGTATCACCGAAAGATCCACTACGTCGAGTCTTCTCCGGCCGACCAGCTCCAGCCGAAATATTCGACGTACGAATACGAGAAGCCCGGGGACGTGATGGACTCCTGCCAACCCGCGCTTTTCCAAATTGAGACGAAAAAACAGATCCTGATCGACGATTCTCTCTTTCCCAATCCTTATTACACCCCCGGCGAAGGCCCGAACGAATATTCCATGCCGGACGCGGTCTGGTGGAAGGACAGCCGAGCCTTCACCTTCGAGTACAACCAGCGCGGACACCAGGTCTATCGCATCATCGAGGTCGACGCCTCGACCGGGAAGCCGCGGGCCCTCGTCAACGAGGAGAGCAAGACGTTCTTTTGCTATTACTCGAACATGTACCGCTTCAACGCGGCGGACGGAAAAGAGATTATTTGGGCGTCGGAGCGGGACGGCTGGAATCACCTCTATCTCTATGACGGCGCCACCGGGATGGTGAAGAATCAGATCACGAAAGGCGCCTGGCGAGTGAGGGGCGTCGACCGGGTGGACGAGGCGGCCCGCCAGATCTGGTTCCGGGCAAGCGGGATGAAGCCGGGTCAAGACCCGTATTTCATCCACTACTGCCGGATCAACTTCGACGGCACGGGGCTGACTGTGTTCACCGAGGGCGACGGAAATCACATGGTCTCTTTCTCGCCCGACATATCCACCTACGTCGATACGTGGTCGCGGGTCGACCTGCCGCCGGTCATGGATCTCCGTAAGACTTCGGACAGGAAACTCCTCATGCAGGTCGAGAAAACGGACATTCAGGACCTGGTCAAAGCCGGCTGGCGCGCGCCCGAGGTCTTCACCGCGAAGGGGCGCGACGGCCAGACGGATATCTGGGGAATCATCGTCCGGCCCTCGAATTTCGATCCGAAGAAGAAATACCCGGTCATCGAGAATATCTACGCCGGGCCCCACGGGTCGTTCGTTCCGAAAACGTTCAGCCCGTACAGCGCGATGCAGTCTCTGGCCGAGCTCGGTTTTATCGTTTCTCAGTGCGACGGGATGGGGACGAACAACCGGTCCAAGGCCTTCCACGACGTCTGCTGGAAGAATATCGGTGACGCCGGCTTTCCCGACCGCATCCTCTGGCACAAGGCCGTCGCGGCGAAGTATCCTTCTTATGACGTCAGCCGGGTGGGGATCTACGGAACATCGGCCGGAGGCCAGAATGCGCTCGGAGGACTGCTGTTTCATCCGGAGTTCTATAAGGCCGGCTTCGCCGCCTGCGGCTGCCACGACAACCGCATGGACAAGATCTCGTGGAACGAGCAGTGGATGGGCTGGCCGATCGGGCCGGAGTACGCCGCCTCTTCGAACGTCGACAACGCCTGGCGTCTCCAGGGCAAGCTGCTCCTGGTTCTCGGCGAGATGGATCAAAACGTGGACCCGTCATCGACCATGCAGGTCGTCAACGCCCTGATCAAGGCGAATAAGATATTCGATCTTCTGGTGATTCCCGGAGCCGGGCACGGGTCCGGGGGGGTCTATGGAGAGCGGAAGCGGAACGACTTTTTCGTCCACAACCTGCTCGGGGTCGAGCCTCCGGATTGGAATAAGAGCGGACAGAAATAGGAATCCGGAAATCGGGACCACGCACGCTATGGGTATCCGTTTATAAGGAGTACGGAATGGCGAATCTCTTAGGGCGGCTGGGCTTCATCGCCGCGCTCGTCGCTGGAGTCTTCCTAGCCGGTTATTCATTCTCGGTTCAGAACGCAGAGTCACGGGCGAGGAGTTCGCCTCGCGATAAGCTGGTCCGGGACATTTTCCGCGAGCTCGTCGAAATCAAGACGACCGCCGCCGTGGGAAGCACCAAAGCCGCGGGAGCCATGGCCGCACGGCTGATAACGGCGGGTTTTCCCGCAGGCGATGTCCAGGTCCTCGGACCTCGGGATAA
>Ga0315282_10013622_pt1 | contig 12233 bp, 9 predicted proteins | sample YL17G07_20_MG_FD_203693 | JGI IMG/M metagenome (GOLD analysis project Ga0315282, IMG submission 203693) | Sediment microbial communities from Yellowstone Lake, YNP, Wyoming, USA - YL17G07_20 | ecosystem: Environmental > Aquatic > Freshwater > Lake > Sediment | place: USA: Wyoming | collected... | reverse complement strand
TCCAACACTTTCAAGTCGCTTCGGGTTTTCCTCAATATCTTCACCGAGAATAAAACCAAACCGGAGTTGGAGGTTTACGACGCCGGGATGCTCAATAACACGGCTTTCATGATTGAACGGGGCCTTCTAAAAACCCCGGTTTACATCCAATTCGTCCTGGGCATCCTGGGCGGGATGGGCGCCACCATAGAAAACTTGGTCTTCCTCTATGAGTCTGCCCGCAGGATGCTCGGGGAGAAGAATTTTGTCTGGTCGGTCTGCGCTGCGGGGAGGAATGAAATTCCCATATGCACGCATTCCCTTCTGATGGGAGGGAATGCCCGTGTGGGGATGGAGGATGCTTTGTGGCTGGATAAGGGCGTCCTGGCCAAGAACAATGCCGAATTGGTAACCAAGATGATCCGCATCGCCAAAGAGTTCGGCATTGAGCCAGCCACGCCGGCAGAGGCCCGGAAGATTCTCGGGTTGAAGGGCCTCGATAAAGTCGGCTATTAGCGCAAATTCCTCCGCGGGGCCTCCGCTGATCTCGGAGGTCCTGCGCCTTCCCACTTTTCCTTTCCCCTTTTCATTCGCCCGGGGGTTGAGGGCCATGTTCTTGAAAGGATGCCTGCACACGCATACATCCTGTTCGGATGGGAAATTGACCCCCCAGGAGGTGGCCAACGCCTACCAGAACCGGGGATTTGATTTTATCGCCTTTACAGATCACGACTATCTTCTAAAACCCCGGAGTGAAGAGATCTACCAGCAGGTACGATCGGACCTGATCCTCTTTGCCGGGGTCGAGCTGACCGTATTTGTGAAAGGGTATGTTCATGTGAGTCGCGTGCCAGGCGAGAAAGAGGTCTTGCATATTTTTAATCATCCGGGTCAATATAACCTCACGTTGCCCCAGATCGTTTCCCGCATCCAGGCTGTTGCGGAGATGTTCCCGCTGGATACGGTCGAGGTCACGGCCAACGGTTTCCGCCGCAGAGAATATGAGATCCCGGAGATTCCGTACCCCAAAATTGCCGCCGATGACTCTCATGGCGCGGAAGGGATTGGCAGGGCCTGGATTGAACTGGATGCCAAGAGGACGAAGGATTCGATCCTGCGAGCCGTTAAGCGGGGCGATTTCTGGAATTGTTATCTTTGAAATCCTTTTGCCACAGAGGACCCAGGCAGCACAGCGCGGCAGAGCCGCAACTGAAGAAAATGCCTTAAATGCGCTTAAGTGCCTTAAATGCCTAAAATTAAAAAAACTTTACGAAATTTAAAGAGTTTGAACGTTAGTAGCACAGAGGGAATGGAAGAACCAAAATGTAGAATATTAACCCTTGAACCCTGCCCCGCGAGGCGCGGGGTTGAACCCTTTTAGCAGGAGGTCGGAACCGCATGGCCAGAAGAATTGCCGTTTGTGCCCTCGCCCAGATCAAGAATGAACCGGACATCTGGTATGAGCGTTTTCAGGGAATGCTTTGGGAATGCGTGGAAGCCATTTTGCAGCAAACCGGCGTAACCTTCGATCTGAAGAAAGGGATCCGCAACGTTATCACCTGCTCGGATGATGTTTTCGACGCCCGGACGATTTCCGACAGTGCCATCACCGATGTCGTCGGGGCGCATTACCGGGGGGAGGAGAAGATTGCCCAGGACGGTTCCAACGCTCTCGGATACGCCCTGGCTTGCATCTTCTCCGGGCATGATGATGTGATCCTCTTGACCGGGCACTGTAAGGAATCGCAGTCCGAAAGTCGCCGGATGTGCACGAACCTGGCGTATGATCCCTTCTACTGCCGGCCTTTGGGCCTGGATTTCGTCAACGCCAACGCCTTCCAGGCGAGAGAATACATGGTCCAATCCGGCATCGCCGAGGAGCATCTGGCCCGGATCGTCGTCCGCTCTCGAAGAAATGCGGCGAAGAATCCTTACGCCCGGCAGAACCCTATGATCACAGAAGCGGAAGTCATGAAATCTCCCATGCTGGCCGATCCCATCCGGGAACTGCATTACTATCCGGTGACCGACTGGGCCGTGGGAATGCTTTTATGCAGCGAGGAGCGCGTTTCCGAGTTTACGGATAAACCCGTCTGGATCACGGGGTTTGGCAACTGCATGGACACCTATTTCCTGGGGGATAAAGATCTTACGGGCAATATAGCCCTGGAAAGGGCCGCGGAGAGAGCCTACCGCATGGCCGGGATCAAAGACCCCCAAAGGGAATTAGACCTTGTGGAGCTGAATGATGCGGTGGCCTACCAACTCCCCCTGTGGGCCGAGGGCATTGGGCTGGCCGCCAAAGGAAAAGGCGGGAAGTGGATCGATGAGGGAGGCATGGAGAAACATCATGTAAACCTCTCCGGGGGAATGTTAAACGGAAATCCCATTATGCTGGGGGGACTTGCCAGAGCCACGGAAGCCATTCTCCAGCTCAGAGGAGAAGCGGGAGAGCGGCAGGTAGCTGGAATTCACAAAGCCCTGGCCCACGGGACAACGGGTGCAGCCGGGCAACACCATGCCGTGGTTATACTGGAAAAATGAGGAGATATGAAATGGTCCATCGCAAGAAGAACCGGAATGTGGGGATCGTGGGAATCGGCCAAACCCAGTTCTCCAGCCATCGGGAAGACGTAAATCAACCGGAAATGATCCAGGAAGCGGTCCGCTTGGCCTTGAAAGATGCGGCCATCTCAATGGCTGAGGTAGACTGCGTAGTCCATGGGAATATGGAACTCTTCGAAATGATCCATCAGCCCGATCTATGGCATGTTCTGGGTACGGGAGCCTATGGCAAAAATTCCTTTCGCATCACCACCGGAGGAACCACAGGGGCCACGCTGGCGGCGGCCGCGGATAACCTGGTGGCCTCCGGCATGTATGACGTAGCCCTGGTCATCGGGTTCGAAAAGCTCCAGGAGGGGCATACGACCGGGGGCATAACCAACATGGCCGATCCTTTATGGGGCAGAAATTTGCAGACCGGTGCGCTGACTGGATCGACCGCCGCCAAGATGATCAAAGAATTTGGGGAGGAAAGGGCCAAGCGGGCCGCCATGATGATGAGAATCATTCTGGATAAGCATGCCGGGCTGAACCCGAACTCCCACAGAGCCTTTGGCCTCGACTTTGATCAGATCGAAGACCTGATCGAGAATTCCCCCAAATTGGTCGGCGAGCTGCGCCTGATCCACATGTGCTCCCAGTCGGACGGAGCCTGCGCCTTAATCCTGGCTGCGGAAGAGAAGGCCAAGAAAATTTCCAAAAATCCGGTCTGGATCCGGGATCACATTACGGTTCATCGGGAAGAAACCATTCATTTCCGGGAAGATGAATCCGGGGAGATGACCCATCACTTTGCCGCCCGTCACCTCTTCGAGCGCAATGAAATTGCCAACCCTCTGGAATATTTCGATGTGTTTGAAATGTACGACCCGTCGGCCTGGTGGGGTCTAGACTGGCTGAGAGAATTTTTCCTCCTCGAAGGAGATGAGCATTTAAAATTGGTTGAAAATAAGGAAGTCATGATCGGAGGGAAGATCCCGATCAACCCATCCGGAGGGGTGATTGCGGCCAACCCCATCGGAGCGACCGCCCTGGTTCGTGTCGCCGAAGCGGCTTTGCAGATTCGGGGAGATGCGGGCGGCCATCAGATTCCTAAGCCTGTGCGGCATGCTCTGGCCTCAGGTTTCGGGGGCACAATCTGGACCGTCCTTTTTATTCTGGAGAAAGAACTGGACTGGTAATGTGAAGATTTTTATGAAAAAGGGGAGAACACATGAAACCACAGAGGTCGCAGAGAAATCCTCTGTGTTCTCCAAAAGAGTTCCCCCCTCACCCCGCCCTCTCCCCCCATAGGGGGGAGAGGATGAAGGTGAGGGGGACCATGTGATTTCAGTTGCGACTATGCCGCACTGTGGCCTCTGTGGTTAGATTTCTACAATGCTATTGGACGTGTGGGGGGACGAAATATGAAGGAATATTTCGGGGTAAAAGTCGAAGATATTTTCAACACCATGCCCGAGCGCTTTCGCCCGGAAGGGGCCGAGGGGATGACCGCTTCTTACGGCTATTCGATCGAGGGGGAAGGTAAATGGAGGCTCGCGGTTAAGGATGGCCGGATAAAGATTGAAAAGGTGGATGATCTTTCGGGCTGCGGCACGATTACCATTACCGACGGGGAGACCTTCGTGGGGATCAACATCGGAAAGGTTGACGCCATGAAGGCCTTCACTTCCGGTAAATTTAAAGTGGAGGGAGACTTCGGGGCCCTGGCCAAAACGGCGAAAATGTTCCGCAAGTACATTGCCCCCAAGAAAGAGATGTCCACCCGGGAGTATATCCTGGATATGTTTGCCACGCTGGAAAAGAGGTTCCAACCCAAAAAGGCCGAAGGCCTGGATGTTTCCATCGGGTATGATATTGGCGGGGAAGATGGGGGGGGATGGACGGCAATCATCCGGCAAGGGGAATGTGTTCTGAAAGGGGAAATTTTCGGTAAACCCACGGTAACCCTGCGGGTGCCCTCGGCTGCGGATTGGGTGGCCCTGATGCTGGGGAAAATCGATGCTCTGAGCCTGCTCAGCGCAGGAAAAGCGGCTATCGTCGGGGACGCCCAACTGGCCCTGAAACTCGGGGAGATTTTTTCTCCCTACATCCCGCCGGGAGAAGAAGCGAAAGAGCCGGAACAGGAGCTCCTGGTTCTCAGGAAGACCATTTCTGTCAATCAGAGATTTGCGACCGGCCCCGTGATGGGCAAATTTCTTAAGGGCCTTAAAGAAAAGAAAATTCTGGCCAATCAATGCCCCCGGTGTGCAAGGCTGCAGCTTCCCCCGAGAGAAGTATGTGCGGTATGCCGGGTGAGAGCGACCGGATGGAAGGAAGTGGGGCCGAAGGGCAATCTGGCGATAAATGAAATCGTTTATTACGCCAGCCCGGACCCCTTGACGGGAGAAACGAGGGAAACTCCCTACGGGTCCATTCACGTCCTGCTCGACGGATGCAAGGGGGAGGAGACTTTCTGGCATCTCTTACGGCCGGATCAGATTTTCCGGGTGAAGGAAGCCTGGAAAGAGGAAAAAGGAACCCGCTTGCGGCCGGTGTGGACGGAGAACAGGACGGGCAGCATCCATGATATCAAGTATTTTGAAATAGACGAGTGACGGCTTCATGCCGGCTTTTCACGGGATGGGGGTAAATAGATTCAGGCTTGGCAATAGGAAAAGTGCACGGGGCCTAGTGCTCCCCCTGGGTTTAACTCTCTGCTCTATGCGCTTTGCGCTATCCTCGACGAGGAGGGAACAATGCCGGAAGGTTTCGATAGGACGGATTGTTTTGTAGTGGAAGGGAAATTAGCTCTCCCCTATACCTATTTTGCGGGAAGAGTGGGGTCTAAGTTCATCACGGCAATCCGGGACCAAAAGAAGATCCTGGGCATGCGGTGTAATAAATGCAATAGGGTATTCGTTCCTCCCCGCCAGACCTGCGCCATCTGCATGGAAGATTTACAGAACAATTGGGTGGAGCTTCAAAATACGGGTGAAGTGACCAATTTTACGGTCGTCCGGTACAATGACAAACATCTACCCAGACCGGCCCCTTTCATTTTGGCCATGATCAAACTGGAGGGAGCGGATACCCCGATGGTTCACATCCTGGAAGGGATTAAACCCGAAGAGGTAAAAATCGGCCTGAAGGTGAAGCCCGTATTCGCCAAGGAGACGACAAATACCATTTTAGATATCGATCATTTCGAACCGATACCCGTCCAGGCTCAATAGTCCACAGTTGGGGGAAAAGGGGCCTGGGTCAACGGTCTGCCTTCTGCTGTCCGGGAGATGGGTGCAGGCTTTTCCCATAAGTTGTCCGGTGTAATTCATCGCGCTTCTGGAACGCCAGTCGAACATCGATTTCGCAGACCTCACAAACCCTCTCGGTAATGGCGTCAACAGCTGGGGGGCATCCCGGCACGAAGGGGAAGTTATCTTTCAGCTTCTGCGCGCACTTTCCGATGACCACGATTTTATCCCCCGGCAATGGTTTCGGCGCCTCCCCCATGATAACGGTGAGGTCTTTCAGCCTTTCCAGTTGTTTGGCCTCCCGGATGTAAATTAAAGTGCTGATCAGTTCTCCGGTGCATCCGGTGCAGGCCTTCTCCGCCTGGATGGTCAGCCCCGGATAGCGCTTCCGCAGGACTTCAAAGGCTGGAAGGAAAGGACGGCGGACTTCAGGGATCGGTGGACCAACCGTCTCGATGCTTCCGGGATCATAAATGCCCAATCCTTTTTTATGACAATAAACCAGATGCATAACATCTGCGGGCGATACTCCCATGATCTGAGCAAAAACGCTATCCACGGCTACCGGGTCCCGGCCGGCACCGACAAGGCCCATGGCCACACAGTCATCCGGGTACTCCCAAAGCCCCTCCATGCCCACCAGTCCATCCACTACGGCGAAATGAGGCTTTACGACCGAGAGCAAATCGGCGATGGCCAGCTCCAACCCCAAGCGGTGAGCCTTTTTCTTTTCCGCACCCGGCATCGCGCCTTTCATATTCTTCAGACTCAAGGTGACCGCCGTGCGGATGTGGGATTTCATCACCGGGACGCTGACAATTACATCGCTACCCAGTACCGTCTCCGCGATCTTGACGGATTTCATCACCAGGGCGCTGGGAATCTCCACTTCCCGATGCCGATCCTGGTTTAAATCGACCAGGGGGACGCCCAAATTCTCGGCCACTTCTTTCGTTCCCGACTCCTCCAGAGCCATCATCGTATCCTGCCATTCGGGAAAATCATACCCTACGGCGGACCCTTCTCCGATGACCACACTTCTGGGCTTCCTTTCCAGGATTATTTTGGTGATGGCCTGAGTCACCCGGGCGTCCGTAACCTTGCCGGTCCCGGACTTGTCCCGGCTGGCGATATTGGGCTTCACCAATACCCGGCTTGCCCCGGTCACGATATCATCCAATCCACCTGCCAAGGCGACGGCTCTGCGGACGGCAAGCTCCACGTCCTCTCCCGACTTGACTATTGAAACGAGCGGTTTATTCACTTTGAATCCCTATTTTTGAAAACTCCTGCTTCAATGCAAGAATTCGCGTTGTATGATCCGGCGAGAATTTCTACCCACCTTGTCGTGGCCCGGGGGGCGGGGCGCCGCGCGCGGGCAGCATCGGCCGGGAGAATACTTGCTCCCTCGCTCCCGCCGGATCTCCGCCAAAGGAGGCGGGGTGCTCTTTCCCGCCCCATCCTTGAAAAAACCACCGCCTCATGATGCCAAGTGAAGCGCCCTGCCCCCCGGGCCGGGGAAAGCCTCTCAATTTTTGAACCAAATTTTACAAATTCGTATTCGCTGTACCTTATAACGTATCCCGAACCTGAATCTAACTCTGCATATTATCGGATAATTTCCGGATGACATCCTGGCATCGTTTTAATTCTTCCAGCGCTTTGATGTCGGCCTCGACCATCATCTTGACCAATTCCTTAAACCTCACTCTCGGCTCCCAGCCTAATTTTTTCCTGGCCCTGGAATAATCCCCCCGGAGGCGTTCGACCTCAGTGGGACGAAAATACCGGGGGTCAATCTCGAGGATGGCGGATCCAGTTTTCAAGGTCGATGGAAAGGATGAAGACAAAGAGCGGATCACCCCTTTTTCGGAAACGCCCTCCCCTTTCCATTCTATTTCAAGGCCCGCATGGGCGAAGGCCAGCTCCGCAAATTCCTTGACCGAGTGGCTTTCTCCCGTGGCAATGACGTAATCATCCGGCTCCTGCTGGAGCATGATCCACATCGCCTCGACAAAATCTCCGGCATAGCCCCAATCCCTTTCCGCATTTAAGTTTCCGAGGAAGAGTTTATTTTCCAGCCCATACTTAATCCGGGCGACCGCCCGGGTGATTTTTCTCGTTACAAAGGTCTCCCCGCGCCGGGGAGATTCGTGATTAAAGAGGATCCCATTGACCGCGAATATCCCATAACCATCTCTGTGGTTTTTTACCAGCCAGTAGGCATAAAGCTTGGCCGCTCCGTACGGACTCTGCGGCCGGAATGGGGTTTCCTCATTCTGGGGAGGGGGCGAAGCCCCGAACATCTCGCTGGAAGAGGCCTGGTAAAAGCGGGTTTTTATCCCGCTTCTGCGGACGGCTTCAAGGATTCGGGTGGTCCCCAGGCCGGTGATGTTCCCGGTATATTCCGGCATGTCAAAGCTTACCCGCACGTGGCTCTGGGCCCCCAGATGATAGATCTCATCCGGCTTTAAATTGTAGATCAGGTTGCTGAATTGACCACTGTCGTTCAAGTCTCCATAATGAAGGAAGAGCCTGACCTTGGGATCATGGGGGTCTGCATAGATATGATCGATCCTTTCGGTATTAAAAGAACTGGACCTCCGCATCATGCCATGGACCTCATAGCCTTTGGAGAGTAGAAGCTCGGCCAGATAACTTCCGTCCTGGCCTGTGATGCCGGTGATTAAGGCGCGTTTGGACATAGAGACACCTCATCGATTGGGTCTATGGGGTCCATCTGGTCTATCAAAGACAGGCCATAGTTAAGGGTAATCGGCTATGGACAATAGGCCAAAGGCCATGGGTCATTCTATTTGAAGACATTCTCAATTGGCCGATAAATGGGACAAAATCTGCAAACAATGGATATTTCTAACAAATAAATCTATCTCTTGTCAACCCATTTCGCCCTTTACCGCTCTTAGAATTTTGATGTTCATCAAAATCAATAAGTTTGAAAGACCCCGGGGTGGCGCAAAACACCCCACCCTTAGGCAGTGATGCCCGCCGACCTCCTGGCCATTTCTTTGTAGCGCTTGAGGGGCGCTTCAGCCAGGATCATCATCTTTTGAGCAGCCATGGACCCCTCTGCATGAACCGTGGTCACCTCATGGAAAGCGGCTTCATGGGAGCATAGCATGCGCTGGGTGGTGTGGATCATCCTCAAACGTTCTTCGGTGCTAAACCTTGCTGAGCCCCCGAGATAATGCTCGAGATAATCATGGATATCCGGATTATCCCAGTCTTTTTTGTCCGGGGAAGTGGCGATGATCCCACCGGCGATATCCTGAATCAATTTTACGAACTCATGGTATTTGCCGGCGAAATGGAGCTTGGCCATGTTGGTAATGAGCGGGTTGGGGACGGCAATCTCCCCGTACATGACCGGGTCTTTGGCCGAAGCGTTGGTTAAAGCCCGCAGGGTCTCTACGTAACCGGCAATGTCCGCAATTTTGTCACGAATGTGTCCCACTTTCTCCAGGCCGTTATATTCGGCCATGGCGACCGCACAGCCGGCCATGACCTCTACCGCCGGAACTTTATAACTGACGGCTGTAAACCGGTGAAAGGTGGCAAAGGTGTAAGCGAGGAGCATGGAGAACTGCCACTCCCCGCACATAAAAACGCGCTCCCAGGGAACAAACACATTATCGAATACGATCATGGCCTCGGTCAGTTCCCGGACCGGGTAATCCGGGTGAAACTCGTGCGCGGTCCAGGCCCCCCTCCCCCCTCTGCAGATGAAGACAACCCCTTTCGTGTTGGCCGGAATGGCAAAGCTGACCGCATAATCCGCCTCATTCTCCCGCATCTGACGGGTGGGGACCACGATAATCTCGTTGGCCACCGGCGCGCTGGTGATGTGAATTTTGGCTCCCTTGACCACGATTCCCTCTTTGGTCTTATCGACCACATGCAAATAATAATCCGGATGCTTTTGTTGGGAGGGTTCTTTGGATCGGTCGCCCTTTACGCAGGTGACCGCCCCGCACATGGCCAGATCGTTCTGGCGCGCATGCTCGAGAAAATTCAGGGCGTTTTCCTGATACTGCTTCTTCCCCATCTGCCCCGCGACCACAAAAGCCGCGTTCAGGCAATCGGTTCCGATATCTCTCCCGAATGGCAGGCCGCCGGTCAGCTCGATGGAGCGCTGAATCATCCGGGTGCGCATCATGAGATCTTCCGTGTTTCTGGGCGTGATAAAATAGCGGTTGATGGGCTCCCCGGTTTGGGGATGGGGCGCCGTAAACAGGTTTTTGACCTCCGGGTTCTCCGAAGCTGTGAGGGCAAAGCCCTGGGCAACGGTGTCCACCGTAACCCCAAGGATCGGATGGGTGGTGACATCCTCAACTTTTTCCCCACGAAGGTAAACCCGGCGCCCATCCCGCAAACTCTTCTTGTATTCCTCAACTGTCCGAATTCCCATCTTACACCTCCGGCCATAATTCAATTTTTCTATAAATAAGCTGATACATTGAAGAACATTCGGGGGGAAATTGCAACCGGAAAGCGCTGCTAAGGGAAACGACAAAATTGTCATCTCAGTCATTGCGAGCCCGAAAAGCGTGGCAATCTCGTTTTTAGACAGGATTGTCCCGCCTTTGACCGGGTCGCTCCACTCCTCGCAATGACCCCCTATTTGTTTCGCTGGTATTCGTGTCGCGTCTTAGAAATAACGCCCATAAATATTCCTTTGGCTCACCCATAGTGCCTTTACAGGATGGTGACCACCGTGACGTGGCTCGGGGGCCGGGGCGGTGAGCGCCGGCAGCCTCGGCTGGGTGAAAGCAATCCAGAAGATACCAGTTTTTTCCGCCGCAGGAGGCGGGGTGCTTCTTCCCGCCCCATCCACGGAGATCGCAGCGCCTCAGGATGCCAATCCCGCTCAGAGCGGGACCCGGCCCCCGAGCCTTCTGAGGTGCTATGAACTATGAGGCGAATTTCGAATTCAGGACCCTAGAAAGGGAAAGGACTTCGGAAAGCCTCAGTTCCTCAGTGGTCATGGGCATGCGGCTTGGCGGTCACCGCCACGCAAACGCGGTCTATATTGCAGTAAAATCCTTCCTCGCAATTTTCGCATTCGAACTGAATGGTGCTATGGGAAATCCGAAACTGGTGCGTCAGGAGCTCGTTGATCTCCTGCAGGATCGACCCGGTTCGGCTCACCTGGATATCCCCCACCACGACATGCGCGCTCAGGGCATGAATGCCGGAGGAAATGGTCCATAGATGCACATGATGCAAATCCTTCACCCCGGGGATGGACTTCAACGCCCTTTGAACCTCTTCCAGGTCTACGTCTTTCGGAACGGCCTCCAGCAGGATGTTGGTCGAGTCCTTCACCAAAACAAAAGCTCCTCGCAGGATGACCATTGAGAGAATCACGCTCAGAATCGGGTCGATCAAATACCAGCCCGTGAAATAGATGACCAGCCCTCCCCCAACGACGCCCAGGGATGAGAGGGCATCTCCCAGGATATGGAGGTAGGCCCCGCGGAGATTGAGGCTCTCCTTGCTGGAGCGCATCATCACCCAGGCGGCAATGCCGTTGGCCACCAAGCCCACGATGGCCACCCAGAGCATGGTATGGCTATCCACAATTTCAGGAGCTTGAAAGCGGCGATAGGCTTGATAGATAATGTACGCCGAGATGAGGATCAACGTGGTGCCGTTGATCAGCGCCGCCAGGATCTCCATCCGGTAGAGCCCGTAGGTCCGGGTGGATGATGGCGGGCGCAGCGCCAACTGCAAGGCGACCAGGCTCAACATCAGAGACATCACATCGGTCAACATGTGGCCGGCGTCGCTCAAAAGGGCCAAGGAGTTGGAGAGAATTCCCCCGATGACCTCGATGACCATAACCCCGAGGGTCACCCCGATCGCCACCCACAGCGCTTTCCGGCTTTCTTCGAAGGAATGAGGTTCCTCTAAATGGTTTGCGCTTGCCTGTTCGTGTTCTTCCATAATGGGCCCTTTATCTCTTCAGTCTCTTAGAAATGAAGTTGTGCGCAAATTGACAACGAACTTCTGAAATCCCCCCTGGCTCCCCTTTGACAAAATCCCCCCTCCGCCCCCCTTTTCCAAAGGGGGGAACGGGGAGATTTCTGGGGCAATATGCTTTTTTGGTTCCGGCTAGACCGGGTTAGGAATCCAGCGGTAAGACCTTCAAGGAAAAAATGGCAAGCAAACTTGCTTCATGTGTTTTATATCCGATCCTTGACATCTTCCGCCTTCGCTTCCTTACTTTATTTTGACCAGGAATTCGCTCGTTTGCAAGGATTTAATCAGGGGTGGCGATTGTCGAGCAACACAGCCGGCGCGATGGATAAGACGATGGCAAGGGAATCAATAAATTGACTGAACTCTTGCACTTTTCTTAGGTGAAAAAATAGGCTGTTAACCTTACAATAGGCTAATAAAACCGCGAAGTTTTAAAGTAGCCCGGAAAGGAGA
>Ga0315282_10013621_pt1 | contig 12234 bp, 5 predicted proteins | sample YL17G07_20_MG_FD_203693 | JGI IMG/M metagenome (GOLD analysis project Ga0315282, IMG submission 203693) | Sediment microbial communities from Yellowstone Lake, YNP, Wyoming, USA - YL17G07_20 | ecosystem: Environmental > Aquatic > Freshwater > Lake > Sediment | place: USA: Wyoming | collected... | reverse complement strand
CGCGGTATCGCCTTCCGTTATCATCTCTGGGAGGACAGGACTGGTAACTGTAAAACCACCCTCCGGTTGGGGCGCGAGCACCAACGGCACCTTGATAAGGTGAGGCATACGCCTATTGTACCGAAAAAACCGCGAAACGCGGCCGCTCCGATCGAGCGATGCAGCGGCGATGTCACGACGATGAGCAGAACGACATGTAGTCCCCAAGGTGCCGCGTCCACCCGTAGCCAGGGGCCGCGAAACGCTCCGTGGCCATCAGGTGCGCGACCTTGTCGGGCGGTGTTCAAGGTAATGAACGCGGAGCCGCCGCCCTGTCACTTTTTGCTTGTGTCACTTCCTGCTTTGACGGAATCTCACCACAGTGCCAGCGTGCGACGGCGTTGGGGATTTCGGAAATTCGGTTCAGCAGGGGGACTGACCAACTATGAGGAATGCGTTCGCAGGTGCTGCCGGTACGGCGCTCGCTTGCTCAATCTGGCTGTGTTACGGAAGCAAGGTGCCACAGCAACCCGAGCCCGCGGGAGGGCGTTCGGCTGTCCTGCTGCATCGCGGGCTTTCGCCCGTGGAAGGATTGGCGGTCAGCCCGCAAGGGAGTCCGTTCGTTTCAATCGCCGGCGCCGGCGGAGGGATTGTCCGCATCCTGAACCGCGACGCCTCCCGAACACTGGCTGAGACCGCGGGCCAACCCGCGGTCCTGGCATTCGATGCTTCCGGGGATCTCTACGTCGCCGACAGACAACTGAAGTGCGTCTTCCAGGTGAAGCCCTGGGGGGCGATGAAGATCCTGGTCGAGAACCTCGCCTCACCCGAAGGGGTAGCCGTGGGGCCGGATGGAAACATTTATCTCACCGATTCCGAGGCTTCGCGCATCTACCGGCTCACTCCGGGCGGCGACCTGGCAACGCTCAGCACTGAAGTGGCCCATCCCAAGGCGATTGTGATTTCCAATGACAGCCGGCAGATCCTTGTTTCCGACTCCGGCAACAGGATTTGGCGGCTCAGCCTGGACGGCAAAGAGAAAACTCAGTTTGCCGCCTTAACGGATCCGGGCCAGGCTGCCGGCATGGCCATCGACGAAAGCGGGAATCTGTACGTGGCGCGCGATGGCGGCGGCAAAGTGTCCGTGCTCAATCTTGCAGGCCAACCCGTTGACAGCATCCCCATTCCCGGCCCGCGAGTCACCGGTGTCGCTTTCGGCGGCTACGAGATGGACCGCCTTTTCGTCAGCGAGGCGCAAGCCGGCGCGCTCTATAAGGTCCGGACGGCACGCCGGGCCCAGCGCATGCTCTGGGAGCCCGGCGGCCCGCTCCGGATCACCTGGCCCGCTGACGGCACGATCGTCAATCGCCACGACGGGGAGAAAACCGAGGGCGGGCTGCGTATCGCGGTGCGCGGGACCAGTCGCGGCGCGGGCGAGGTCCGTGTCAACGGCCGGCCCGTTGCGGTGAAGGATGGACGGTTTGAGACATCCGTTGTGCTGCGCGAGCGGGAAAGCAAAGTGCTTGCGGAAGCGGCCGGCGGGCAGCGGGACGCCGTCACTGTGCTATGGGACCGCGACTCGTTCCCGCGTTACCGCTTCTCGACCGACGACAACATCTGGTTCCTGCGCGATATCGCCCGGAATGCGAACAGGTATAAATCGATCTTCGAAAATCCGTACATGGCGCTGTGGCGGGACATGCACCAGAAGTACGGAACCAAGGTCCACTTCAATATCTATTATGAGACCGCGGGATTCAATCTCTCGCAAATGCCGGACAAGTTTCGCCCCGAGTGGCAGCGCAACGCCGACTGGATACGCCTGACTTTCCACGCCCGAGCCAACGACCCGGCAAGACCGTATCTGCAGGCCTCCCCGGAGCAGATGCGGGAGGACTACCGCCTGGTGAACCGGGAAATCGAGCGCTTCGCCGGGAAACAGTTGCTCAGCCCGGTGACCACGATTCACTGGGCGGCCGCCAATCGCGCCGCCGCCAAGGCCCTCAGGGAAGAAGGGGTCCGCGTGCTGCTCGGAGCCGATGCCTTCCGGGACGATCTGCTTTACGTCGGTTATTACCTTTCGATTCCGCAATTGCACCGGGTCCTCGGCCGCGATTACTGGAAGGACACCGAACAGGACATCCTCTTCCTGCACCACGACATTGTCATCAACCACTTTCCTCCGGACAAGGTCGCGGCAGAGTTGGAGCGCATCGCTTCCGACCCGCATGAATCCGAGGTGCTGGAACTGATCATTCATGAGCAGTATTTCTACCCCGAGTATCGGGCCTACGAGCCGGACTACCGGCAGCGCGTGGAGCGGGCCATCGAGTGGGTGACGCGCCGCGGCTACAAGCCCGTCTTTTTCGCCGACGGTTTTCCCGGCGCCTCGCCGCAGCAGTAGCGTGTCTGATCCGGATGATTCACCACCGATGAACACGGATAAGCCATCGCCGCAACCAGAGCCTCAACGCAGAGACGCAAGCCTGCCCCGGCGCGCCGGGGAGCGCGCAGAGAAAACGCAGAGAAGAACAGGTTCCTATCCCAAAAGTGTGGTTCTTCTCCCAAAAGTGTGGTGGCCACGAGGCAAGACCGAGAAGCCCGCGAAGCGAGCGGTCCCGCCATGCGGGACCGCCCCCTCCGGGGGCTGGGATTCCCAGGGGCTCCGGAGGCCAAGCAGCCCCGGCCCTCCCACACTCTTGGGAGAGGAGCCAAATCACAAAGGCTCACAAAGGCTCACAAAGGAATTCTTTGTGTTCCTTTGTGATCTTTGTGCCTTTGTGGTTGAAACGCTCAGACCGTGACGCGCATTTCGCCGTGGCCGGTGATGCGCGGCGTTGGCTCATCGCGGCGGATTCGTGCTAATCTGACCATCGAATGGGTGCCCAAGTACGCATCGTACGCGCGCGCGGCAGGGTGTGGACGATGGCCAAAGTCCGTCTGTCGGAGGCGGAGGAAGCCGACTTCCTTTTCTGGTATGAAGGCTTGAGCCCGGAGCAACGCGTCGAGGCGGTCGGCGAGGCTCTGGAGAGTTGTCTGAAAGCGCGAGGTGCCGATGGCGTCCCGAGACTACGAAGAGTTCATCGCCGCGTTGAATGCCCGTGGCGTCCGGTACCTCATCGTCGGGGCGCACGCGGTGGCGCTTCACGCTCGCCCGCGGGCGACCAAGGATCTCGACGTCCTCGTTGATCCGGCGCCGGGGAAAGACGCGCCCCCGCTGAACACTGGTCGTTCGCCAACACGCTGGCGCAGTGCTGACGTTGACGTCCCCGGTCGTCGCCTCGCAATATGCTCACCTGGCGGTCTTCAGCTTCAGGTCCTGTGCTTCAGCGAGGCGCCGGCCATCTGCTGCTCGCGGTTCATTCCAATCGATATCCGGCTTATCTGTGTTCATCCGTGTTCATCTGTGGCGAATAATCCCGCTCGGAATTCCCTCCCAGGTAATGAATGCCAACCGGTAACATGCGCTTGCCATGACTGTTCTCCGCCTGCTCTTCGCGCTGGTGTTTGCCACAGGGCTGTTCGGGCAGCCCTCGCGTCCGCGTTTGCGCATACTGGACGAGATGGGGCGCCCGGTTGCCGCGCGCCTTCAAGTCCTGGATGCGGACGGAAACCCGGTGGCCGTGCCCGGCACTGCCGGGCTGGTCCCGATTCACCCCAGGAATGCAGCGCTCGGCGTGGTGGTGGACCGCGAGGCAGATATCGAGCTGCCGTCCGGCGCCACGCGCGTGCGGATAAGCAGAGGCACCGAGTACCGGCCGGTTCAAACCTCTCAGGCTGGAACCGTCCGCCTGCACCGCTGGATCGACATGGCGGCCCGGGGCTGGTGGTCGGGTGATCTGCACGTGCACCGCGTTGCCGCGGAGATGCCGCTGCTGCTGGAGGCCGCGGACCTGCATTTCGCGCCTACCATCACCCGCTGGAACGACCAGAGCAATCTCGATCCCTGGCCGGAGCGCCGGGTCTACACGGTAGGAGTCAACCGCGCCTATTCGGTGGACAACTGCGAGGATGAGCGTGGTTGGGGCGCGGCGCTGTTCTTCGGCGTGAAGTCTCCCCCGCGGTTGTATGCGGCGAAGGCCAACCGGGAGTACCCGCCCGGCATTGCGGTGTGGCGCGAGGCGCGCGACAAGGGCGCCTACATCGACCTGGAGAAAGCCATCTGGTGGGGAGCGCCGGTCGTTGCCGGCCTGATGGCCCCCGACTCCATCGGGGTGGCGGTAAACCATTTCCTCGAATCCACGATGCTGGACAGCGAGGCCTGGGGGCGGCCGCGCGAAGTGGGCAAGTATCCCGGCGCGGAGGGGTTCGCGCGCTATGTCTTCGACCTCTACTACCTATATCTGAATGCGGGGCTGCGGGCGCCCGCCTCGGCAGGATCGGCGAACGGCGTACTTCACAATCCGCTGGGCTATAACCGGTCCTATGTGTACCTGGGCAGGCGCTTCTCGCCGGAGAGCTGGTGGGCCGGTCAGAAGGCCGGGCGCAACTTCGTGACCAACGGCCCGATGCTGTTCCTGAAAGTGGGCGGCAAGCTGCCGGGCACTGTTATCGAAGGGGCCAATGAGGTTTCCGTGAAGCTGGAAGCGCTGGCGGCCGGCGAACTGGAGAAAGCGGAAGTGGTGGTGGATGGCGCGGTGGTGAAGACACTGGCGCCGTCCGCTGATCGGCGCCGCATCTCCGGCCAGGCGCGGGTCCAGGTCCGGCCGGGCGGCTGGTTGGCCGCGCGCTGCTTTGAGAAATCTCCGGTCACCATCCGCTTCGCTCATACCAGCCCCGTCTACTTTGGCCGCACCCCGCGCCGCGCGCCGGAGGCGCTCGAGTCCTTACGGGCCTGGATCGATGCCGAGATGGAGCGCATTCGGCAGCTTGGCAACATCACCGAGGCGCAGCGGGAAGAATTGCTGGCTCTTTGCCGCCAGGCGCGCCAAGCTTACCAGTAGACTTGTACCGCCGGCGTCCCGCCGGCATCCCATGCCCGTCGGCTGCCTAGTTTGGGTCGCCGCGGCGACCCGGCGAGACGCCCAAACTTACTTTTGTGCAAGGGAGCGCCGTAGGCGCGGCTGATGATAGCCCACCACTTCAGTGGTGGGTCAGCAACGCAAGTTGTATCAGTCCCGTAGGGACGGCTGAGACCCCGCTGGCCCGAATTCGGGCTGGCCCGAATTCGGGCTGGCAAAGGTGGTCAGTCGTCCCTACGGGACTCGAACTGTTTCCGCCCGGCACCCAGCGTTGAAACGCTGGGCTATCATCGGGCGCCCCTTCGGGGCTGGCTCCGCAGAGCCGAGTGACATGGGGCGAGACGGCAGCGGTACATGCGCGCCGCCTCCCCGTGTGTTCGATACCGTGAAAACTATCTGCCGGCCTCTGGAGAAACGCAATGGCCGATCCCGGTGCGGAACCGAAAATGCGAATCTGCATCTTTACGTCGCCCTCCCCAGTTTTTCAGAGCCCGCGAAGCCGGCCCAAATGGCCAAACTCCAGAGCCCGCGCAGCGGGCGGTAGATTAAAGCCCATGGCGCGAGCCATGGGAGAGCGTCGGAAAGGAAGAGCCCCGGAACGGGGCGAAAGAGCCGCGAGCTGCCGTGTTGCCTCTTTCGCCCCGCAAGCGGGGCTGGGTGCTTTCGACACACCCACCCACGGCTGACGCCGTGGGCTTTAATCTGTCGCCCGCTTCGCGGGCTCAAAAACTGGGGAGGGCAAGGCGTCTTTACCGCTTCAAGAGGATCGCACCTTCGACAATGGTCATACAGCGGATTGCACGACAGTAATCGCCCGTCGGGGCGACCGGTTTTCTGGAAGGGCGTTAGGCCAGGATCGAATAAGGCCGTTCATGCCGCGATTTCACGCAATATCTCGGGATGCAGTTCTGCCACTCGGACCAGTGTCTTTGCCGCCCCGCTTGGTTCCCGGCGGCCCTGCTCCCACTGCTCCAGCGTGCGTTTCGAGACTCCCAGCAGCACGGCGAACTGTGCCTGTGTAAGGCCGGATTTCAAGCGCGCTCGCAGGATGGGCGAACGCGGCTCAACCTTGAACCGCTTGCCCCGGCCAGCCTTGATTTCGCGCACACCGCCCAGGACCTCCTGCCAGATGTCGCGCTCAGCCTCGAATCCGGCCAGCGCCCGTCCAATGAGCTTCTTACTCACGGTAGACGGCGCGCACGCGCGCGCGTCTGGCAAGGTGAATTGGTCTTGCAGATACCAAGGGGTGAAGGAATGTTCCACCTGGGACCCATATGCATTGCGCTCCCCAAAACTCTTTGACCACGGAGCGGACACTAGCGGCCTTCATGAGTCCTCCTTTTGGAAACTAGGTTTAGTACGGGCGTTTGCTCAACGCAACTGGAACCCCGGCCGTGGAAGCCCGGCGGTGTGAAGCCCGGCAGCGACAGCCGTGCAGAGCGACCCGCCGGCGAGAATCGCGGGAAACGGGTTCTTCGTTTTTGTGCAACCGAATTCTGGCCTTTTGCTGAAGCGCATTTCGGCGGTGTTACAATCGAGCTCAATGCAACTCGATCACCCGGACTTGGAACCCTTTGAGCCAATCGTCATCCGCCTCTGGCGCTTGCAATCCAGCGGTGGGGTGAAGGTTCTGAGGGAACTAGGCATTCCGCGTGTCGAGGGGCCGTGGGGAAGCGAAGGCGACCGTCGCCGGTTTATCCGCGGCTGCCATTACGGATGGGATCGAGCTCAGAAGGAAATCGCCCGCCGGGTGATTGAACTTGAGAGCCAGATTATTGAAGCTCGCTCGGAACTGAAGGAATTGCGACGACGCCGGGACTCGCGCTCAGACTGGGTGCTGAAGCGGATGAACGTCTGCGTTGCAAGGCAGAGCGTTTTGCGACGCATTATGGACACGATCCTTCACACGATGCTGTGTAGGGATCGATGGGTCTTAAGGCGGCTGATGTCAGACGAAGGGGTTCTGCGAACCGAGCCGAGGATCCTGCAGAAGACAGTCGAGATCGCGACCGAACGGAACAGCGAGAACCGCTTGAGGTTCAGCCTCGTGGCCGACTTAGCGAGCTCGGTGCTGGTCGGCGATCTGATCGAAATCGACTTGACGCAGCCTGCCAAGCGCCCCTGGACGATCCTAGAGCTAAAAGAGGGGCGCGTGAACGAACTTCTTTCCGGGGTTTTGGGCAAGGCGGGTTGGAAGCCGTGCGATGAGGAGCTTCAGAAAATCGCCGAGTTGTACGGACCGCGAGTTGCCAAACAAGCGACCCGCATGATCAGGCAACAGAACCGCCGGAACGAGTTCAAAAAGATAGTGGAGGGCGATCAAGGTATTGACCCCCAATCCGGCATGTTCATCCAACTGGCACCCGAGGTAGTGCCGGTGGATGATTACAGGCAGGCTTTGCATTTGCTTTGGAAAAAGGCCACTGAAAGCGGCGCGGGCGGCGTGACGATTGATGGCTGTCTACGGCTTCTTGCCGTCCGAGAGGATGTCATGCGCGGTGATTATGGGGCTGTCATGCATGCCCTTTACCACATGGCTGCCGGGGGGCCTTGCCGGCTGAAAGATGCGGGGGGTGCCAACGAAGAACTCACGAGAATGCGATCGATCCCGCCGATTGTTGATTTGATCGACCAAAACATCCGCTCGGGATGGGCACCGCCAGTTTTTGTATGGGTAGAGGAACAGGAGGTGCTCGATTACCTCTTCGGCCGGGTCCGCGCTTTTGCTCAGTTCGATTACGGAAGATTCTTCGATATTGCCGCAAAGCGAGGAATCAAGATGTCGTGGATGACCGGCAAAGACGCCGAGTCGATCAAGAAGCTTTCGATGCGGATACCGGGCTCCCCTGATGCTTGGGGCGTTCGGGCCGAGATGCCTGACGGAACCACACAGCATTTGTTGTCCGGGTTTTTCGGCCGCGTATTTGCAGACTACACGTTGCCACATGAACTATTTGCATTGATGACGGTCCCTGAACCTGCGGCCGCCTCAGGAACCGCCCCACAGCCGGGGAGGTCCTAGCCGCTCAAGTGATACGCAACTGATACAGTCGCTTCGGCCTGTTTCTAGCAACCGGCTAAGGGTCAGACGCTTAGCTGGATCAGCAGATAACGCAGATTACTTACCGTCGACGACGCGTCGCTGTTGACGGACGCAGATAAGAAGGGCGGCTCCGACGGAACTTTCAGCAGTCCCAGCGCCCAGCCGACCAAGCTCGTGCGCGGCGGGTCCTGGTACGCTAACGAAACCCCCTGCCTGACGCACCCCCGCATCTTTGAGAACTGAATAAGGGCCGTCTGCCGAACGTGCTGGCTCACCTGTCTGGAGGGTCGCCGGCCCGGCAAACCAGGCGCGGCCAGATGGTGGGGCACCCTGCTACTTCACCACGGTTCAACACGCGCGTGCCTACCATCGTCGTCTCGACGTCCCTGTGCCCCGGCACCCGCACCCTCCGAAGGTCGTAGCCATCCTCCAGCAGAATCTCTTCGGTCTAACCAGCGCGAGGTCGCCGGCGCGTGGTCATGCGCCCCGTAGAGCGCCATCTTGGGCGCGACGCTTATCATGCCGAGAGTCCGAAATCTTCGCCCAGGCGGTGGCCGTGCTCATTGGTCTTTCCCTTCGACCGTGGCGATTTCGTCGGCCGTCAGGCCGTACAGGTCATAAACCAGCCGGTCAATCTCCGCGTCCGTCGCGTCGCTCTGCCGCTGGATAATGCCCCTCTCCGCGGCCGACTTCGCGGCGGCAAGTTGCTTGTGCAATCCCAGCATCGAAGTGACCAGACCGACCATTTGATCGTGACGGGCTTTGTCGCTAGGATCTGAAAGCCTGATCATGCGAAGAGGCAGCCGCCCCAGCTGGTTTGTTCGCATCTTCGTAAATGCCCCCTGAGTCAGTTCAAGCGCCAGAGCCTTTACGAAATAGGTGGCCAGCCTCGAATTCATTATCCCCAAAAGGTACTCGAGCCAATGTTCGCCCTGATCCGACTTCGGGTAGATCGCGTACAAGGAACTCAGAAAATACCTGTTCTCCCGGTCCAGCGTAGCAACTATCGCCTTGCCCGTCTCTCGGACGGCGATTTTGCTTCTTTCATAAAACGTAATATTCTTCCAGTTCCTAGCAAGCCAAGGCCCGTACTTTACATATAGTCGCTGCTCACGCGTTTCATAACGGTTAATGGATCGGCCGCGCAAGGTGGGCTTCCATGGCTCTTTCGGAGGTGTATCGAAAGTCTTAACCAACTTTTCGTCGTCCCCTGTCTTGATGCACTGGCGAATAAAACAACAGTCGCCCAGCGGCAGACATTCCTTCGTGGTACTGGCCAGAATTCTTTGAATCAATGGGTTTATGAAGAGGTCAAAGGTGGTATTCGTGCTAGCCCCTAGGCTCCCCTGAGAGATTTGGTGGTCGAAAGGGCCTTTTAACTCAGCTATGCTCGTAACTTGTTTTCTTACGCTGACAAACATGTCCTTTGGCGGTGTGTTACTTATGACCACGATACAGCTATGCACGGTTGGGTCCCTGAAAACGTCCATTCCGAAGTTGGTGATCTGTTGTATCGCAAAGTTTTCCTTGACGAATCGTCGCAGCTGCCTTGCGAACAGATTGCTAAGGAACGGACTGGGAACGATGTAACCGAGCAACGCTCGTGGCCGTGATAAGAGCAATCCTCTTTCGATAAAAAGAGCATAATTGTCGAGCCGGCCCTCTATTGTGCGGTAGCTGCTAGTATAGTAGGATTTGACTCCTTCGTCTCCTACCATGCCATAGGGGGGATTGCCGATGACGCAGTCGAAGCCGCCGGCCTTCATGGCGTCGGGGAAGCCTTGGCTCCAGTCAAACGGGTTGACTCGCTTCATTTCGTCGGGGTCGGCAATCAGCTTGCCGGTGAAGTAGTGCGGGCCGACGAGGGAGTTGCCGCGCTTGATGTTGTCGGCCAGGTTGGGCAAGGCGCGGTCGCCGAAGGGAAGCTGGCTCAGGCTAAAGCTCTGGTCGGTCTCGCCTTCCAGCACTTTCAGCAGCAGAGAGAGCTTGGTTACTTCCACGGCCTGGGAGTCAATGTCCACGCCGAAGACATGCGTCGTGAGGATTCGTTTCTTTTCCTCGATGGTGAGCCGCCATTCACCGTTGCGGGGATCCTTGTAGACGGCCTTCTTGCAGGTCTCCGGCCTGTGTTCGATGTACCACTTCAAGCAGTAGTCCAGAAGGCACTGGTAAGCGCCCAGCAGGAATGACCCGCTTCCGCACGCCATGTCCAAGACGCGGAAGGGCGGCTTGTCCTTGTCGCCGGCCAGTTGGGCGGGGCTTCGCGCTTCGATCTGCCGGCCGACGGTGTGCTTGACGATGTACTCGACGATGTAGGCCGGTGTGTAGTAGACGCCGCCGGCCTTGCGCACTTCGGGCTTTTCCTCAACCTTGGCCTGGTGGCCTGCCGTCAGCCGGATGACCTTGCCCAGGAACCGCTCGTAAACGGTTCCAAGGATTTCGACGGGCAGGAGGCCGAAGTGATAGGGCGAGCCGTGCTCGAAGTACAGGCTTTCGAGGATCGGCTTGAAAACCCTGTCGTCCACCGTCAGCTTCGGCGTGATGCGGTCGGGGTCTTCGGATACGCCGCTTTCCTTCTGGAAATGAAACAGCCCGGAGTTGTACTTCTGGTCGGCCCGGCGGCACAGCTCGGCCATGAGGCGGGGGTAAATGCCGGGCCGTTCGCACAGTTTAAGAAGTTGCCCGTAAGGCTCAAGGCCCCGGTCTTCCGCCATGCGAAGGAACACCACGCGGTCAATCGTGAGTTGAACGGCCGCGTTCAGGTCATCCAACGACAGGCCCTTGTTCCGAAGGGCGATGTCCCGGGCCAGGTCGTCCCGCCAGCCCTCGATTTCCTTCAAGAACTCCACGTCCACTTCGGAGGTGCCGCGCTTGCGCTTGGACTTCGCGTACTGGTCAAAGGCCCCGGACCATACGGCCTCGCGCGAAAACACGTCCCACAACTCGCGCCAACGGTCGGGGTATTCGTCGCAGCGGAGGTACTGAATTCGGGCATGGCTCGCCTGGTCGCTCGGGCGGGGTCGCATGGTGCAATCGTAGACGCCGAATTCCTCAAAGTCGGTCAGAACGGACAGCGCCACCTTGCCGCTCCATCCGTACCGGCGAAGCTGGTAGGCCGGGCCGGGGTCCGCGCCGATGTTGACGCCGCATTTCTTGGCTTCGGCGTAAAACTTCGGCGAGGGGCCGACGCGGAAGGTGTAATCCGGGGTTTTCTGGTGGCCTTCCACGTCCAGGCTGTCTTCGAAAATGACTTCCCGGTACTGAAGCGCGGTCATCGCGGTATTGCGCACGTCCCAGCCCAAAGCTTCAAACAACGGGTCGATCAGCGACTGGCGAACGTCGGCTTCCCTGGCTCCTGGGGCAAGGAACGCTTGGCGGTTGGTCGCGAAGTACTGGCAGAGCCTCGCGACTTCCTCTTTGCCCTGGTCAAAGGTCTTGCTCATGCTCGCCCTTCGTTTGCCTGCCTGGCTGGTCCCGCCCGAGTGACGGCGCACTCGGAAGAAATCTTACCACTTTCCGAGCAGCGGGGCGCCGCTGGGCCGTATAACGCGCTGTTCGGAAACCGGCCCACGGGCGCGGACGCGGATTGGCCACGCGCGGATCGGGTGCGCGGCATGAAGGTGACCGGATGCTCACATCAGCCGGAAATTGAGGGAACCTGCGAGTAGTGAGCACCGGCCAACCGCCAGCGATAGCAGCCCGCTAAATCACGCAGGGACAGCGGGTTAGCCGCCGGACTGATTGCCCGCCGCGCCGGCACGTGGCGCACAGCCGGAAACCTGAAAAATCGCGTCCGAACTTTATTTGGTTTGTTTTCAACCGTGAGCGAGGCGGAAGGGCCGAAAAACTTGACAGCGTATGCTATACTGAAATTATGGGACCATAATGATGATTCCATGGATTTTCCGGCTCCCGCCATTATATATCCATTAAAATAATGGCTACGGTGATGTAACCATAACAAAATAAACGAAGTAGAAATGGATGCAGCCGTCCTATAATCCATTAAACCAGCCAGTTAACCAGCCGAAAACTGGCGGCCGGCGCCCAAATACGCGGGGCCAACGGGCAGCTCGTCCGCGGAATGTTGGGCAAGGGGGACTAGCCAAGGGCTGCGCCCTTGATATCCCGGGAAGGAATCAGAAGCCAGGAGAACCACTTGCAAAATTCTCGGGACCTTGAGTCCGGAAAGCGCTTGGCCGGTTGCTGAACACCGTCAGAGGGCCGCTTTTGAGTCCCTGGCCAGCAACG
>Ga0315282_10013620_pt1 | contig 12234 bp, 12 predicted proteins | sample YL17G07_20_MG_FD_203693 | JGI IMG/M metagenome (GOLD analysis project Ga0315282, IMG submission 203693) | Sediment microbial communities from Yellowstone Lake, YNP, Wyoming, USA - YL17G07_20 | ecosystem: Environmental > Aquatic > Freshwater > Lake > Sediment | place: USA: Wyoming | collected... | reverse complement strand
GGATATCAGGAAATACCGAAACTGCTGATGACCCTGCAACGGAAATCAATTGATGTAAAGGAGAAGGCAGCTTAGGATATGTTTAACGGGTGCTTTTTACTTCAACTAAAGAAAGGGACAACGTCTTGATATGGGACTGTTTGCGCAGAGCCTCATGCTTGCGGCCCATGCTTATGGGCTTGGAACTGTCCCACAGGCTTTTCTCACAGATTATGCGCAGCATGTAAAACAGTTTTTAGGGATTTTAGAATCAAAAAGACTTGTCCTTGGAATTTCTATAGGTTATCCTGATTTAGCATCACCCGTAAACAAATTCAGACCTGAGAGGATTGAGACAGATGAAATAGTGAGTGTTATCGAATAAATGCCAACTTTTGCAGTCAGTGAAGGGAAGAATAAATGGTTAAAGGAGAGGATGGAAGCACTGCAAATCCATGAGAAGGATATTTTAGAGAAATTTGTACGCTCATCAGGAAAGGGCGGACAAAAAGTGAATAAGACAGCAACTTGTGTCTACCTGAAACATATACCCACGGGTATAGAAGTGAAGTGCATGAAGGACAGGAGCCAATCCATCAACAGATTTCTTGCAAGGCGCGAACTTGTAGAAAGGATCGAAGCTTTGTCAGGAAATGTAACCCATCGTGACCTCATGGCAGAAAAAATAAGAAGGCAAAAGATAAAAAAGGAGAAACGAGCAAAAATAAAGTATCACACAGGCCCAGGGTCCCTATGAAAAGAAGAGAGCCTTTACAGATCCTTGAATTCGATAAAATTCTGAATGTAATCTCCAGGTTTTCTCACAGCGACGCATCACGGGAATATGTCCTCCGTATTCTCCCCTTTAATAACAAGGAAGATATAGAAAAGAGATTCGGACAAGTTCAGGAGATTCAAAGGCTTGCTCAGGAAGGTACACCCCTCAGGCTTTCTCATTTTCAGGACATATCTCAGTTAATCGAGAAAATAAGGCCAGAAGGAACACTCCTTGAGCCCCTTGAACTTCTTTCCATCTTATCTGTTCTGCAAATAATATCTGCGATATCCTCACAGGTGAGAGAGAGAAAAGACCTTCCTCTTCTTATGGAGCTCACAGTTCATTTAACAGGATTTCCTGAGATTCTGGCTACTATTGAAAGAACTGTTGACAGCGAGGGGAATATCCTTGATGACGCCTCACCTGAGCTCTATGATTTAAGAGTCCGTATAAGAAGCCTGGAGAAAAAAATAAGGAAACGACTTGAGGAGATGGTAAGGGACAGGAGAATAGTTCCCTTCTTGCAGGATAATTTTATTATCCAGAGATCAGGAAGGTGGGTCATACCGGTGAGGATGGATTCAAAGGGGAGAATACCTGGTGTAGTGCATGATGTCTCAAGATCGGGTGAGACGGCATTCATAGAGCCTCTGGAGATTATAGGAGTTGCCAATGAGCTTGAGAATCTCATTGCCGAGGAGAAGGCTGAAGTGATACGCATCTTAAGGACTATCTGTAATAAGATCCGAATGGTAGCGGATGAAATCAAGGCACAGTATAAGACTATTGTTTACATGGATGTCTTAAATAGCGTTGCACGGTTTTCAGACTACCTGAAGATGAACGTCCCGGAGATAAACGATTCATCTATCATCAGGCTCGTAAGGGCAAGGCATCCACTTTTAATGCTTTTAGAGAAGGATAATGCCATCAAAGAGGTCGTTCCCATAGATTTGGAATTAGGGGTTGACAACAGGGTAATGGTTATAACAGGCCCCAATGCAGGAGGGAAAACCATCTCTATTAAAACAGTAGGGCTTCTCCTCTCTATGGCTCTGTCAGGAATACCAGTGCCCTGTGATTCATCATCTACCTTTCCCCTTGTCAATGAAATCCTCGTTGATATCGGTGATGAACAATCCATAGAAAGCAGCTTGTCCACCTTTTCTGCCCATATTACCAATATCTCACAGATATTGAAAAGGGCTGATTCAAATACTATTGTCCTGATGGATGAGCTGGGAACAGGGACAGAACCGGCTCAGGGAGCTGCCATTGCCTGTGCAGTGCTCAATGACCTGGAGGGAAAGGGTCCACTTGTCTTTGCTACTACCCATCTCCTTGATATAGCAGGTTTTGCGCATAGAACAGAGGGAATGGTGAATGCATCAATGGAATTTGACCAGGAGACATTATCACCCCTATACAGGCTAAAGATAGGAGAACCGGGTCAGTCGTATGCTCTCGAGATAGCTAAAAGATATGGCATGCCTGAGGATACTATCATTTCTGCAAAAGGGATGCTTGGCTCTCTGAAGATGGAGTTTCATAATCTCATAACAGATATGAAAGAAAAAAGGTTACAGTATGAAGAAGCACTAACTGAACTGCAGAGGCATAAGGAAGAACTGGAAGGAAAAGAGAGGCTTTTGAAAGAGCAGCTTGTTGAGGCAGAAAATCAGAAGAGGGAGATACTGAAAAATACGTATGAAGAGGCTAAAAACATTATCTCAGACATAAAGAGACAGATCAATGCTGTCCTTGAAGAGGCAAAACGGGAGAAAAGTCGTGAGGTTAGGAAAAAACTTCTAAAGACAGAGCAGCAGGTTGAAGAAAGCCTAAAGGAATATGATAAGGAACCATCCTTATCAATTGAAGAGATAAAGGGAGGAGATATCGTATTTGTAAAATCAATTGGATATGATGCAGAAGTACTTACCATCGATAGGAAACATAAACATGTAAGGGTGAAGGTTGGAGGCAAAGATATAGAAGTGCCTATATCGGATATAAATCATAGCAAGAGGAAATATCCAGAGACATCAATACCTGTTTATACAGTGCATAAAGAGGAAGAAGAAATAATCCCATTGCAGTTAAACATTATTGGCTTGAGAGTCGATGAGGCATTATCAAGGCTTGAGCCATTTCTCAATCATGCATCTATTGATGACATCAATGAGGTTACCATTATTCATGGGGTAGGGACAGGGGCTCTTCTTAGGGCTGTGCGCAGTTACCTTAAAGAACATCCCCTCATAAAGGAATTCAGAAAAGGGGAACTGTCTGAAGGAGGAAATGGTGTGACCATTGTAAAGATGAAATGAATGCAGTTAGGGAGTTTAAGAGATGTTATAAAATATTTGTCCAGAAAGCAACATTTCAAATCCTCCCTCACCCCCCTTTTCTAAAGGGGAGGAAGTGGGGGATTACTTAATTTTCACAAAAATCCTTTGTGAGCCAAGGCTCATGATGGTTTATTAGGAAAAATGTGAAAAAGAAAATTAAGGAGCCTTTTGTACCTGTTGAAAGGCAGGAGACTATCCGTCAGAAAATAATGTCTTTACTTGATGGCAGGACCCTCTCAGCCAGAGATATATCTATTGATGTCGGTGTTTCTGAGAAAGAAGTATATGAGCACCTTGAACATATTCAGAGGACAATCAATAAAAGAGAACGTAATTTCATTGTTACACCTGCTGTATGCAAAAAATGCGGCTTTGTATTCAGAAAAAGAGATAGGCTTCACAAGCCAGGTAAATGTCCTGTATGCCGTAATGAGGTAATACAGGAGCCACTTTTCTCTGTAAGGAAAACCGGTTAATAAGGAGTTCATAAGTAAGGCATCATTATTGAAAAATCTCCCCTTGCCCCTCTTTTCCAAAGAGGGGTAATACCCTTTGGTAAAGGGAGGTTAGGAGGGATTTTATAATTAATGTCTTCATACTAATGACCATGTTAATACAAACGTAATAAATAGCGTGTCATTGCGAGGAGCGGAGCGACAAAGCAATCCAGTTTCTATGAGATTGCTTCGCTGTCGCTCGCAATGACAATGTAACAACATTTAGTGCGTTTACTATAGTAATTGATTTAAGGAGGTTATGGTGAAAGGTAAATCAAGGATAGCATTATCATTAGTGTTCATATACGTACTTGCATTTCTTCAGTTTTGCCTGGCAGGTCAGGACAAAGAGAAGGCTGCAGTCAATGCTTCCAATGCATGGCTGAAATTGGTTGATGAAGGCAAGTACTCTAAAAGCTGGGACGAAGCTGCACAATACTTTAAGAATGCTGTTTCCAGAGAACAGTGGAAGACATCGCTGGAATCTGTCAGAACTCCTCTTGGCATGGCCCTGTCAAGAAATCTTAAATCTAAAAATTACACAAAGACTCTCCCCGGGGCCCCGGATGGTGAATATGTTGTTATTCAATACGAGACATCCTTTCAAAATAAACAGCATGCGATAGAGACAGTTACTCCGATGATGGATAAAGATGGAAAGTGGAGGGTCTCAGGTTACTATATAAAATAGCTCCATCGGGTATTTTAAAATTCAATGAGAAGCTGCTTCAGCAGCATTCACTACGTCATTTATCCTTTCGTTATATTTACTGAATATATCGTTGTACAAAGAATATTTGTTAATTTTTCTCCCGAGGTATGCGCCGATCTTCGCAGAGCCTATAATTGCTATCGGGAATGCATAAATTACATCTATGAGTGTTTCCAACCCGAGGAAGAAAGCTCCGGCGAACCCCACGGATGCACACAGTAGAGATAGGGGTATCGACTTCCTCATCAAACCTAACAGAAATCCCAGAATTGCAGGTCTGTAAAATGATGTTTCCAATTCGAGGCTCGATATGATTATCCATGCCAAGAAACCAATGCATGTGCCCGCTAAGGCCCCTGCTAATGCCGATTCCCTTTCTCTTGTTTGTTCATCTGTATCGCTCACAAGCACGATTTTCATTAAAGTCTGTAAAAATTTCCCATGGCCTCTTTCCGTTAATTTATCGAGAAACTGTAACTGTAAGGGTGCAGTCTTCTTTCTGAAAATAAGGGAATGTATTTCATTCACTATCTGGTTATCAGCATCATCCCATTTGACCTCACCTGACTTAAGGACCTCAAGGTATTTGATAGTCTTATTCATGGAATCAGAAGAAACAGTTTGCGTTGAAACTCGCTTTATTATTTCCTCAATGTATGAAATCATCGATAACATTACATTATTTTTTATATACATAGCCACCTTGATATAACCATCATAACCCATATCGCACTTCAACAACCTGATCCATCTTTGTTCAAGCGTCTCCCCTTTTTGGCTATGCTGAACAGCACCATTTTGATCGAAGACATACCCGATAAACCGAGAATATTTTCTTAAATAATCCAGAAAATCATTCTTTTTTATAAAAAGACCCTCTCTTTTAAATTTATTTAAGATTTTAACTGCGGCCACATATCTGGAGGTTTCTTTCCCGAGGAGGTCATCCTCCAGCCATACCGGCAAAATACACTCATTCCGTAATTCATTAAAATTAGATTTTGTCAATAAAGAGCTTTCCTTGAGTTTTTCCAGGCCTTTTAAATATTCTGAAGGAAGTCCGGAGGATAAGGCATTATTGATCTCTTCCTTCATATCTTCCGGAATAATCAGGTTGCCGATCATCTCGTTGTATTTCTCGCGAGTTATAACAACATCAGCATTACAGGCTATAAAATCCAAATTGCCAATTAAGTCATCACTGATTTTAGCCGGAAGCACATATGCGAGAGGGGTTGCAAGGATATCCAGCATCTTGAATAAAGTATTCAGTTTTTCGGAATTATTGTCTTTCCTGGACACGTTTTTTCGTACAGACTCAAAAAGACTAAGCAGTTCATCATCTACTTTTAATGTAAGCATCAAGTACTCTCTGTAATAATCGATGAGTTTTCCATTTAAAAGGCAGGTAATAATTGATTCCTCTCCTTTAGATGTCTCATTTTTTAGGCTTCTGCCCACATAAATATACAGGTTTTTACGGTCTATCAATTTGCCGTAAAAAATAAAAGGTAGGTCTTTTTTAAATGTATATATGAGACTGATAACTGCCAGATCGGGGTCGCCTGCAGATTGCTCCCAGATGTTATTGACCTTCGAGTCTGTCTCTTCATCGGAGTTATTCAGAAGCCATTTTGAAATATTACCCTGGTAAAGATGATCTTTTGCAGCTTTCCATGCTTCTTCACTCTCCAAAAAGGCCGGGATCATCTCCTCGATTGATAAATATTCCTTATTGAGAAATCTGTATGGAACTATTTGGCCTTTGGATATTTTTTTCTTAGGTTCCTCCGGAGCATCGGAAAAATAAACAGGAATGTTCATATCCTTTTCAAGCCATCTCTTAACCTCATCATATCTCCACCTTTTCCTGGGGTCCTTGATTAAAATACCTCTTAATAAGATTTTATAATCTTCAGAAATATGCTCTGGAATCGATACACTTTTTTTGGAAAGAATGTCAACTATAGATTCATCATCAAGGTTGCCGAACGGATGTCTGCCAGTCAATAACTCAAGTATTATCATTCCAAGTGACCAGTAATCCGCCTCTCGTCCGACAACGCCTGTCAATAACTCAGGAGAAGAGTAAAGTGGTTTGACTATTAAGGGGGTAATATTCTTTATATTTTCAGATTCGATTATGGATGACATATCAAAGTCTGTGAATACTATCTGAAGCGGCTGTTGCTCTCTAATGAGAATGTTTGATGGTTTCAGGTTAAGATGAAGTATATTGTTATCATGCAGGATCTCCAGCCCATCAATTATCTCTTTTATCACCAGGTTTAAAACTTTGGGATTAATTTTCAATTCAACAAGATCTTTCAAAGATCCATATTTTGCATATTCCTGAATCACATACCATCTCTTTGTATTTTCATCATGACCGTATTCATAAATACGTATGATAAAATTATGCAGCCTTTCGCTAATTTTTTTTGCCTTCCTGATAACCTCCTCATTCGGTACCATATCTGATCTATAGAATTTGAGTATATTCTCCGTGCCATTCTGCCCGATAAGGTAGGTGTCTTCTGTTACACCTGCATGAGGGAACTCTCTTAAGATAGGGTATGTTCTGGAGATCTGTATATTGGACTTCTTGCCAGTAGTATCTTTTGCACCATAATTTTCAGTATTATTTCTGTTATCACCTGATCTTGGATTATACCTGGCTTCTAATTCCGGTATTAGGTTGTCTTCTATATCTCCCATATTCATAATTTTAAATTTGGATGCCTTTAAAAATGGGTTTTTGTAAATAGCTTATCTTTAATCATTTACAAACTACATGCCAAACTTTAAGCTTCATTCATGAATACAAAAGTTAATAATATATTGGGAAAACAATAAGTTAGATAATTTCTCTCTATTGTCCTCTCTTTATATTTCTAAATTATCCTCTCAATGTCATATTGATTGACAAAATATGTCAATTCAGTGAGATTCTGATTCCAGCTACATATGTTTCCGAATGCACAAAAACTGTAATATGTAACTGGAATCTGTGGCCAAGTGGATGGGGGGCTTTTAAATAAGGAGGTTGTTCTATGTCTTTCGCTTACTATTTGAACTCAGGCAGCGGAGTCATCAGTCTCCACCTTTTTTTCTTTTCTTCCTTTATATACACAAAAGACCATCTTTGCTTATCCAGCAAAGTCTTTAGCAGGTATGTCGGAGAGGTATAATAATCGAACTCCACTTCTACTATTTGTTCTCCCTTCTCAGCTTTGAAATCTGTGCTCACTGTACGATAGTCAGCCAGTTTTATATTCCTTGCTTTTGCGGCTTTTGCTCTGGCTTCGAACTCTTCCCTGATTGAATCGTCTGTAAAAAGTTTAGCCTTGTTGAATTCACCCCAGCGTAACAAATCGTTATATTCTCCAACAGTATTTTGAAGGTCTTCTCTTAAGATTTTCAATCTATCGATACAAGCGGTGAGAATCAAGATTGATAATAAAAGTACCAGCAAAGTTCGCATTCTAAAGTTTATTTGAAATATTTGCATGATATTTTTGTTTTCAGCTTATCGTAATAAAAGCTTGAGGCAATGTCAACAATGTGTAGTCGAGCTGAAGGGAATCGGCACAGAGGGCCACAAGTCCAGAAGGCCAGAAGCAAAGAAAAGCTGAAGACCTGAAGCTGATTACAAATTATCTTTACAATTGTAGATATTAATCAGTAATCTGTAAGTGGTTTATATATCTGACGGAGAAAAAATGTTTGAACATCATAAAGAACCTTTACTTAGTCGTAAGCAATTTATTTTCAGACTATTGGTGTATGGATGCTTTTCTTCCTTGATACTAATTTCTTCCATTGGAATCGGAGTGGTAGGTTACCACTATTTCGGAGCCCTGTCTTGGATTGATTCTTTTCTGAATGCTTCAATGATTTTGACTGGAATGGGACCTGTGGACCACATAAATTCAGGGGAGGGCAAGCTGTTTTCAGCCTTTTATGCATTGTTCAGTGGAATATCATTTCTTACTTTTGTCGCTGTACTTGTCACACCTATTTATCATCGCTTCTTACATAAATTCCATTTAAACATTGAAAAGGAAGAAGACAATTAATTGTCTGACAGATACTTCTCTTTCCCGAAACAGTTAGAACAGAAGTCCATAGTTCGAAAGAAATAAAGAAAAGGTGTATGAGGCTGAAATCGAAGAAAGGTTAACGGAGGATAAAGTTCATAATATATCTGCAAAGTGTCTCCTGCGACAAGAAGCTTAGCATTGCCGCAGGAGACAGTGCAGATTAGCTTTCACAGCATACGCGTTTCATGCTTTTCTTCCCTGTAGGGGAAACGGCCAGGACTACTTCGATCTTGTTTCCGCAGATGCTGCAGCGCTGTATTCTGTTTTTTGTATCTGCCCTTGCCCCAACATTGGTCTTTGACTTTCCGTTCTCTGCCATACTGCTACCTCCTTTCAGTTTTTGAGATCTTGCAAGAGATGTCAGAAATTTCCGATCAGATACGCCTGGCAGACAGCTTCATCATTCTGTGTGCTCATGTTTGATTGGCATAGCCAATAGAAACAGGGCGAAACGACTGAGGAAATTCCAGCAAACTTTTAATTATAATTCAAATGTGAAAATAATGTCAATAGACCGATTAACATGGACCGATTAAGCAGGGATGGGAGGAAGAAACTTTATGCATTTTGTGTTCTTCTGTTCTTCCTTAAGCTTAAGCTTTAAATTCCTGAAGCAATGAGAACGGAAGTCCATTGTTTCTTCTTCTTGACAGGTGATAATTTTTCTTTTAAGCTAAAACGCAGAAGATTCTTAGCCGAAAAGGCTAAGAATCTTCAAGTAGAGTTTTGAAAGCAGTAGGACTTTAGAACAAAAGATGGTCGAACTGCCGAAAGATAAGCCTTTCACGGTTCGTTTTTTGTTTTTAGAGATTGATGTATAAATAACCAAAAAGTAAAAGGAGGAGACAATGTCACAGGCGAAAAATGGCGATACGGTTAAGGTTCACTACACGGGTACCTTGGAGGACGGTACAGTATTTGATTCCTCTGAGGCCCGTGAACCTCTTGAATTTACTCTGGGCAGAGGACAGCTCATCAGGGGCTTTGAGGATGCTGTAATGGGAATGTCTGTGGGCGAAACGAAAACAATCAAAGTCCCTTCGGACGAGGCCTATGGCCCTCATAAGGATGACCTTATGCTTCAGTTTAACAGGACTGATTTCCCTCCGAGCATTGAACCCAAAGAGGGGCTTGTCCTCAATCTCAAGAGTCCAGATGGGAGAGTAATGATAGCGGAGATCGCAAAAATCTCGGATGATTCAGTAACTCTCGATGCTAACCATCCTCTGGCTGGAAAGGACCTCACATTCAAAATAGATCTGGTGGAGATAGCTTAAGGTAAGATTCCCTGGTAGTGAAAGAGTGCTACAAAAGAAGCCTTGGTAGTAAAGATTCAGGCTGAGATAACTCAATCTCAGCAGAGTCCTCATCAATATCAGGACAATTTATATGCAATGAGGACACCGTCTCTCAAGGGCAGAATCATTGTGATGAAATCCTGACTCTCAAACAAGTATTTGTTAAACTTCTTTATCCCAAGAGTTTCCCTATCTCTGATGTTCTTTGCAACCTTTCCATACCAAAGCGAGTTATCGGCAATGATAAGGGCATTTCTGTTGAGATTCGGCAGGAGTGTCTGAATAGCTTCAAGATACTGATGTTTTTCTATGTCTATAAAGAGGATATCAATATCTTTGTATTCCTTTGCGATATCCATGGCCTCTCCAACCCTGAAAACTGCTTTACGGATAAGGCCTGTTTCCAGGAATAATCTTTCTGCATTCTGTATATTCTCTTTTCGGTAATCTGTCAGAACGATCTTGCCATTTTGCAAAGCCTTCGCAAACCAGTATGCAGAATAGCCGAAACCTGAACCGAGTTCAACGATAAGTTTGGGTCTTTTCAATTTTGTAAGGACAAAAAGTAATCTCCCCACAAGTCTTTCTACTATGGGAAAGTTTTTTTCACTTGCGGTCCTTTCCATTTCGAGAATATACTTATCATCCTCCCTCGCCAATTTCATTAAATACTCATTAATTTTCGGGTCCATGATAGTTACCATTTCTTTAAAAACTTAAAATAGCATCCCCTGTCCTGTTATCTCTTTCTTTTCCACATCCTCAAAGATCTTTATCTTTCCATATTCTCCATCAAATCCAGGGTAAATATGCACCTTGCCTGAACGCATCTTAGATATTGACTCTGACAAGCTGGCTGAACCCGCTTTTTCAATATCAGAAAGAGAAGACTCCATGAGTATCTTGAATTCATTACCGAGGATGCTTAAGAGTTTCAAATATTCTGTCTCTACTGTTTTGGTATTGATACCTACCTTCAGGGTATTCCCAATAATTTCAGCCAAGGGGATTAGCGAATGATACTGTGGTGCATCCTTTGGCTTAAAACCATCTGCCCTGTCAGCAAGTTTTTCAACTCTGTGCATGACACCAATAGTTACCTTTCTTCCGCAGATAGGACATACATAATTATTCCGTATCGTTTCTTTTGGAGAAAGTCTAACGCCACAAGATCTATGTCCATCATAGTGATATTTCCCCTCTTCTGGGAAGAATTCAATCGTACCAAGAAAGCCATTTTTTGTCTTAATAGCATCAGTAATAAACTCGTAGGAGATTTTTTTGGTAATCACCCCCTGCCCCCCTTTAATAAAGGGGGGTGAGGGGTGATTAGTTGTATCAAAGATATTAGCCTCGCGACCGAGCTTTGGTGGAGAATGGGCATCCGAATTTGATATAAGGGTGATATGGTCAAGGCCCGAAAGCCGCCAGTTCATAGGTGGGTCTGAAGAAAGCCCCGTTTCTATAGAATGGATATGAGGTGTTAATTCCTCAAAGCATTCTGCAAGGGAATCAAACCCTGACTCAGCACCAAAGATCGAAAAATGGGGTGTCCATGCATGGGCAGGCACAAGCATCACATCAGGAGATGTGTCAAGAATAATTTTTAACAAATGCTTTGCATCAAGTCCGAGTATTGGCCTTCCATCAGCAGAAAGGTTTCCAATCCTCGATAGGAGAGTATTTATCTTTGCAACAGTAGAAAAGTCAGGTGCAAAGATGAGGCTATGGATTTTTCTCGTCCTTCCCTTCTTGCTATAGATACTGCTTATTTCTGCGGTGAGCATGAAATAGACTTCTGCCCTGCATGAGGCCGGGATATCATCCTTTCGAAAATTGACTCTTAATTTAAAGAGATTATTGCCTATAGGATCAAGTTTTTCTTTTATTTCCTGAAACCATTTTGGATGGGTGAAATCACCTGTGCCGAGGACTGTTATTCCTTTGAGTTGAGCCCATTTCCAGAGAGACTCCAGGGTCATATCACTGCTTGTGGCACGGGAATATCTCGAATGGATATGCAAGTCAGCAAAGAAATGCATGGGTGATTATATCAGTAACCAATGACCAAATTACAATAATCAAATCACAATAATTCAACCCAAATCCAGCGATAACAACAGTAAGCGGTTAATTTACCTGTCATTGCGAGCACCCGAAGGGTGCGTGGCAATCTCCTCAGCAAAGACAAGATTGCTTCGTTTCACTCGCAATGACAATCCTTATCGCTGGATTTGGGTTCGAGTAAGGGTTTCTCCGAGAAAATTGCTAAACATGTGCGGAATGACAGACTTGTTCCTGATTGTTCATGAATTTTATATCTACAACTCTGCTGCGGGGCAGTTCATTTTCTTTATAATTCTTTAGCATTCACTCGACTCCTTGAATCCTTGGCCCCTTAACCCGAAAAATGCAGTTGCCCTCTCTTAGCATATAAAAGAAGTTCTCCTTTCGTATTAGAATCAATAGCTTAGAAAAAATAAACTCTAAACGAAAGGAGAACAAAAATATGCAATCAA
>Ga0315282_10013618_pt1 | contig 12235 bp, 10 predicted proteins | sample YL17G07_20_MG_FD_203693 | JGI IMG/M metagenome (GOLD analysis project Ga0315282, IMG submission 203693) | Sediment microbial communities from Yellowstone Lake, YNP, Wyoming, USA - YL17G07_20 | ecosystem: Environmental > Aquatic > Freshwater > Lake > Sediment | place: USA: Wyoming | collected... | reverse complement strand
TCCTCGCGCACACCTACCTTGCCGAAGTCGTGCAGGATGGAGGCGTAGCGAATCTCCCGGATGTCCTGCGGGGTGAAGTGAACATCTCGGTAAGGCCCCGTGTCGCACCGGTCCACCAGCTCGGCCAAGCCCACCGTCAACCTCGCTACGCGTTCCGAATGACCGAAAGTGGTAGGGTCGCGGGACTCAATCGCGGTGACGGACGCCTTCACAAACCCTTCAAAGAGGTTCTGGATGTCGCGGTAGAGCAGGTTGTTTTCCAGGGCCACCGCCGCCTGGCTGGCCAGCGACGCTGCCAGCTCCTGGCTCCGCTCGGAAAACGGGACGACCTCCTGATGCACCACCGTGGTGGAAGTCAGCTTGATCGCCGGGTCCTTCTTGGCGTTGATAAGCTGGAGGACACCGATGACCTCGTCTTTCTGGTTCTTCATGGGGACGACCAGCATCGACTTGGTTCGGTAACCGAATTTCTCGTCGAACTCGCGGTTCAGCCGGAAGGGAAGGTTGCGGATCCGGTAAGCGTCCTTGATGTTGAGGATCTTCCCCGTGGCGGCCGCGTACCCCGCGAGGCTGCGCGTGTCGATGGGCAAGGTGAACTGGCGGAAGGGAGCGGAGTGGCTGTCGCTCTGCGTGAGCTTAAAGACCAGGTGCTTCTCGCCGCCCGGTCCTTCCTCGACCACGTACAGCGAGCCGGCGTCACAGCAGGTGATTTCCCGACTCTTGGTGAGAATCAGTTCCAACAAGGCATCGGTGTTGCGCTCGCTGGAGAGCGCCACCCCGATCTTGTTGAGCGTCACCAGCTCACTGGCCACCTCGTGAAGCCGCTGGCGCGTTCGTTGGCGGTCTTCCTCCAGCCGCAGGCTTTCAAACGCGCTTTCGAGGGTCTTCCCCAGAATAGCGCGGGGGACGCGGCGGGGGAGGACGGCGAAGAGTCGCTTGTCCAGCCGCGTGCGGGGCGCAGCCTGGCCCTCGAGCAGATAGACCAGGCACCAGTCGTCGCCCTCCGGAGCGATCTGCTCGAGGCTCCGCAGGTCATCCTCTTTCTCATCGGCGACGAGGACGGCGGGGAACTCCCAAGCCGGCGGCGGGGCCTGATCCCGTTCCAAAGGCACCACCCGGTAGGCAGCGGACAGCCTGCCCAGCACCTTGCTCAATGTGGATGGCCGGAAATAGTAAAGGTTCTTCGCCATGGGCCCTTCGCACTCAGGAATGTGGTGACCGCGACCTGCTATCCGCCCTCATTATACCTTTTTCCCGGAATGCGCCAGGCTCCCCCTCGGGTCGGACCGCCGTCTGCCTCCCCCCAGAGCGCCCGGGCCTCCGCGCACACCCCCGCCCCTGAGGGGGTGAGGAGAACGTTCAGTCGTCAGGATATTCCGCAGGAGCACCACTCAAACGGAAGGTGACGAAGACTCGTTCGAAAACCAGGTAGTTAAGCCTCGGCTGCCTTCCCGAAACTGCCGATCGCTTTGGCCTCGTCGTCGTGCACGTCGAAGACGGTGTATAGCTTGGTGATCTGCAAGAGGTCGTGGACCTTCTTGGTGAGGTTCAGCAGTTTCAACTGGCCACCTTGATTGGCGACCGCCGTGTAGGCGCTCACCAGCTCGCCGATCCCCGAGCTATCGATGTAGGTGATGTCTGCGAGGTTGAGCAACAGGTGCTTGTGGCCCTTGCCCAATTGCTCGCGCACTATCTCACGCAACTGTGTGCATCCCTCACCCAGGGTGACTCGTCCGCTCATGTCAATGACCGTAATGGAATCAACCTGGCGTAGTGTGGCTTTCATGCTCACGGTCCATTCCTCCTTGATTGATCTGAATTGTTGGCGTTCAACCGCTTCACCAGTGTCACTTCAGTCCCCGCGCCCGCCCTAGTCTCCACGCGGTACTCATCCACGAAGGTGCGAATGAGGAAGATCCCCCGGCCGGAAACGTTGAGGAGATTCTCCTCCGCCAGGGGGTCGGGCAACTGCTTGGGGTCGTAACCGTTCCCCTGGTCGCGGATGCGGATCTCCAGGCGGTCACTGTAAATCTCAAACCGCAACCGAACGTGCTTGCTGGGGTCGTTCTGGTTGCCGTGCCAGATGGCGTTGATGACCGATTCGTGCACGGCCATATCAATCTTGTGCTGGTCGTCCTCATTGAAGCCCGCGGTCTCCGAAACCCGCCGGGCGATTTCTTCGGCCACCTCGACGTTCTTGAGATCGCTCTCAAGCACCACTTCGACGACGCTGGTGCCGACCGTCATATTCTGCAAGGGCAAGTCCAATTCCCAATCTCAAACTACAATACGTACAGCCGAAAGTCAACGCAGCCGCACTCCTGCGAACGATTGCCGCGAGGAAGTCAGCGTAACCGCCGCTGCTCCACCGAGCGCTTGGAAAAAACTCCCGCCGTCGCTGCATGACTCTGGATTGTCCTGTCTATTTCGGGATTTCAGACTCCGCAGGCTAGGTAGGGGAATGATCCCGAACCCCGAGTCCCGAATCCCGAGAAAAGCAGCATAGAAGATAATCGAAGGGCCCGTCCCGGTCAACAAGGTTGCGAGGCAGACGCTAGGTGGCGCCGCCCAGAGGTCGGAAGCGGCGATATCTGGTCTGACTCAGGACAGGCTTTGTAGGTGAAAAGCGGGTTTGACTCCCGCCCCTACGCGGACTTCTTCCGCACGGGGACTTGAATCAGGACATAGGCAATAATGCCGAACGCGAGCAGTGATATCCACCCGCCCCAGGGAGCGACGAAGGGCAGGGCGTCGCGGCCGGTGAAGAGTTTGGTGAGCGAGCTGATGCCGGTGAGGAACAGGGCCGCGAGCAGAATCCCGGTGATGGCCTCGCCGGCGATGAGGCCGGAAGCCAGGAGCGTCCCGCGTTCCTCAAACTTGGCGTTTTCTTCGGGCGAGAGCTTCTGGCGGCTGGCCCAGCGGTCCGCCACCCACTTCATGACGCCGCCGACAAAAATCGCCGACGTGGTTTCGAGCGGCAGATACATTCCGACCGCGATGAGCATGGGCGAAGGCGCCTTGATCATGACCAGGGCGACGCCAAACAGTAGGCCCATCAGAATCAACCCCCAGGCCATCTGCCCGCCCACGATGCCCTGAGCGAGCTGCGCCATCAGGCCCGCTTGCGGTGCCGGGAGCTTGAGGCCGCCGATGCCGCCACTTGCGAGATTCGCTTCATGCAGGGCGATGATGGGCAGAATCAGGAAGAAGGACACCGCCGTGACGCTCAGAACCTCGACCAGTTCCATCTTCCAGGGTGTTCCGCCGAGCAGATAGCCCGCCTTCAGGTCTTGAATCAGGCTACCGGAGACGCAACAGGCGCAGCAAACCACCGACGCCACACCCAGTACGGCCGCCACGCCACCCAGCCCCTTGACGCCGATAGCGACCATCACCAGCGCGGCGATGACCAGGGCGGCGAGCGTCAGGCCGGAGACCGGCTGGTTCGAAGATCCCACCAGGCCCACCAGGTACCCGCCCACGGCCGCGAGGAAGAAGCCGCTCAGCGTCATCACCAACGCTGCCAGGATGGCGGCACTCCAGCGCTGGGCGAAATGGAAATAAATGATCGTGATGGGAACCACCAGCACCGCGATGGAAACAATGATCCATTTTATGGGGATGTCGATGTCCAAGCGCGTGCGGGCCGCGACGGCTGCCTCCGCGGCGGCTGACCGGGCCGCAAACGCCCCACGAATCGAGCGCAGGATGGGGTCGCGCATGCTGTAAAGCGTATAGACCGCGCCCACCAGCATGGCCCCCACCGCGATGGGCCGCACCACGTTGTACCAGACTGTGTAGCTGAGGAGGTCCCAGGGCGCGGTGCCGCCGACCGTTCCACCAAGGCGACGCGGCAAATCAGGATCAATGAAAAGCACCAGCGGAATCAGCACCAGCCAGGCGATAACTCCGCCGGAGAAGTTTATGGCCGCCAGGCGCGGCCCGATGATGTAACCGATACCAATAAGCGCCGGCGATGCCGAGGGCGTGGTGTAGGCAAAGCCTCCGGTGTACGCCACGTCGCCGATAGGCTGTTTCTCAAAACCGAAGTAACCAATGACGGACTTGGGAAAATGCACGAAGAAGCTGACGGAATCCTTGAAGAACTGGAGGCCCTTCTCGTCCTTGAGCACTTGCAGAAGCCCGCCGAGGCCCAAAGCTCCGAAAACGTACTTGGGCGCGTCGGTGGCGCCCTGCTGACCGGCTTTCACAACTTCCGCGCTGGCGGTGCTCTCGGGAAAAGGCAGATCGGATTCCACGCACAGCGGCCGTCGCAGTATGATGATGAAAAAAATCCCCAGCAGCCCGCCGACGAGCAAGATCAACGTCCCCACCCAGAAATGGCTTCGCAGGTCAGTCCAAAGGCGTTGGCCTCCCACGTTCACCATCATGAAAGCGGGGATGGTGAAAATCGCTCCGGCCACCAACGCCTCGCCCACCGAGGCGGCGGTACGCGTCAGGTTCTGTTCCAGCACTCCGCCGCGGAAAAAGGGCAGGCGGAATAAAGCAACGGCAATCACCGCCGCGGGAATCGTGGCGGCCACCGTCTGCCCGGCTTTCATCCCCAAATAGGCGTTGGCCGCGCCAAAAATCGCCGCCAGGATGATGCCGACCAGAACGGCTTTGAGCGTGAACTCGGGCTCGCGGGAATCGTGGGGGACGAACGGTTTGAACTCGGCCACAGGACTCCATGAAAGAATAGTTGGCAGTCGGCAGTCAGCAGCAAACCACTCAAGGCCAAGTGCAGGTTCCTACTGCCGACTGCGGACTGCCGACTGTCGACCTGCCGCCACTACTGCCCCAGCAACACAAAGTACCGCGCCACCGCCTCGATGCCCCGGTAGAAGTTGGGCAAGTGGAACTTCTCGTTCGGGGCGTGGAGGTTGTCGTCGGGCAAGCCGAAGCCCATCAAGACGCTCGGCATTCCCACGTGCTTCAAGAAGACGCCGACGATGGGAATGGAGCCACCCGAGCGCATGTAAACCGTCTTCTTGCCGAAGACCTGCTCCAAGGCGGTGGCCGCGGCGGCGATCCAGCGGCTTTCGGTCGAGACCACCGAGGCGGGCGCCGAACTCAGCACGCGCACCGTGGTCTGGATGCCTTTCGGCGTCAGCTTCTTCACATAGGCCATGTACTGGCGAACGACTTCCTTGGGGTTCATCTCGGGCACCAGGCGCATGCTGACTTTGGCCGTGGCCACCGCCGGAATGACGGTCTTGGCGCCTTCGCCCGTGAACCCGCCCCGAATGCCGTGGACTTCGAGCGTCGGCCGAGCCCAGGTTCGCTCGAGAACTGAGAAGCCCTTCTCGCCCACCAGGGCGGTGGCACCCACTTCCTTCTTGAGATATTCCTTCTCATGGAACGGCAGCCGCTTCCAGGCCTCGATTTCTTTGGCGCTGGGCTTCTTCACGCGCTTGTAAAGGCCGGGAATGCGGAGCCTGCCGTCGGGGCCCTTGAGGCCGGTGATGATTTCCGCCAGCGCTTGCATGGGATTGGGCGCGGCCCCACCGTACGCGCCGGAATGCAGGTCGTGGCTGGCGCCGCGGGCTTCGATCTCCGTGTACACCAAGCCGCGCAGGCCCGTCGTGAGGGTGGGCAACTCCGGCGCGAACATTTCCGTGTCGCAGACGAGCGCGGCGTCGGCCTTCAGCCGGTCGGGATGCGCGGCGACATACTCCTCGATGTGCTCACCGCCCGTCTCCTCCTCGCCTTCGATCAGGAACTTGATGTTGACCGGTAGCTTGCCCTCGGCCTTCAGGAAACCCTCCACCGCCTTCAGCAGCAGATAGGTTTGGCCTTTGTCGTCCACCGCCCCGCGCGCGTAGATGTTCTGCTCGCGGATGGTGGGCTCGAACGGAGGTGACTTCCATTCCTCCAGCGGGTCAGACGGCTGGACGTCGTAGTGCCCGTAAAGCAGCAGCGTCGGTCGGCCGGCGGCTTCCAGCCACTCGGCGTAAACCAGCGGATTCTGATTCTCCTTGCCCTCGATGATCTCGACGCCCTTCATACCCATTGCACGCAGCTCGTTCGCCACGAACTCCGCGGCGCGGCGGATGTCTGGCTTGTGTTCGGGAAGGGCCGAAATGCTGGGAATCTTGAGCAGGCTCTTCAAGCCTTCGAGAAATTGCTTGCGGTTCTCCCGGTAGTAATCAAAGACTGTGTTCGCCACGGCTTTTCTCCTCGCCTCAATGCCGGCTTCAGGCGCAATACTTGGGTGGGTCTGCTGACCCCCATCGCCAGGCAGGCTGGCCGTCCTCAACTGCGCCCGGCAGTCTACACCCCGCCCTTGACGGCGTCAATTTGGGGGAAAGCGAATGTCAGAGCAACGTGAGAAGTTCCTATTGGAGCGGAATAGAAAGTTCCGGTTTGAATAGGGCAAGTTGGGGAGATGAGCGAAGCGGAGCTGATCGCGATAGGCTAGAAGGAAGGGAATCGCCGGAAGGTCTTACACGGAGTCCAGCAGGGGCAGGGGACGCAGACCGGCGCCGCCGGGTAAGGAGGCGTGATCGAGTGCTGGGTGGGGAAGCGGCTGGAGGGGACGGGAACGGTGAAACTTCGGGATCACTACTCGACGGTGAGCGAAGGCCCACCGGGCAAGAAGCGGCAACCACGCGCGTCCCCTCGCTGCTAGCCCTGGCGGACAACAGGCTATTCAATGACATCGAGAATCTACCCTCTGCCCGTTGGCCTACTGAACCGCAAGCGGTCGCCGGCCCAGCCTACATAAAGACCACCGACTGGACGCCCGAGATCTCAAACCGCTTCCGGCAACGCACGTTCTTGCACTGGACGAAGTCGTCGCGCCGCAGCATGTACGATCTGGCCTTCTCGAAGCGCGCGCGGTCTCGCTCGTCCGCGCCGCGCGGCAGCGTTTTCTTCTTTGTCCGCACCAGCCAGCGGAGGTCGTACGTCGCAGTTTGGCGGCAAAAGAGGCAAGAGAGATTGGCAGGCTTCAGAGTTTCGGCCTCGTCAAAAAAGTCACGTTCCTCCATGGCGCCGGTATTCTAATCGGATTTGCCGCACAACTCCACCGGGCGCTTGAATTTGAAGAGGGGGGTATAATAGCGGCGCACGCGTCACCAACCCGCACCCTCGCTACTCTCGACGCACGGAGATAAACGCCGATGCTGGTACCCTTCTCCGAACAAGAACTGGCCGACTTCATGTTTGACAGCGTTATCGTTCATTGCCCGAAGTGCCCCGACGTGGAGTGCATCCGCGCCGCGTGTCTGAAAGTCGCCGACAACCTGCTGGAGCAGGCGGAGACTACCTACAGGGGGGAACCCGTCTCCGACGGCGGGGCATAACTCGGCACGGCGGGCTTGATCCACCGTGCCGGTTTGCGCCGACAAGAGTTTGCGGCGCGACGGCGCTTTTACCTTAGAGCGGCCAGCTCGCGTACGCGTAGAGGATATCAACGTAGGACTGCTCGGCGCGCGTGATTCCGGCAACCTTCTCATTTCCCTCGATGACAATGTACTCGTCGTGGCTGTGGGCGCGCTCGCCGTGGCCGAGCCCGCCATAGGCCGCCGCCAGGTTCAGTGGGGGCCGGGTGAACTGCGCCTCCGGGCTCGACCCCGCCTCGCGGGGCCAGATCGCCGGCTCCACGCCGTAGCTCTTATAAGCACTTAATACCGCCTGCACCACAGGCGCCTTCACGCCAGTCTCGGACCACTCGTCTCCACCCCCCAGGGGGATGACTTCGATGTCGCTGTAACCGCACTTATCCAGATGTCGTCGGACCACTTCGCGAGTGGCCGCGATTTCCTGGTTCGGGACCAGACGACAATCGATCTTGGCGGCCGCCCGATCCGGGAGAATCGTCGCCATTCCTGGCCCGGTGTAGCCGGACCAGATCCCATCGATGTTGAGCGAACTGTCAAAGATAAGATGACGCACCGCTTCGGCGTCGGACCAGCCGTTCATCCAAACCTTGGCATTCTCCTTTTCTCCCACCAAAACTTGGCCGCCAAACTTCTGCACCAGAGCTTGGTAAAGCTGGAGTTCCTCCTCGTTGGGCGGGCGAATGGCGTCGTAGTAACCCTCCATCAGGATCCGGTTGCCGTCCACTTCGACCATCGAATTGAGCGCCTTGATCAGCCGCCAAGTGGGGCTGTCCAAGATGGCTTTACGACTGCTGTGGATGGGCCGGCGCTGCGGCCCTCGCCCCCACGCCTTCCCCGAGCAGACCAGCTCCAGGGAGCAGATGCCCTTGAAACCTAAAGCCATCTCAATCCCACCCTGGGCGTCCTGCGAAGGTCCCAGCGTCAAGAGGCCGTGGCATTTCTTAAGCCGGTCGAGGTAGGGCACCAGAACCTGGTGAAAGTGGGGGCTGCCCTGTTCCTCTTCGCCGTCGCAGGTGAACATGATGTTGACAGGAAGCTTGCCCTCCACTTCGAGGATGGAGTCCAGCGCATTGAACACCATGGCGTCGGCGCCTTTATCGTTGACTGCCCCACGGGCAATGATGACGTCGCCAAACGGCGGCATTTTCACCAGGTTGGCCGCGAGCGGCGGCGAACTCCACTGCTTCTCTTCGAAGGGCTGCGTGTCGTACATGATGTAGTAGGCGAGGGTCTTGGGCGCGCCTGCGTCGTACCAGGCCCAGACACCCGGATGGCCGTCGGTCTTGACCAACTCCACCTCCTTGCAGCCCAGCCGGCGGAAATAGCTCATCAGCAACTCGGCGCACTCTCGAATGCCCAGCCCCCAACTGGAGACGCTTGGCTGCCGCAAATACTCCTGGACGCGCGCGACGTGCCGGGCCTTGTTTTCCGCGATGTGGTCGTGGATCTTGCGAATCCGCTCCAAGTGCAAGATATCCTCGGCAAACCCAGCCGGCGCCTCGAGAAACGAAAAAAAGCCTTCCGAAACCGCCGCAGCTAGCGTCCCCGCCGAGAGCTTCAAGAATTCCTTGCGCGATATGGTCATGGCATCTTCCTATGGTCGAGCTCGCTCCTTCCTTCCGCCGACGCCAACTGGCCAGGGCGTCGTGCACGGCTTCCTGCGCCTAACGCAGATCGTTTCTTACCACCAACCCGCTCTTCATCACAAATCTCACGCGCTCGAGTTCAGTGATATCGGCGAGCGGATCGCCGGAGACTGCCACGAGGTCGGCGAGCTTTCCTTTTTCGATGCTGCCGACGCGGTCCTGCCAGCCCATCAACTCCGCTGCCACACTGGTGGCGGCCCGCAGGGCCTGCACGGGCGTCATGCCGAAGCGGACCATGTACTCGAACTCTTTGGCCTGCGTCCCGTGGGGAAACGGCCCCACGTCGGTGCCGAAGGCGATCTTGACGCCGCGGGCCACCGCGCGCCGGAAACTGGCTTCGTGGATGCGCGCCCGGCTGGTCTTGCCGCCCGTGGCGCGCAGGTCGGCCTCGGGCTCAAGTTCGTAGGGATAGAGCGTCGGTACCAGGTAAATCCCTTTTTGCAGCATTGCGTCGAGCGCCGCGTCGTCCAAATCGAGCCCATGCTCGATGGAATCCACGCCGGCGTCGAGACAGTTGTGCAGGCCCGGCCCGCCATAGGCGTGGCAAGCGACCTTCACGCCTTCGCGGTGCGCTTCGTCCACGATGGCGTGGATTTCGTCCAGCGTCAGCGTGGGGATGCTCACGAGCTTGCCCTCGGGCGTGAAGTAGAAGCGATGCGTGGAATAGATCTTGATGAGGTCGGCTCCGTATTTGACCTGCTCGCGCACGGCTTTGCGCGCTTCGTCGGGAGAATCCACGATTTGCACGCCCGAAGGAACCGTGACCTCGGGCGAGTACCCTTCCAGCGCATAGCCGCCGGTGGTGGAGATGGCGCGGGTCACTACCTGGAGCCGCGGGCCGGGAACCAAGCCGCGGTTGATGGCGTTGCGCACGTCCACGTCGCTGTACATGGCGCCTTCGGTCTCCAGGTCGCGCAGCGTGGTGAAGCCAGCCTCGAGGTCTTTCTTGGCGTTCACCACGGCCTCGATGGTGCGGTACTGCCAAGATTCCTTCAGAAGCTGCTCGTCGTAACGCCCGCCGGACTCGCCGGTGAGAAACAAGTGAGTGTGGGCATCAGTGAGTCCGGGAAGCACCGTCGCGCGGCTTAAGTCAATCACCGTTGCGCCGGGCGGAATCTGCACGCGCTCGGCCGGAGCGACCTCAGCGATGCGCTCGCCTCGGATGACAATCACTTGGTTCGGGACGAGGTGGTCCGATTTCCCGTCGAACACCCGCCCGGCTCGCACCACCGTCACGCGCGATGGCTCGGCTCCCGGTGACGGTTCTTCCGCCGTGGGAGCGAATTGGCCCGGCGGGGCGGCAGACAGACCCACCGCCTGCCATAACACCAGGGCGACGATTACTGGCCACACGGTTTTCAAGCGCATGGACTAGCCTCCTTTCAGGTGGGTTTGAGGAAACGCGGGCCCAGCCAAGCCAGCGCCACCGCGTCAATCACGAAGTGCGCCACCATCGCCGGATAGAGACTGCCTAGACAGATGACCGGGTAAGCCAGCAGCGCGCCCAGCAACGCGGCACGCACCATGCCGTTGAATCCTTGGTAGGCGTGGGCCAATCCGAAGGCCACCGAGGATCCGATCCAGGCCCAGGGGAGCGGTTCAAACCAGCGCGAGAGCTGAGCTAACAAGTAACCGCGGTACAGGAACTCTTCGCAGACCGCGGCGGTCGGGGCGAGCGTCAAGACAGCCAGCAGCTTCTCCCGCCGCGTCTCGGGCAGGAGCAGGCGAACCAGTTCAGGTTCCTCCGGGCACCAGCCCGCGCGCTCCAGAAGCAGCACGAGCCCCAGCGCCGCCAGCGACACAACCGTCAGGAGCAATGTCCAGCGCGCAAAGGCACCGACGGGAATGGCGCGGAAGCCCGTCGCCCGGAAACCGGGCCCGGTCGTGAACACGACCAGCGCGCCCAACGCAGCCAGGAACCATTGGGAGATGATGGCGGAAAGGTACAAGTCGGGACGCGGAATCAGCCGGATCTGGGCGCGATGGGCGGTCAGGTAGGAGAGGGCCGGAACTCCGGCCACGAGCAGGAGAACAAAAAGGCTCCCTATCAGGTTCGCAAGCATTGAGGGGTTCCCGCAAAAACGGCGGTCTGAACGCTAGGCTACTCGTGCTCTTTCTTCTCGAGAGGGGCCCGAAGCGTGCGGAAGCCCCCGTCCACGCTCAAGTTCAGATTCTGCACATAGTTCTTGTAGCCCGGCATCGAAATCTCCAGATGATGTGTGGTCGCCGTCAGCTTCAGGATGGAGGGCGTGCTGCCATAGAAGCTGCCGTCAATCAAGATGTCCGCGCCAGTCGGATCGGAGAAGCATTCGACGGTGACGCGTTCGGCTGTGTCCGCCGGGGCGACAGGTTGCGGGCCTTGTGACACCACCGGCGCGGCAGGCGCCGTTGTGACCTCCGCCGGCTTGGCGGGCACAGCGGCCGGCTGCGGTGCGGCAGCCGGAGCTTTTGGCGCAGGCGCGGCTTCAACCTCGAGATCCTCATCGAGGAAGGCCATGAACTCGGTCCCCATCCGCACCCCCACAACTACGCCCAGCATGCTCGTAAGCTTGATCTGGTCTTTGCCGGGATTCGTGGTTTTCTCGCTCACTGACCGGAGCTTGATTTCCTGAAGGTTCGGCAGCCTGAGGCCCTGCACGGCGAACTTGATTTCTTTGTCCCTCTTAACGCTCTGGACAGTCCCCCAGGTGACGGAGCCCTCCGGGATGGCAACCAGACCCCGCACGGTGACGGGGCGCGCCACCTCAAAGTCCACGCGGTCGCCAGGCTCCACTTGGTTGGATCTGAGGTCGGTCTTCAAGCGCACCGGTATCGGCGTACCGTCCGGCACGCGTACGCGCTCACCCCACAGCAGGCTGCCGGAAAAGAGGATACCGAGGGATAGTCCCCCACTCAAGCACCTCAGATTCATGCCGTCCTCCTACTGCCAAGACTTTCGCCTGGACTCCCCTTCGCTACGCTGGCCAGGGTCGCCGCGTCATTCCTTCTCCAGCGTCGCGCGCACTGAGGGCTTCGAGCCGGAATCTACCACCATGTTGCGGGTCCACGTCCGGTAGCCCGCCAGCCGGATCTCGATCACATGGCGCCCCGGTGGGACCTGCAGCCGGAGGGGCGTATTGCCGCGAGAAGTTCCGTTGATCACGATGTCCGCCCCCATGGGATTGCTGTTGAAATCCACGTAAGCTTCCTCGGGCGGCAACACCACTGCAGGTATCGCCGGTTGCGCCGCCGACCCCGGGGCCG
>Ga0315282_10013617_pt1 | contig 12236 bp, 8 predicted proteins | sample YL17G07_20_MG_FD_203693 | JGI IMG/M metagenome (GOLD analysis project Ga0315282, IMG submission 203693) | Sediment microbial communities from Yellowstone Lake, YNP, Wyoming, USA - YL17G07_20 | ecosystem: Environmental > Aquatic > Freshwater > Lake > Sediment | place: USA: Wyoming | collected... | reverse complement strand
TTGTCCATCTTTCTTCTTCCCGTTTTTCCCCTCTTTCCAACCATGTTTCCCAGCGCAATCGGCGCCGGGTCGGCCTGACGTGTGTTGAAAGAGCGCTGCATACGAAGGGATATTGACATCACTAACTCACTCTGACATTCTTGTGGGTAATGGACAGTCCCGGGGGAGAGGGGAGGGTGAGGGGTCTTTTCTTTGGCATCGTGAAGGGACTGAACCACGAAGCAAAACCGGTCTTTTGAAAGGAACATAAGACAATGAAAAAGCGAATCCTGCTTATCTGGTTGGCGATGGTCCTGACCCTGGCGACAGCCGGAATTGCCCCAGCTGCCCAAACAGGAAAGACGAAAGAAGGAAAAAACACAGAGGACAAAGACGCAAAACCGGCCACCCCGGAGAAAGGAAGCATTTCCGGCGTCGTCCAAGACGTCAAGGGGCGGCCACTGAGCGACGCAGAGGTCGTTTTTATTCAGGTTGAGGGGTGGGAGCACAAGGGCACACAAATGAGCAGCGCGAAAACAGGCGGCGACGGGAAGTTCGCGTTTGATTTACCCACCACTGGTAGCATGACCGGCTATCGCTTTTACCTTGTGATGGCTTCCAAGGCCGGCTGTGCCTGGGGCAGCCACAGGATCGAAAGCATAGCGAAAACAATAGAAAGTGGTCCCGTCAATCTGATGTTGGGGGAACCCAAGCCGCTGGCCGGCCAGGTGGTCAACCGCAAAGGCGAGCCCGTCTCGGGCGCACTGGTGTACCCGCAGGCCGAGAACCAGGGCGAGACCCTCGCCAGTCGCCTGCAAATGATCATCGTCTTTCCCGGTATGGAGCAATTCGCCGCAAAGACCGACGCCGCCGGGCGCTTCCGTTTCGAGCAACTCACGGCGGGTTGGAAGGCGGGTGTCCTGGTGCGGCATCCCGATTACGCAAATCTGTCTGTGTTCTCCTACAATAACGATGCGGCATTCGACGTGGGCAAGGAGGATGTTCGGCTGGAATTGGCCGCTCCCGGCAAAATTCAGGGGCGCTTGACCGACTCGGTGACAAGTGGACCGGTCGCAGGCGTGACTCTGATCGCGCAGGCCAGACCGTCGCTGGATCCCCTTGGCAGCAAGGCGACGACCGATGCCGACGGCCGCTATGAAATAAAGAACCTACCTCCGGGCGATTATTCGATTGCTCCATCGAGCAGCGCCTTGGCGGGGATCGTACAATCCCTCTCCGGCGTGAAACTCGAAGAAGGCCAGGTACTGAGCGGAATCAACCTGACGATGAAGCCCGGCATCCTTGTTCGTGGCCGCGTCACCGACGAGAAAACTCAAAAAGGACTGCCGGACGTTTCTGTCAACGCCTACCAGCAGGGAACCGCTGGAGGAAACGCGCCGGCGTGGCAGGGCGCCGCGCAAACCGATGCGGAGGGTGGGTTCAAGATCATCGCGCCGGAGGGGACGGTCATGCTGAATGCCCTTGCCCTCGAATATCGGTCAACCTCCCAAAGGGACCAGACGCTTACCCTCAAGCAAGGCGAGACTCCCGGCGAGGTGGTGATAGCGCTTCAGAGCAACCCGGCGCTTCGGATCAGCGGCGTGGTTCTCGACCTGGCGGGCAAGCCGGTGGCCGGGGCGATCATCCGGGCGGGGTTTAACAGGGACCGGGGGGATGGCCGCACCGACGATGCCGGCAAATTCGACCTCCATATCACCCGCAACACGTATCCCGGCATGACGGAAGACCTGACGATCTACGCGCTTGCTCCGGACAAAAACCTGGCGGCCATGGTTCCCATCGAGAGCGACAAGGAAGAGATCGTCCTGAAGATACAACTGAAGACGGGGGGCGTGATCATCGGGCGCGTGCTGGATGAAGAGAAAAAACCGCTTGCCAAGGCAAAAGTCCAGCTCCAACGCGTAATCACGCACGGCAACAGCCGGACGATTATGCTTTTCGGTGAACCGGCCGCCGTGGATGCCGAGGGGCGTTTTCGAATCTACGGTTTATGCGAGGGAGCCGACTACTGGTTAAACATAACGGCCAAAGGTTACGGGAGCGAACGAATTGAAGAGGTTAAGGGCGCCGCGGGCCAGACGATGGACCGCGGCGACATCACACTGCCGCGGGCCGATGTCTACGTGGACGTCTCGGTGGTGGACACATTCGGCAACCCGGTCGAGGGCGTCAATCTCTATGCCCAAGGCGAGAAGCAGCCGGAGTTCCGTGACCGCTCCGCCACCGGCAAGGACGGCAAGCTCCGCCTGGGGCCGTTTGTCCCTGGCAGTGTGATCATCAGCGCCAGAAAACAGGGGTATTCCTACGCCCAGACCGACCTGACACTCACCAATGGAAAGAACGAGCAGCTCACGATCGAGATGGTGGATGAGAAAGGCGCCTCGACCCGCCTCAGCACCGGCACGGCCGCGCCGAAACTCGAAGGTGTGGACTGGCTGGTGGGGAAAGGCGACTTGGCCGGGAAGGACGGTCTGGAGGCGCTCAAAGGCAAACCGGTTGCGCTTGTTTTCTTCGCGCCGGGCAATCGCTCTTCCATGGCCGCACTGAACAGGCTTCAGGCTCTTCAAAAGGAGATCGGGGAAAACAAGCTGGCCGTTGTGGCGGTGTGCGACGCCTCGGTCACGTCCGATGAACTGAAAAAACTGTGGAGCGATAAGGGTTTTGCGTTTGATCTGGGCCGCGTCGCCGACGGCGACCGGCAGGGCTGGACCGGCCCGGCTTTCCGCGCGTATGAGGTCCGCGCGCTCCCCGGTATCATCCTGATCAGTCCGGAGGGCCGCATCCATCAGCGCGACGTTTCCATTTCGGACTTGGAGAAAGCCGTCCGCTCATTGGTCGGCGCAAAATAGAGTAGGGCGGGCGTCCCGCCTGCCAAGTTCGTAGTGCAGGCTTCAGCCTGTTTTGCAGCGCGCGCAAGGACTCGGAATCCTGTTCGTAGTTCCTCCTTTAGGAGGCACCTTGTTCTTGGTTTCTCCTTTAGGAGGCCGATTGGTCACAACCTCCTGAAGGCGGAGCTACGAACCGGACTCTGAAATCCTCCTGCCTCCGGAAGACCCGCCCGCCTTTTCACTGGCAAAGTCTAGAGTCCATCACTAAGATGAACGATTGAACCCCTGGCCGGGCAAAAAACCCGCTAGGGGATAGCTGCGTTGTGCGTTCGGAGAATCGCGCGTTCATGCCCAACAATTACCAGGAATACGTCCTGAGCCGCGTGGATCTCGCGCCCGTGTTCCAGCGCCTGGCCAAGGCCGGACTCGAACCGGGAGACTTCGCGCGTTTCCTCAACCTGAGCGGGAGCGCGCGGGCGCTGGTCGTGGCGCGGCTCCAGCAACTCTCCGGGCGTCCCGTGCTGGTGGTGACGCCGGACGCGGAGTCCGCCGAAGCGTGGTTCGATGACTTCCAGCAGTTCGGCGTCGAAGGTCTTCTGCATTTTCCCATGGCGGAGACCCTGCCCTACGAACCCGAAGAACCCATTATCGAGATCGTTGCGCGGCAGTACACGACCCTATACTACCTGGCCCGCGGGAAGCGGCCCGACCCGGTTCGGATTTCCTCCAAAGAGAAGCCTGGGGCGGCATCTGAGGTGGACGACGGGCTAAAGCCCGCACTACGAACGTCCACGGACAACGGGCTAAAGCCCGCACTACGTACTCCTGACGGGCTGAAGCCCGCACTGCAAACAGGGATGATGGGCCAAGGCCCATCCTACAGGGCGGGGGTGGAGGATGACGGGCTGAAGCCTGAACTACATACTCCTGACGGGCTGAAACCCGGACCACTTATACCCACGAGACAAACACCCGCGTTGATCGTCGCGCCGGTCGAGGCCCTCCAGCGCAAGACACCCGGCCGCGCAGCCTTCGAGGAGCTCGTCCTCAGCTTATCCTGGGGCGACCGCTTCGACATGGAGAGCGTTTTACGCCGCCTCGTGGAAATGGGCTATGAACGCGAGACCATGGCGGAGACGCGCGGAGAGTTCAGCGTCCGCGGCCACATCGTGGACGTTTTCCCTCCGCATCTGGAGAATCCCGTCCGCTTTGATCTCTTCGGCGACGAGATCGAATCCATCCGTTTCTACGACCCCTCGACACAGCGATCGCTCCGCAACGTGGACGAGCTGGAGCGTGTCACGATCCTTCCCGCGGCCATCTATGGCGTGACTGAGGAACTGGCCCGCCGCACCTCCTCCGGAAAACCCGCGCGCTCCTCTTCCGGCGATGGCGAGTGCCATTCCGGAGAGACAGACCCCGCTCTCGTCTCTCTCGCGGACTGGCTTCCGCCCGATACGCTCGTGATCCTCGACACGCCCGAGAAGTTCGACGCCGCCCTCGACCAGTTCTATCGCATCGCCGAAAGGCGCCACAAGGAACTGACGGAAGGCAGCGCCCAGGAGACCGTTGAGTTCTCCCAACCTCGCGCGAAAGCCATCGCCGCCACGCGGGGTCTTCTCCCTCCCGGCGCCTACTTCCTCGACCGCACCGCCGTCCAACGCGCCTTTGACCGTTTCGCCCAGATCCATCTCCCGCAGATCAACATCCAGCACCTTTCCGCCTCCTCGGATTCCGGCGCCGACTTTGATTTTCGTGTCCAGGCCTACGACACCATTCCTCCCGACCTGAACTCCTATCTCTCGCTCATCAAGTCCAAACAGGCGCAGGATTTCTCGATCCATATCATCTGCGACAACGACGGCCAGGTGATGCGCCTCGAGGAACTCTTGCGCGAACACGACGTCAACACGCGCCGGCTATTGCCCGCCCACTCCGAGGATTCGCGTTTCATGCAGCGCGACATTCTCGAGGGCTACCAGGACATCATCCTCACCACCGGCCCCATGCACACCGGTTTCATCTTCCCCGAAGCGCGGCTGCTTATGATCACCGACCGGGAGATGTTCGGCCGCTACAAGCGCCGCCACGTCTATCGCAAAGCGTACAAGGGCCGGGCCATTTCGTCGGTGAGCGACATCCAGCGCGGCGACTACGTGGTGCACGTGGACCACGGCATCGGCCGCTTCCTCGGCATTCGCCGGCAGCGGATTGACGAGCGCCTCACCGAGCTTCTGGAGCTCGAATACGCCGAGGGGAACAAACTGCTCGTCCCCATCGAAAACGTCGGCCGCATCCAGAAGTACTCGTCCACCGAAGGCGCCGTGCCCGTTCTCGACCACCTCGGCGGGAAACGCTGGGGGGCGCGCAAGAAGAAGTCCCAGGAACGCATCGAGAAAATGGCGCAGGAGCTCCTGGAGATCTACGCCCGGCGCGAGGCGGCCGAGGGGTACGCCTTCGGCCCCGACAGCACGTGGCAGAGCGAGTTCGAGGAGTCCTTCATCTACGAGGAAACGCCCGATCAGTTCCGCGCCATCGGCGAAATCAAGGACGACATGATCAGCCCCAAACCCATGGACCGCCTTCTGTGCGGGGACGTGGGCTTCGGCAAGACCGAAGTGGCCATGCGCGGCGTCTTCAAGTGCGTCGAGGAGAAAAAGCAGGCGGCGATTCTGGTTCCCACGACCATTCTGGCCCAGCAGCACTACACCACCTTCACGGAGCGTTTTGCCGACTACCCCTTCCGGATAGACGTGATCAGCCGCTTCCGCACCGACGCGGAGCAGCGCGAGATTATCAAGAAACTCAAGACCGGCGAGATTGACGTGATCATCGGCACACACCGGCTTCTTTCGTCGGACGTCCAGTTCGCCGACCTTGGCCTCTTGGTCGTGGACGAGGAGCACCGCTTCGGCGTGGTCCAGAAGGAGAAGATCAAGGCCATGCGCGCCTCTGTGGACATCCTCACGCTCTCTGCCACCCCCATCCCGCGCACGCTCCACCTCGCCCTCGGCGGCCTGCGCGACATGAGCACCATCAACACCCCGCCGCGCGACCGGCTCCCCGTGCGCACGCGCGTCATCCGCTTCTCGCCGCAGGAGATCGAGGAAGCCGTCATGCGCGAGATCAACCGCGGCGGCCAGATCTACTTCGTTCACAACCGCATCCAGAACATAGACCAGGTGGCGCGGCGGCTCCACGAAATCGCGCCCCGGGCCCGGATCGCCATCGGGCACGGCCAGATGCACGAGCGCGAGCTCGAACAGGTCATGCTCGATTTCATAGACCGCAGGTACGATATTCTGCTCTCGACCACCATCATCGAGAGCGGACTCGACATCCCCAACGTCAACACGATCATCATCAACCGGGCCGATGCGTTTGGATTGGCGCAGCTCTACCAGTTGCGCGGGCGAGTGGGGCGTGACGTCAAGCGCGCCTACGCGTACCTCATTGTTCCCGAGGGCCGCCCCATCACCGACACGGCGGTCAAGCGTCTTCGGGCCATCGAGGAATTCACCGAGCTCGGGATGGGATTCCAGTTGGCGATGCGCGACCTCGAGATCCGCGGCACGGGCAACATCCTGGGTCCCGAACAGCACGGCGTGATTGACAACGTGGGGTTCGAGCTCTACTGCACGATGCTTCAGGAAGCCGTCCAGCGCTTGCGGGGCGGGGGAGGGGAGCTTGACCGTCAGGCCGAGATCAAGTGGGGCGTGAGCGCGCTCCTGCCCGCCGAGTACGTGCCAGTCGAATCCCAGCGCATCGCCTTCTACAAGCGTCTTGCCGCGGCCCGGGGAGGCAAGGATATCCAGGAGATCCAGGAGGAACTCCGCGACCGCTACGGCGCGGTCCCCGCGGCGGCGAAAAACCTCATCGGGATCAGCCTCCTGCGGGTTCTCGCGCGGCGTTGCGGCATCGAGTCCGTCGCCACCACCGCCAAAGGCTTCCGGCTTGTCCCTGGGGGAGACCTCTTTGATCTTTTGCGGCGCGCCCTGCCCCTTCAGGACAGCATGAAGGAAGTCCGCGCCGTGTCGGCGGATTCGGGCGGGGCCATCCTCTTCGAGATCCGGGGCTGGAACATCGAGAAGGGCCTGCCAACGGCAGTGCGGGTGGTGCGGGAGCTTGCAAAGGCGGGGGAATAGCCCGCGGCGTTCTGTCCATGTTCGTCCGTGCGCGTCCGTGTCCGTCCATCCCACGCTCTGATAGAACCGGCCAGGGAACCCATTTCGCAAGACCCTCGCCGGTGGGTATGCGCCGCACGATTTCGCTTGACACAGCGGGGATAAGTATTATAGTATCCGCATGGATACTTAAGTAGAAAAGGAGACTCCAATGCGAGGAACCTCCGGACTATCGAGGATCTTCAAGGCGCTGTCCGTGGACGCCCGGGTGCGGATCGTAGTGCTCCTCAAGGGCAGGACCCTCTGCGTGAACGCCCTGGCCGCGCGGCTCCGCATCACGGCCGCCGCGGTTTCCCAGCACCTGCGCATTCTGCGCGACGCCGGAATCGTCACTGCTGAAAAACGCGGGTACTGGGTCCACTACCGGGTGAACCCGGCCGCCCGCCGCCGGTGGAAAGCCCGCACCGACGGTCTCCTGGAGGCGGGGGAGGAGTCGCGCGGGGGAGCCGTGGCCATCAGACGGAAGACGAGGGCGCGGCCGGGAACTAGACCCAAAGTGAAATCTCCAGCCAAACCCAAGACGAAGCCCAAGGTGAAACCCAAACCAAAACCCAGGCCGAGATCCAAGGGAAGGCCCGGAGCAAGAGCCAAGGGAAAAGGAGGTTGACCATGTGCGGGAAAAAGACCTGCTGCAGGAAGCCGGAGCGCTTAAGAGAGAAGCCCGAGAAATGCACCCAGGAGCGGATTCAGGAATGCCACGGGGACGTCAAGAAACACCCTTGTGCGAACAAGCCGAAGGGCAAGTGACGCGGATTCGGCGCCTTTGCCCCAAACAAAGAACGGTTCCATAAGGTACACTCGCTCCCGGCTCTCCTGCCCAGAAAGAGCGGGGAGGGAGACGATCCACCGGAGTTCTCGTCCTCTTGCGCAAGTGCTGCGCAGAGGAGGGGTGGCGGTATGCGCAGAAGGCGCGAATCGTGCCTCTTATACGTAGCGTCATAAATAATGCAGCATAAATGAGTCGAGAAGCCGCGCTGAAGCGCGCTCAAAAGAATATGTTGTCCCTGATCCCACCGGCTGAAGCCGGGGGCAAGGAGGAGCCGGCTAAAAGCCGGCTAAACGGAATACACCCTGCATGATTAATGACGCCATGTATAAGTGCTGTGATTGCAGTTTTCCTGGAGGTGGCACAACCATTGCTACCAAGTGGGTGACAAGTAGGCTCCGACCCGCGTGAAGGGGGATTCTACGTCTGAACGACTCAAAGATTGGAGGTTGTGAATATGAGGAACACGGTACGTTTCGCGATGATGTTTGCTCTTTGCGGCATGCTGCTGGTGGTGGGCTACAGCGTGCTCGTGGCGCAAGATGCGCCTGCCGGAGGCAGGCCAGGGGGAGCTGCGGCTGGCAACCCGCCGGCCGCTCAGCCGCAGCCGCCTGTCCCTGCTGGCCCTGGAGGTCCGGGTGGTCCTGGCGGCCCTGGCCAGTTCGACCCGGCGCAGATGCTGGAGAGAGTGACGGGGATGGTGGTGGAGAGGATTCAGCAGGATCTGGAGGCCAAAGACGACGAGTGGAAGGTCATCGAGCCGCTCTTGAGCGAGGTGGTAAAGGGTCAGTTTTCGCAGTTTATGTCCACCACGGGAGGAATGTTCGGGCGTGGCGGCGCTCCTGGCGGGGCTCCTGGCGGGGCCATGGGCTTTGGGCCGGCAGCCCAGGAGATTCAGGCACTTCGCACTGCCCTGGATAACCCGAGTACTTCCAGCGAGGATCTTAAGGCCAAGATGAAGGCCGTGCGTGATGCCAGGAAGAAGGCCGAGGAGGCTTTGCAGAAAGCGCGCGAGAATCTGCGCAAGGTCCTAACCTTGCGTCAGGAGGCCAAGATTCTGTTGGCGGGTATGCTGGACTAGGCATCTCTGCTGGCCGGGTTTGCGTCTCCCGGCACTCCTCCGCGGGCAGGCTGGTTGCCCGCGGAGGCTACACGCCATCCGGATTCCGCGCCAGCACGCGCCCCTGTCTCATGCGCTGGGGCGCGGAAAGCGGAATCCGTGTAGTTTTCGCGTGGAAAGCCCCCGTATTCCGCGGGGAAGCGGCGGAGGCTTGTCATGCAGGATCTGAGAGAAATGGTGGTATGCGAACAGCGTTCCACAGCGGTTACGGCGTCCCTGGACACGGTCTGCAGTTCCCCTCCTTGTGCTAGCGGCCCCAATCCCTCTTGTTAGCCCCGGCCCGGGATCCGAAGAAGGTCCCATTGGGAACATGTGTTGCCCGGTTTCCCGCTCAAAAGGCTCAGGCCTGGGGCACAATCCCACCGGCATTTTCGATCTCTTGTGCAAATGCTGCGCAAGGGAGGGTCGGCGGTGCGCACAAAATGCGCGAACCGCGGTCTGTAAGTGGTTTGATTACAAGGATTCTAGATGTGGCACACCCCTTGCGCAGAATGGGGGGTAAGCGGGCTCCTAGCTGTGTGCCTGGAAGAACCCGCATTCTATCATTTCAAGGATTGGAGGCTACGATCATGAGGAACCTAGTACGTTTCACGTTGGTGTTTGGCCTTTGTGCGGTGCTGCTGGCGTTGAGCCAGGGCATGGTTTTCGCACAGGGTGGTGGCGGTGGTGGCGGTGGCGGCGGCCGTAACTTCGACCCGGCGGCGAGGCAGGCGCAGAGGGTGGACGGGGTGATCCAGGATCTGGAGCTCAAGGATGAAGAAGCGACAGTGATCAAGCCGCTCGTGACCGAGGTGGTGAAGTGCCAGATGTCCCAGATGATGGGACGCATGGGTGGTGGCCGCGGTGGCCGCGGTGGCGGTGCTGCTGCAGGCGGTGGTGGCGGCAGGGCGCAGGCCCCCGAGATCGAGGCCCTTCGCGCTGCGGTGGAAAAAGCGGACACACCCGCTGCGGAGCTGAAGACCAAGATGGCGGCCGTGCGTGATGCCAGGAAGAAGGCCGACGAGGCGTTGCAGAAAGCGCGCGAGGCACTTCGGAAAGCCCTCACCACGCGTCAGGAAGCTCAGCTGCTTCTGTCGGGCATGTTGGACTAATCGTATCTGTGCCGGGCATGGTGTGTCCCGGCGCGCTTGGTCGGACAATGTGAATTGTCCGCGACGGGGACAGACCACACGGATTTCGCGTCAGAGTAAGGTTAACGCATCCCACGGCTTTTGAGAAGTGGGGTGTTGAGGTGGGAATTCGTGTGGCTGTTCCCCCGAAAGAAAGGCCTCGGAACTTCGCGAGGAGACCGAGGAGGTAAAGACCATGCAGGATCTCCTGGAAAAAATGATGGAATGCAAGCAGCTCGCCAGGGCGGACGCAGCGACGCTGAGGCGGCTGGTGGACGCGGGAGAAGTCCCGCCCACTGAGGAGGGGATTCTGAAGTGGCTGGCGGGGGAGTACGCGCTGGCTTACACGGACCTGCTGGACTTGGAGCCGGACAAGCAGCTGCTTTCCCTCTTCCCGGCGCGCGTATTGCTCAAGCAGCAGATACTTCCCCTGCGGCGCTCCAACGGCGTAGTGGAAGTGGCCGTGAGCCGGCTCTTTGCCACGGAGGGTCTGGATACGCTGAAGGCTCTGACGGGGCTGAAGCTGCGGCCCGTGCTCGCTCCCGGCGAGGCCATCCAGCGGGAGATGAAGAAGCGCCTGGGGGTGGGGGCGGACACGCTGGACTCGATGGAAGAGGAAGGGTCGCTCCAGGTGATTCAGGACAACCAGCAAGAGGATGCGAACCTGGATGAAGCGGCGGAAGACGCCTCGATTATTCGTTTCGTGAACCAGGTGCTGGGAGACGCGATCGCCCTGCGCGCCACGGACATCCATCTCGAACCCTTTGAAGACGAACTGCGAATCCGCTACCGGGTGGACGGAGTCCTGCAGGAGATCCCCGTTCCGGCCCAAATCAAGCGTTACCAACCCGCGATTGTCTCGCGCGTGAAGATACTCAGCCGTCTGGACATTGCCGAGAAGCGCCTTCCCCAGGACGGCCGGATCAAGGTGAAACTGGAAGAGCAGGAAGTGGACGTGCGCGTGTCCGTCATCCCGATGCTGCATGGAGAGGCGGTGGTGATGCGCCTCCTGCAGCAGAACGCGACTCTGTTGGGTTTGCCCGAGCTGAAGATGGCGGAGAGGGAAGACCGTCTGATGCGGGGCATGTTGGGAATCCCGCACGGGATCGTGCTGGTGACCGGTCCGACGGGAAGTGGAAAGACAACTACCTTGTACTCGGCGTTGAACGAAATCAACGACGCGGAGCGCAAGATCATCACGATAGAAGACCCCGTGGAGTACTACATGCGGGGGGTGAATCAGATCCAGGTGTCGGAAAAGGCGGGGCTGACGTTTGCGCGGGGTTTGCGTTCGATCCTCCGGCACGACCCCGACGTGGTGCTGGTGGGCGAGATCCGCGACTCGGAGACCGCACAGATAGCGGTGCAGGCTTCGCTCACGGGACACTTGGTTTTCTCGACCCTTCACACCAACGACGCGCCTGGCGCCCTCACGCGGCTGGTGGACATGGGCGTGGAACCTTATCTGGTTGCCTCGGCGCTGGAGGGAGTGCTGGCGCAAAGACTTGTGCGCGTGTTGTGTCCCGCATGCAAAGTGGAGGACACATCTCCCGCGACGCGGGCCTTCAAGGGCGAGATCGGCCTTGCGGCGGATCAGCCCGTGTACCGGGCCGTTGGGTGCGAGGCCTGTCGCGGCACCGGTTTCTTTGGCCGCCGGGGTGTGTTTGAGCTGATGAAGATGAACGATGAAATCCGCCAGCTCTTGCTCCAGTCGCGTTCAAGCGGGGAGGTGCGCGAAGCGGCGCGGCGTGCCGGATTGCACACGCTGAGCGAGGACGGGTGGCGCCTGGTTGGAGAAGGCGCGACGACCGTTGAAGAGGTGTTGCGCGTGACCAAGGATGAGCGGTTGAATGCATCGGCGGGAGCCAACGGCAAGTAGCGAGAGGTCTGATTATGGCTGTTTTCCAATATCGCGCTCTAGCAACGGACGGCACCCTGACCGAAGGGGTGGTGGACGCGGGGGGGCGGCAGGAAGCATACCGGCATCTGGAGGAGCGCGGCCTGAAACCCGTCGGGCTCAAGGAGGGCGCGCAGACTCTCCTCGCGGAGAGGCGTCCGCTGGATTTGACCTGGAGGAAGAAGAAGGTTTCCTACAGGGCGCTGGAGAACTTTACGCGCCAGCTTTCCAGTTTGCTTGCGGCTGGAATTCCTCTGAGCCGGGCGCTGCAGATTGTGTCCAGGGAAGCCTCGACTCCGATGGCTCGGGAGCAATGGAAGGAGATCTACGAC
>Ga0315282_10013616_pt1 | contig 12237 bp, 10 predicted proteins | sample YL17G07_20_MG_FD_203693 | JGI IMG/M metagenome (GOLD analysis project Ga0315282, IMG submission 203693) | Sediment microbial communities from Yellowstone Lake, YNP, Wyoming, USA - YL17G07_20 | ecosystem: Environmental > Aquatic > Freshwater > Lake > Sediment | place: USA: Wyoming | collected... | reverse complement strand
TCGAAGACCACATTGCTTTGCTCCAATGTCTGCAGGACCAAGGGGGGGCTGATCTCCTGCCCAACACAACGGATACATATACCCGCAACCTTAAATTTCAGGAAGCCCAGCGGGGAATCGAAGAGAGTCGCAGGGCGGGCCGCTCTATGTTGAACGGGTGCCCCATCGTTAACCACGGGCTCAAGGCCGTGCGGCAGATTGGCGAGTCCGTCCGGCGCCCGGTTATCGTCCTCTCCGGAACGCCCTTCCCGCAGATCACCGCCGAGATGGGGTTTGCCGGGGGTCTTACGGCTTTTCTGGGCGCGCCGCTTTCCTATACCGCAGCCTACACGAAAGATCTCCCCTTTGAGCAGGGGATCAAAAATTATCAGTATGTGGACCGCCTAACTTCTTTCTACCAGGAGAAAGGGGTCCGTCTCCACCGGGAGCAGCCCGGTTTTCTCACCGGAACTCTCATCCCTCCGGGGATCGGTATTGCCGTGGCCGTCCTGGAAATGCTCATGGCTGCGGGTCAGGGAGTCAAGCATTACAGCATGGGGCTGTGCCAGAGTTTGAATATTCTCCAGGATGTTGCGGGTCTCCGGGCCTTAAAAGAAGTCGGGAGAAATTACCTGGGGCGTTTCAGCTACCCGGATGTTTTCTTCTCCATCGCTTCCCACCAGTGGATGCAGGCCTTTCCCGCGGATGAACCCCGGGCCTATGCCGTGATTGTCCTGGGAGCAGTCGTTGCGGCCATGTCCGCAGCCACCCAGGTCATCACCAAATCCACCCATGAGGCGGAAGGGATTCCCACCAAAGAAGCCAATGCGCAGGGGGTAAAAGCCACCCGGATGGCCATTCAGCTGATCCGTTCCAATCGATTTCCGGAGAGCAAGGAACTGTTGCAGGAAAAAAAGATGATCATTCGGGAAGCCTGCTCGATCCTGGATAAAGCCTTGGAGATGGGGGATGGAGACCCGGTTTCAGCGTCTTTGCGGAGTATTCAGGCGGGGGTTCTGGATATCCCTTGGGCTCCTAACCAGTTTGTAGCGGGAAAGGTTATCCCGGTCCGCGACGCCTCCGGGGCGGTCCGCTATCTGGATCACGCGAACCTTCCTTTTAGTCCGGAGATCCTGGAATATAACCGGGAAAAGATCCGGGAAAGGGAACGACGGGATGGGAAGAAGGTAGATTACGAGGCCGCCATTTTTGATGTTACAGAAATCAGTAAGATGTTAGAAAATGGATGGGACGAAAGGGGGTTATCCGATGGGGACGGTATCAATGGAAATCATTCAAAAAGTAATTCAAAGCCTGGAAAAAAATGATATGGAGGCGCTCTATTTCCCCACCGCGCAAGAGGCGCAAGGGGAAATCTTGAAGAGAATCCCCCTCCAGGCAAAGGTAGGCGTGGGAGGTTCCCTCACTTTGAGGCAGATGGGGCTATTAGAAGCTTTGGAAAAAAGAGGAAACGAAGTTTTCAATCACTGGAAGGAAGGGCTATCCAAAGAGGACCGGCAGATGGTCGGCAAGAAACAGCAAAGGGCCGATTTTTTCCTGACCAGCACCAATGCCCTGACCATGGATGGGAAATTAGTCAATGTGGATGCTACCGGGAATCGCGTTACTTCCATGATCTTCGGCCCGGAAAAAGTCCTCGTAGTAGCCGGGGTCAATAAAGTTGTCAAAAACTTGAATCAAGGCCTGGCCCGTATAAAAAAAATTGTTGCCCCTAAAAATTGCCAGCGGCGGAAAGACCCGACCCCCTGCGCCCAAGATTTAATCTGCCATGACTGCGACACCCCTGCCCGGCTGTGCCGGGTAACCACCATCATTGAAAGGAAGCCATGGGGGATCAAGGAATTCGCCGTAATCCTGGTGGGGGAAGAATTGGGGTTGTAGAACCTTTTGGCCTGATTTACGGCCAGATTCTCCAGGAAGGAATCTTCCATGAATATCGAAAGAGTGAGTTTATTCCGTCTGAAAATTCCTTTGAAACGGCCCTATAAAATTGCCACCGCTGAAATGAAGGCCTTTGAATGCACCATCGTGGCCCTTCAGGCGGAAAATCGGGAGGGACTCGGAGAAGCCATGGCCGATATTCAAGGATATTTCTGGGAAACCCCTGAAGAAGTGTGGCAATTCGCCCGCGAGAAGGGGCCGAAAATACTGGGCAGGCCCCTCCCCCAGGCTCACCAGTATATATCCGGGTTCACCAAAAGCCAGCCATGCGCCGCGACACCATTCCTGACGGCCATCGAGGTTCTTTCTAAGAGTTCCATCTTAACACCCCCGTCCGCAAAGCAATTCGTCCCCCTGGTAGGCATCCTCCAGGCAACCGAAGGAGCGGATATAGAAAAAGAAGTTAAAGAACTGATCGCCCAGGGATATGAAGTCATAAAAATCAAAGTTGGCTTTCACGCGGAAAAAGATCTGATCAAAGTAAGAATCGCCCAAGAAGCGATCCAGGGAAAGGCCCTGATCCGGCTGGACGCCAACCAGGGCTACACCCTCCCCCAGGCTCAGAAGTTGGTCCAAAATATCGATCCTCGGGGAATAGAATTTTTGGAACAACCATTCAAAGAAAATGAGTGGGAAGCCATGGCTGATCTGGCCAGGATCTCTCCGGTTCCCCTGGGGCTGGATGAATCGATCTACGCCATAGAGGCGGTGGAAAAGGCCGGGCGGCTGCAATGCGCCCGGTTTGTGAAGTTCAAGATTATGAAGATGGGAAGCGCAGAAGGGCTGGCCCGCGGAATCGAGAGCGCCCAAAAATATGGCTTCAAAGTCATCCTGGGCAACGGGGCGGCGGGTGAAATCCACTGCTACCACGAAGCCCTCGTGGCCGGTAAGATGATCCCCCAGGCGGCGGAAATGAATGGATTCCTGAAACAGAAGGAATCGATCCTGGCAGAAGGACTTCAAATCCAGCGAGGGAAGATCATCCTGGAGCCCAAATTTTTCCTGAAATTAGACCCCCAAAAGATTGATCAATTCGCCACAGACCGTTTGAGCTTCGGATGAAAAATTGCAAACCTGCATAGCTGGCTTTTGCCCCTGCCGAAGACGCCTCCCGTCACAAACCGCCAAAGGAGAATGTAGCCATTAGGCCGAGGATTGATTGGACTTTAGGGCCGAACCGGGTTAAAATATACTATGTTTAAGGGAAAGAGAGTCGGCCTCCAAATTTTCCTCTGCCTGTGCTCCGTCCTCTTTTCGCTGTTCTTGCCCCCTTCCCGATCGGGGGCCATGACCCTCCAGGAAGAGCGTGAGCTGGGGGAGCAGGTCCTGAAGCAAGTTCAGAGACAGTGGCAGTTTGTCCAAGATCCCGCAGTGAACAATTATGTGAATCGCATGGGGAAGAGAATCCTCCAAGCCCTCCCCCCCCAACCCTTTGAATATCGCTTTTTCGTCCTTAATACCCCGGATGTGAATGCCTTTGCCGTCCCCGGGGGCTTTGTTTTCATAAACAGCGGGTTAATCCTCCTGGTGGAAAACGAAGACGAGCTGGCCAGCGTGATCTGCCACGAGATTGGACACGTAGTCGGCCGGCATATTGCCAAGCGTTCCGAACAGGGTCAAAATATCAGCCTGGCTTCCCTGGGAGCAATTTTGGCCGGGATTCTGTTGGGCGGGCCAGCGGCCGGAGCGATCCTCACTACTACGATGGCTGCCGGCCAAACCGCCATGCTGAAGTACAGCCGGGACGATGAAGCGGATGCCGATTACCGGGGCCTAAAATTCATGATGGAAGCCGGCTATGACACCCGGTGCATGGTCGCGATGTTGAAGAAACTCCGCAGGATGTCGGGGCCGGCCTCCAGCGATCCCCCGGCTTATCTTCTTACCCACCCGGCGGTCGAGGAGCGAACAGCGGAGCTGGAAATCCAGATGGCCCGTTACCCGCAGGAGAAGGTCGTTCACGACCCTGCCGGTAATTTACCCAGGGTCCAGACCAAGCTCATAGCAGAAGAGAAGGATATTGCGCGATCCGTTACTTACTTTGAGAATTGCTTAAAGCGTCAGCCAGATGACCCGGAGGCTTTTTTCGGCCTGGGCCTGGCCCAAAAGCGCATGGGTACCTTAGACCGGGCGATTGAAAATTTCTCGAAGGCAGCCTCTTTCTTCCCGGAGGACGGGGAGATATACCGGGAGTTGGGAGCGGCCTATCTTCTGAAAGCCAACCTTCCCGAGGCACAGAAAAACCTGGAGCGTGCCCGTTCCCTCTCGCCCTCTGATGCTCTGACGTACTTCTACCTCGGTAGGGTCTACTCCGAGCAGAAGCTGGCCGAGGAAGCACTCCAGTCCCTCCTCCGGGCCAGAGAACTCAACCCCCGTCTGCCGGAACTATATTACCACCTGGGAATGGCCTACGGCGCGAAAAGTATGCTGGGCCAGGCCTACCAGAGTTTCGGTTATTACTACCTTACGACCGGCGATCGCAAAACGGCCCTGGCCCACTTCCAGAAAGCCCTGCCTTATTTCAGCGAAAATTCCCCTGAACGGCAGGCCATCGAAAAAGAAATTCAAGCCCTCACACCCTCACCCGAAAAAAAGGAACCTTCCCGTCCCTCCAGGAGGAGTCGTTAAAAAATCCTTGGCCATCGTAATAGGGCATCGTTCGTGTCGTGCTACTGCATGTTTTTATTTGACAAATTCTGTCCCCTTCGTTAATTCCCTCATAAGAGCTTGAAATTCTTGAAGGGAATTTTTTTGAAAAATTTCCCTTATATTTCTTCGGTCTGCGTGCCGATAAGACTATCGTAGATCCTCTTTGTAGGATATAACCTGGAAAATGGACGCCGAAAAACTACGTTTAAAAAAAATCAAGATCGAAGAGCTTAAAGTCGGGATGTTTATCGTAAACATGGACCGCTCCTGGTTCAAGCATCCCTTCCTGAGCAGCGAAAAGATGATTACCTCCGAAAAGCAGATTGAAAAACTGCGGGAATATGGAGTCCTGGAGGTTTATATTGACCCGGAAAGAGGCCAGGATGTAGTGGCCACCGAACGCGCCGAGAAATGCCCTGATCCCCCGGCCCAGGCAATCGTCGGGTTCGAAGAAGAGAAGGTACTCCTTCAAGAACTTCCCGCCCCTGCCGCGCAAACGGCCGGGGGTTTTCCTTCCTCTAAGTCTGAGGGGCATATCATTCTGGCCAAAGAAATCGAGATGGCCCGGGTCGTTCAGCGGGAAGCCCATATTGTCATCCGGGACATCATGCAGGACGTCCGCTTGGGTAAGAATATCGAAAGTGATAGGGTCAAGCGGGTCGTCAATAACATGATAGACAGCATCTTCGCCAATCAAGCGGCGCTGGCCAGCCTCACACGGATTAAAGACTACGATGAATATACTTTCGTCCATTCGATTAACGTGTGCATCCTCTGCCTGACTCTGGGGCGCCATCTAAATTTCAGCCGGGAAGAGCTTGAGCAGATGGGCATCGGGGCGCTCCTCCACGACGTCGGAAAGATGAGGATCCCCCCCCACATCCTGAATAAGCCTGGAAAGTTGACCGAGGAAGAGTTCAACGAGGTCAAGAAGCACCCCCTTTATACGCTGGAAGTCCTGGACAAGTCCCATGGAATTCCTGATTTTTCCAAGCAGGTGGCCCTCCAGCATCACGAGCGGTACAACGGCCGGGGATATCCCCGTGGTCTACGGGGAGATGAGATCGCCCGCTTTGGCCAAATCGCCGCGATTATCGACGTCTATGACGCCATCACGGCTGACCGGGTCTATAAAAAGGCCATCCCCTTACACGAGGGCATTCGGATAATTTACCAGGGAGTTAAGGAGGATTTTAGCCAGCTTTTAGTGGAACATTTTATCCAATGTGTGGGAATCTATCCAACCGGGACCCTCGTCCTTCTGGATTCGGAGGAGATCGGAATTGTCTGCGCGGTCAACCCGGGAAAACTCCTCCGGCCCAATGTCATGCTCATTTATCAAGATTCCAAGACCCGCTACCCGCAACCCTTCGTGGTCGATTTGATGGGAAAAGGAGAGGACTCCCAGTGGTTCAAACGGACCATCGTCATGCCTCTCGATTTTCGGCAATGGAATATTCACATTGATGATTTTCTGAATATCTTGGAAAAAGGCACCAAAGACCCGGTCGCCCAAGAAAAAGCCGTTTAGAAACCCTTCCGTTTTTTTGGGTATTAAAATGTTTGGTGCCACATCTCTACGGAGCGCTTGCCGACATCAATCTTGCCAAACCACAAGACCTTGAAGCTGCGAGGAAACCCCAGGGGGAAAAGGTAACTTCTGAGCTCAAATCCTTGAAAGAAGGCCATGCTGACCATTCGCCCGGCAAAACTAGAAGACCTGAAGGGCATCACTCAGATTTACAACGAAGCCGTCCAAAAGACAGTGGCGACCTTTGACACTGAACCCAAAACCATCGAAGAGCAGAGAGTTTGGTTTGAAAACCACGGGCCGAAACACCCGATCCTGGTTGCCGAATCAGACGGGATGATTTCGGGTTGGGCCTCTCTTAGCAAGTGGTCCGACCGCCGGGCATATTCGGATACGGGGGAAATTTCCCTGTACGTAAAAGACGAGTTTCGCGGCCGGGGGATCGGGAAGAAGCTCCTGGAAGCCGTTATTGACGAAGGGGAAAGAGTGGGACTGCATACCCTAATCGCCCGGATCGCCGGAGGAAATAGATTCAGCATCCACCTGCATGAATCGCTGGGATTTGAACACATCGGGATTATGAGGGAAGTCGGCCAGAAGTTTGGCAGGCTTTTGGACGTATATTTAATGCAGAAAGTTTTCCCCTCGAAAACACCCGTGGGTTAAGATCCCCCGGGTGCTGACGAAATCAAAAATTGAATTTTTCCCGCAATATCCTCTTCAGAATCTTCCCGGCGGCATTGCGCGGCAGAACATCGGTGAAGACCACGCCTTTGGGGATCTTTCCTTGACAATATTCGATGATCTCCTCCGGGGTAAGCTGACCATCCTTCTTGGGCACGACGATGGCCTTGACGCTCTTTCCCCATTCCGGATCGGGCTGGCCGATGACGGCTACATCGGCGACTTTGGGGTGTCCGAAAATCACGCTTTCGATTTCGGCTGGATATATGTTTTCCCCGCCGGAGATGATTAGGTCTTTCTTCCGGTCCGCGATGTAAAGGAACCCATCTTCGTCGCGGTAGGCCCCGACTATCCCTGGGATGCTTACCTTCAGTCGTAATAATCAGGAATAAAGAAAGAAGGAATCGGTGTGCCCGGATGAGCCTCAAAAACGCCTGACGGGCCTCGCCAAATCGTTGAACCCCCCCCTCGCTGCCTCCTCGGACGTCTACCCCGGAAATCCCCCAAACCCTTGCTGAAACGGCTTCCAAACAAACCCAACTCAACTCAACTCAAATTCCCTTGACACACAATTGCCTTCCCAGTAAACTCATAACACCAAAAAGCGAGTTCCTACAAAATGCTATTTTGAAAAAACAAGTGAAGGATAGCTTACAGTAAGCAGGGCGCTGCAAAGTAATACTGGAGCAGTCCGCCAAGTTGACAAAAGAACTACAACGCGGAAGTAGGGGGAAGCGTCCTGGTAGGACTTCAATCCCCAAATGCCCATTGTTCGGACTATCCGCCCACATCGGTTTCGCGCTTAGGAGGAGAGATTCCATGAACAAGATACTATTGGCCATGCTCATCATCGTCATGCTGGGAGCGGTTTCGCCCGCCCGCAGCCAGCCCATCCAGGTGACAGACGCCGGCATTGGCTGGTTCGATCCTAGCCGGACCGATCAGCTGACGATCATCGAACGCCGGACCAGCGGAACGGTCGATCAAATTTATGGATGTTCAACAAAACGGTGCTTCGGCGGGTGGATCGCGATCGGAGCAGTTCCAATTTCGCATGGCTTTCCCCTTTATTCTTATAAGTGGCGCTTCACGAAACCATCGGGTGAACAAAGCTCATTAATGGGACCCTACAGCTTCTACAACTGGGAGAGCCGCACGGGGGCCGCATTTGGGACGTTACAATTTGACGCCCCACCCTTCGAGAGAAATCCGAACGGCACCTGGACGATCGAATTCTTCGTCTGGAACCGCGACACGAATGTCGACACGCTCGTCGCCACCCGCACCTTGCAGGTGACGAGCACAACATCCCCCCCGCCCCCGACCGTCACGCCGCCGCCGACGGGCACGATGCCGCCGACGGGCACCCCGCCGAGCTCCTGGAACCCCTACCAGCGACGCACGGTCCGGGATGCGAGCGGCAACTGGCACACGACGATCGCCCCTGGCGCCAACGCCTGGTCGGCATCAGGCGGCGCGCTGTCATTTCAGGGCACCGGCAACAACACCTATGTCGAGGATTTCGTACAATCCGGCACGCCCTACCGCGTCGAAGGGATACAGATCAGCTTCGAGTTGCAGGCCACGGTCGCGACGACGCAGGGCTATGTCGGGCCCTATGTCTTGCTGACGAATGCGGGCGCGGGCTGGCAGGACCCGGCCGGCATCGGAGCGCAGGTCTTCTACAACTGGGAGAGCCGCGGCACGCGTGGCGGCTTCCTGCAGCGCGGCGGCGGGGCGGCTTCCTACGTTGACCGAAAGGACCTCGTCGTCCCGGGTGTCAATGATGGCCGGTTTGCCCGGCATACCATTACTGTCGTCAACGGCGTCGTCACCTGGTCGGCCGACGGCAAGGTGCTGATAAGCGGACCGCTGGCCCACGCCGCGCCCAGCCAGCTTTACCTCATCGTTGGCACACGGATGTATGACGCCGGGGTCGCCCAATCGATCCGAATCCGCAACCTCACGGTGACCGAGGCATCTCCCAAGTGACGGGATTCCGGTGAACGTCGACGGCGTCGCGCCAGCCTTTAGCGGCCTTCCCAGGGCGGCATCTTCTGTTTGTTGATGAACGCGTCGATTCCGGCTTCGGCGTGGCGGGCCAGCATGTTCGTGGTCATGACCTGGCTGACGCAGGCATAGGCCACGCGAGCCCGAGTTCGGCCTGGCGATAGAAGGCCTCCTTGCCGATCGCCAGCGCATAGGGCGATTTGGCGACGATCTTCCCCGCCAGCTCGGCCACCGCGTCGTTGAGCCGGTCGTCCGGCAGCACTTGGTTGACCAGCCCATGGTCGAGCGCGGTCCGCGCGGTCGATCAGATCGCCGGTCAGCAGCATCTCCATGGCCTGTTGACGGGGGATGGCGCGGCTCAGGGCGACCATGGGCGTCGAGCAGAACAGGCCGATGAAGCTCTTTCTTCAGGAGGCTGTGCCGGAGCAGAATCCCATCCCCGGCGCCGTCATCGCCATCCAGACCTTTGGCGACTTCCTCGGATTTAACCCCCACTGCCATGTCCTGGTAACAGACGGATGCTTCCTTCGGCAAGCTCAGGACAGTGTCTACGGGAGGGGCATGTTCCGGGTCGCTCCTCCTCTGGACCTGAAAAAGCTAGAGGCGATCTTCCGGCACAGGGTCTTCAAGATGCTTCTGGCCAAAGGGAGAATTACCAGAGACCTGATCGCCATGCTCTCCAACTGGCGTCATTCCAGATTCCAGGTCTTCTGCGGTCAGCGTTTATTTCCCCAGGATGAGACAGCCATGGAAAACCTGGCCCGGTACATCATCCGGGCTTCCTTCTCCCAGGAACAGCCAAAGAATCGGGCCAACCTACTTTCGGCTTCTGAATGCAGGCAACCCCGGCCCAACGCCGCCCGCAGCTCCAACGAGGCTCCACCCAAGTTGATAAGGGCTATTTGGGGAGAGCGGAAGGGTAAGGGGAGCGACTGGTCTCAAGCGAAACACTGGCTTTTCAACGGGGTTGAGCGCTAGATTCTGGATTAAAGTACCTGACAGTCAATTCGCTGAAAACCGCCAGGGCAGGACTAACCGGGGAATTTTCCAGCATAATATAAACTATGACTCATAGCCTTGCGGCTGGCACTGGTTTTACCCTCTCTTTGCCACTCAAAGTGCAACACGCCAGCCTCGTCAATCCTTCTTTACCCCAAGATTCCCCAAAGGAATCAATCTGCCTGCAATTTTTGGGGCTCTTGACTTTTTAACCTCGAATAGGCTTTTTTAAAATCATTAAAGTTTCCCAGGAAAGCTGCCGAAAGGATATCTGAGTAATGAGGTTTATCCTTGTTTCCCATTTTTTGGCAAATTTGAATGAAGCAAGTTGCGCGTAAAACGGCTATTTGAATTAATATTTTTGTAAACGCTTCCGTATAGGACTTATTAAGATTTATGCAAAGAGGGTTAGAAATGGCGACGATTGTCACAGCAAAAGAGGTAAGCCAGTATCTAAAATTGACGGAATCAACCATCTATAAATTGGCCTCCATGGGTGAGCTCCCCGGGTTTAAGATCGGCAAGTCATGGAGATTCGACATGGAAGAGATCCTAAAGCGGATAAAGGCCATAAAAAGTAACTCCAGAATGATCCGGGAGACCAACGGCAGAAATAAACTAAAACTGAATGGGATAGGATAGAAATTCAATCCCCCATGCCCCTAAAGAACATCTTCTTCCAACCCTCTGAATATCCTCGATAAAGGGCATGCACTGGCCCCAAAATTTCACACGCTTTATAAAGCCCTAATCCAAACAAACCCGATATTCCTTCGATCATCGGGATCATTCGAAAACCGTATCCCTTTAGGTCCCACCACCGCTTCCTTCTCCCAAAGGATCACTCCATTGCCCCTGGGCAAAAATAATGGAAGCTAAAAATGGAAGACCCGCAGGAATTGCGGGAGCCTTGATAAATAAGGGGAATAATGGTATTTTATATTTAGTTAGAAGGGAAGGAATCATGAACCACTTTTTCGAAATGGGTCCCATTCGCCCGCCCAGCGAGGCTCAGAGCCTCTTGATTCGGGTAACCCGCAATTGCCCGTGGAACAAGTGCGAGTTCTGTCACACCTATAAAGAGGAACAATTTTCTTTCCGCTCGGCCGAAGAAATCAAAAAAGACATTGACCAAGTGAAGGCGATTTCTGAGGAAATCCGTCAAGTCTCCTGGGGGATGGGTTATGCGGGCGCGGTGAGCCAGGGTGTCCTCCAGGCCCTCCTGAACCAGCCCGGAGGCCATAGCCAGTCCGTTCAAAGCGTAGCAGCCTGGCTGTATTTCGGAGGCAGCCAGGTTTTCCTGCAGGACGCCAACTCCCTGATCGCCAAGACTTCTGACCTAGTAGAGATCCTCAAGTACCTCAAAGAAAAACTCCCTTCCATCCAACGGATCACCAGTTACGCCCGGGCCCGGACGCTGGCGAAAAAATCAGTGGAAGAATTGAAGGAACTTCGGCAGGCGGGCCTTTCGCGCATCCATGTCGGCATGGAGACCGGCTATGACCCCCTCCTGCAATACATGAAAAAGGGAGTAACGGCAAAAGAACAGATCCAGGGCGGAAGAAATGTCGTAGAATCGGGTATCTCGCTCTCAGAGTATGTCATGCCGGGACTGGGCGGCAACCGCTGGTGGCGAGAACACGCTGTGGAGTCGGCCAAAGTGTTGAATCAGATCGACCCGGACTTCATCCGGCTGCGGACCCTCTACGTGCGGAAGGATATGTCCCTTTTCTCCAGGGTCGAAAAGGGGGAGTTCATCCGGCCTTCCGACGACCGAATTGTCTCTGAGATTCGGCTTTTCATCGCCACCCTCGACGGCATCCGCAGTACGGTGATCAGCGACCATATTTTAAACCTTCTGGAAGAAGTCCAAGGAAAGCTTCCCGATGAGAAGGAAGAGATGATCGGGGTGATTGACCGCTACCTGACCTTGCCCGAGGAGAAGCGCCTGCAATTCCGCGTGGGCCGGAGGCTGGGGTACTACCGTACTCTCACGGACCTGCAGGACTCTGCTCTCCTGAGCCGGGTAAACCAAATCATCGACCAAGTGGGGCGTCCGGATGGCCAGGAAGAACCCAAGTCCCCCGAGGAGGTCGAGAGAGTGATTCACGGCCTAATGGAAAATTATATTTGAGTGCCCGGGATCTCTCCGAACCTCGGAAAGAAAGAGTGATCCGATGACGATCAACATGACCTTATTGACAGACCTCTACCAGCTCACCATGGTGGGAGGATATTATCTTCTGGGGAAAAAGGACCAAAAAGCCAGCTTCGATTATTTTTTCCGCAAGATCCCTGAAGAAGGCGGGTTTTGTGTGGCCGCGGGGCTGGAGCAATTGGTCCAATACATCCAGAACCTTCACTTCGACGCGGAGGACATGGATTATCTAAAAAGTTTGAACCTCTTTCCACCGGGAGTTTTG
>Ga0315282_10013615_pt1 | contig 12237 bp, 13 predicted proteins | sample YL17G07_20_MG_FD_203693 | JGI IMG/M metagenome (GOLD analysis project Ga0315282, IMG submission 203693) | Sediment microbial communities from Yellowstone Lake, YNP, Wyoming, USA - YL17G07_20 | ecosystem: Environmental > Aquatic > Freshwater > Lake > Sediment | place: USA: Wyoming | collected... | reverse complement strand
CCTGGAAGACCCCGGCCGAGGCTTATTGGGGTGGTGAACGAGAGGGAGCAGTCCACCTTAAACAACTAGCGGAACTGTCCAGCTATAAGGGAGTAGCTAAGAAAAAAACACCCCCCCTCGCAATGACACGGCAAATATCCATCAATTACGACTTGAACGACTACTAGCCCTAAAACCAGCGCGTTCTGACGCGTCGCGGGAACACCAGGCTCTGAATCCCGCGCCGAACAAGGCGATTCCGCAGTTCGCCAGATAGCTGCTCGGCGGGCAGATCCATATTTCCCGTGACGGGATCCCGGACACCGTAACCCATTCCGGCTGGAAACCCAACCGCCGTTATGGAGAGCAAGCCATCGTCGCTCTGGAAGAAACGACGATGGAGCCCACATGTTGGCCCTGACTCACTCTCTTCAGCCAGAATCACACTTCCTTCCCGAGGGAGCGTTTTCGAGCGTATGAAGAGCGGCGACTCGCAGGCAGTCGTTGCGCTGGACGGCCGTTCGGGCTCTCTGGCCTCGCGCGGATGATCTCTTCCGCCAACGATGAGGGTTGGGATTCTCTTTCCATTCCGCCCCGGTTTCATGCAAGAGAATGCGCTTGTTTTAGGACTAGCGCGGGCCAACGGTAATCATGCCCAAGCCGTCACTGCCGTGGGGACAGAGTTCGCAGAACTTCAGCGTGCGCCGGCCGTAGGGAAGATAGGAATCCACGCGGTTTTCCATCAACAAGGCCGCCACCGCCCGCCGCACCTGCCGCCAGCTCCGCGTGTCGTGCAGGAGAATTACACCGCCTTCCGCCAGATTGCAGGCGGCCAGCGTCAGATCGGCCAGCGCCGACGGGGTGGAATGATCGCTATCCACAAACACGAGATCGGCCCGCCCGACCGTGGCGAAGACCTCATAGCCGACAACCGGCGGCAGGGTCTCTCCCATCCACGATTCCCGGCTCCACAACGGGGTCGCAAACGTTCCCGCATAGAACCGCAAGTGCTGCGAGAGCCCCAGCTCCTGAGCCAATTCGCTGGCCCACTCCCGAGGATCCAAAACATGGCGGTGGGGAATGTTGGGGTCAATACAGTGCACGACGCCCCGGCCGTTTTGGCGGCAGGCTTCGGCCAACAGGCAGGCGCTGTATCCGGCGAACACCCCGGACTGCACCACCACGGCGGGGCGCCGCTCGCGCACCGCTGTGTAAAGCCAGACCGATTCGGGGGGTTTGACCGAACCGACCCACAAATCCTCCGCGAAGCCCTCCTTCCGGATGATCACCCGGGCCAGCGCCGTGCGCACTCGTTTGACGGCATCGGCGGCCTCGGGGTGCGGTTTCACCCGGCCGGGATCAATCCTGAAGTCCTTCGGCGCCGCCCCCGGCCGCCATTGCCAAAGGAGCAGGGCGGCCTCGCCCAGAGCCGAGCGCGACCGCGGGAACGTCGCCGCGGCAATTTTCGAGAACGCGCGGGCGATTCGCCCCGCCTGGCGACGCCGGCCTTGATGCAACTCGAAGTCGAGCAACAGCCCGGCGAAGCCCCCGACCGAGTTGCGCAACGCTTCGGGCAGACGATCGCGCCGCTCGAGCGCCACGCGCAGATGCGACAGCGCCGCCTCCTCGCGGCCTTCGAGCAAGCGCGCCATGAACGCGAAATGGCGCGGCTCGACGTTCGCGGGATCGCGCCGGATCAGCTCTTCATAGATGTCGGCGGCCTGGCCGGCCTCGCCCATGCGCAGGTAATACCACGCCACGTGCCCCGCCAGGGCCTGCCAGCGCGCGCCCTCCACGGAAAGGAAGCGGGCGGCCAGCGCGCGCACCTCGGCCTGGTTCCCCGAATCCACCGCGCGTTTCCAAGCCGACAGGTCCGCTTCGATGGAGTTCGTCGCGGGCGCTTGCGGCAACTTGGGCTGACTTTCGCTCATCCTCACTGCTCCAGTCTTACCGGGGAACGCCGTTTGGCGAATCGGATGGGGTGAAAAACGCCTCGGCCGGAAAGACGGGTCCCTCGGTGCAGACGCGTTGATAGCCGTGCGCCGTCGCGATCGAGCAGCCCATGCACGCGCCCACACCGCACGCCATCTGTTGTTCGAAGGACAGCTGGGTGGGGATGTGGCGATCGCGCGCCAGGCGGATCAAAACGTCCAGCAGCGGTCGCGGGCCGCAGGCATAGAGGCGGCAGTTGCCGCCCACCTCGCGTGCCACCACTTCGCTAATGACGCCGGGGTGCCCCTCCGAACCGTCGTCGGTGCTGACAATCAGCCGCTCGACATAGTGGGCGGTATCCCCCAGCACGGCCAGCTCGCTTTTGGTTCGAACGCCATAGTAGAGCGTCGCCGGAGTGCCGCGTTGCCGGAGGGTTCGCGCCAGATAAGCGATGGGTGGAATGCCCAGTCCGCCGGCGACCAGCACCGCCGGCCGATCGTCATAAATGTCGAAGGGATGACCGAGCGGGCCAATCGTATCAAGGGTTTCGCCGGAACGCCTGGCCGCCAGAAGTGTCGTCCCCATGCCAACGATTCGAAAAATCAACGCGATCTGACTGCGCCCGTCACACCCGGCAATGCTGAACGGCCGGCGGAGCAAAGGCGCTTCGGTCTGGCCCGCACGAACGCCCACGAAATGGCCCGGCTGGGCCGCTTGCGCGATCTCGGGCGCTTCGAGCACCAGACGCGCGATGTCGTCGGTGAGCCGTTCGGCCGCAACGACCGGCGCAAAAGAGCGAGTTTTGAATTTTGAATTTTGAATTTTGAATTGAGCCCCGGGCGAATCAGGATTCATTGATGTGGTCTTGTACTTGCTCACACTTTCTCCACTCTGGGAATTCAACATTCAACATTAATCATTTCGTTTCACACACGCGCGTCGTTTCGAGAATCTGCCCCTTGGAGTAGATCAGGCGGCCGGCGACGAGTGTGTGCACCGGAAAACCGCGAAGTGTCTTGCCCAGAAACGGCGTGTTGTAGCTGTTCGACAGCAACGTTTCGCGCGAAATCGTCTTCGCCAACGCCAGGTCCACCACCGTGATGTCGGCGTCGGCCCCGACCGACAACGTTCCCTTGTTGATTCGGATAATGCCCGCCGGCTGAACCGTTATTTTGGCGACCAGCGCGCCGAGCGCCATCCGCTTTTTGGCGACCAGCTCCCCGTAGCAGATGGCAAACGCCATCTCCAGGCCGATCATTCCGAACGGGGCCTCGGTGAACACCATGTCTTTCTCGATGTCCGTGTGGGGGGCGTGATCCGTGGCGATCACGTCAATCGTTCCATCGCACAAGCCCTCGATCAACGCCTGCCGGTCGTCTTCGGAGCGAAGCGGCGGAGCGACCTTGGCGTTGGTGTCGAACTCCAGGCAGGCGTCTTCGTTCAAGGCCAGATGGTGGGGCGTGGCTTCCGCCGTCACGTGAACGCCGCGCTGCTTGCCCTCGCGGATGAGTTCGACCGAGCGCCGCGCGCTGACGTGCTGGATGTGGACGTGGCCGCCGGTGTATTCGGCCAGCGCAATGTCGCGCGCCACGATGACCGTTTCCGACACCGCTGGGATTCCCCTCAGCCCCAGCATCATCGAGACCCGGCCCTCGTGCAGAACGCCGTCGCGTTTCAGGTGGATGTCCTCGCAATGATCCATGACCGGAACGTTGAACATGGACGTATATTCCAGGGCGCGGCGCATGATCTCCGTGTCCATGACGCAATGCCCGTCGTCGGTGAACCCCACCGCGCCGCGCCGGACCAGGTCGCCGAACTCGGTGATCTCCTTGCCCTCCTGGCCGATCGTCACGGCCGCGGCCGGATAGACGTTGACCAGCCCGTCGCGTTGGGTGGCCGAACGAAGATAGTTGATTCCGGTCGCGCGGTCTATGACCGGCGTGGTGTTGGGCATCGAACAGATGCTCGTGAAGCCGCCGGCGGCCGCCGCTCTCGTGCCGGTCAGAATCGTCTCCTCGTCTTCGCGGCCCGGCTCGCGCAGGTGAACGTGGAGGTCCACAAAGCCGGGGAAGACGTAGCCGCCCGCGGCGTCAAGGACCTGGGTGTCGGCGCTCTTCAGTCCCGCACCCACCGCGGCGATGCGTTCATTTTCCACCAGCACGTCCATCACCGCGTCCAGCTTGTTGGCCGGATCCACCACATGACCGTTCTTGATCAGCAATCGGCTCATCGTGCTTTAGCAACCCCCAAGAGAAAGGATGAAGGATGAATTATGAATGATGAATGAAAGCCAATCCCGGAGTCCGACCGTTGGTTGCCGGCCCCGATTTCCATGCCGGGACCATCGCCTCTGGGAGCATCTTCCACAAACGGATCCCGTTCATCCTTTGCTTTCGTCTCTCGCTTTTCCGTTCATAATTCATCCTTCATAATTCATCCTTCGTTTCTTTGCGCCCGCGCCTGGCCCAGCAGATAGAGCACCGCCATGCGCACCGCCACGCCGTTGGTCACCTGCTGATTGATCACCGAGTGCGCCCCGTCGGCCACTCCCTGCGAAATCTCGATCCCGCGATTGATCGGGCCGGGGTGCATGATCAGCACGTCGGGCTTGGCGAATCGCAGCCGGTCCTCGGTCAACCCATAGAGCAGCCGGTATTCGCGGATGCTCGGGAACATGTTGCTGTCCATGCGCTCGCGCTGGATGCGCAGGATGTTGATCACGTCGGCATCGCGAATGCCCTCTTCGAGATCGTAGCACACCCCGACGCCGAGAGCCTCGATGCCGCGCGGGATGAGGGTTCGCGGCCCGCACACCCGCACGTTCGCGCCGAGCTTGGTCAGGCCCCAGATGTTCGACCGCGCCACGCGACTGTGCAGGATGTCGCCGAGGATGACCACGCTCAGCCCTTCGAGATGTCCTTTTTTCTCGCGCATCGTGAACATGTCGAGCAGCCCCTGCGTAGGGTGCTCGTGGCAGCCGTCGCCGGCGTTGATGATCGCCGATTTGAGGCGGCGGGCCAGCAGGTGGGGCGCACCCGGACAGGCGTGGCGCATCACGATGATGTCGCTGCCCAGCGCCTCGATCGTGCGCGCGGTGTCGAGGAGCGATTCGCCTTTGGCCACGCTGCTGGTGCTCACGGCGAAGTTGATGACGTCGGCACTCAGGCGTTTCGCCGCAATCTCGAAACTCGTTCGCGTGCGCGTGCTGTTTTCGAAAAAGAGATTGACCACGGTCTTGCCGAGCAGCGTCGGCACCTTTTTGACCGTGCGCTCGAACGTGTGCTTAAACCCCACCGCATTGACGAGCACACATTCGATTTCCTCGCGGGAGAGATGCTCCAGCCCCAACAAGTGCTCTTGTCGAAACTCCAGCGGCTTTTCCTCTTTATGGGTCTCCTTCATTCGCGTGCTCCCCCAGATAAAGCAATGATGAATGATGAATTATGAATGATGAATAAAAACAGTCCCCCGAAACGCTACTCTGTGTCCACGATCCAACATCTTCAGCTCTTCAGATTGGTCAGTGCGTTTATGCTTCAGGTGCTTTGTCAATTCATCCTTCGCTTTTCCATTCATCGTTCATCCTTCATCCTTCAAAAATGCGTGTCCTCCGGTCCTTTTGTGACCAGCAGAACGTATTCTTCGCCGTCCAGCTCGTCGAGCCGCACCTGCACGTTCTGATTGTGGGTGGTGGCGATCCGCAGGGCCGCGATGTCGGGCTGTATCGGATACTCGCGGTTGCCTCGGTCCACCAGCACCGCCAGGATGATCCGCTGCGGGCGGCCGTAAGAGACGATGGCGTCGAGCGCCGCGCGCACCGTCCTCCCCGTGTAAAGGACGTCGTCAACGAGGACGACTTCCTTCCCGCCCACGTCGAAAGGCAGACGGGTTTCGCCCACGAGCGGCTGGGCCGCCAGCGTCGAAAGATCGTCGCGATACAGCGTGATGTCGAGCGCGCCGATGGGCACGTCGCCGCCGCAGAGATTGTCCAGCCGGCTCTTCAGGCGCTCGGCCAGATTGATCCCGCGCGTGCGGATGCCGACCAGCGCGAGGCGGCTGACGTCGGGCTTCAGCGCCAGCACCCCCTTGGCCATCTCGTCGAGCGCCATATCCACCGCTCGCTTATCCATGAGCACTTTTTTTTCGGACATATTGCTCGACCCCCAGTTGTTGCAGTTCGGTGTTTTTGCGCGCGACCTCTCGCGCCATCCGTTTGCGATGGGCGGCTAGCCGGCGCGCCAGCGCGGGCCGCGTGAGCGCCAGGATTTCGACCGCCGCCAGCGCCGCGTTGGTCGCCCCCGCCTTGCCGATCGCGACGGTCAGTACGGGAATTCCGCCGGGCATCTGCACCGTCGAAAGCAGCGCATCGAGACCACCCACACCACCCACACCACCCGCATCAAGCGGAACAGCGATGACCGGAAGCGTGGTCAGCGACGCGATCTTCCCTGCGAGGTGTGCCGCGCCGCTTGCCGCCGCGATGACAACCTTCACGCCCCGCTTTCCAAACGTAACCATATACGCTTCGAGCCGTTCCGGTGTGCGATGGGCCGACAGAATCCGCACCTCGTGCGTGACGCCGAATTCTTCGAGCACGGCCGCCGCCCGCGCCATCACCGCCAAGTCGCTGTCGCTGCCGACGATGATCACAACATCGAGATTTTGGATTAAAGAAGGAACGCCGGCGGCTCGCCGGTGCTTTTGATTGCGGATTTCTGATTTCGGGCTCACGCTGATTCTCTCTCGCCTCTGGCCTCTGGCCTCTTGCCTCTGACCTCTAACCTCCCGCCTCTCGCCTCCAACTTCTCACTTCCGCTCCAATGCGCGATATCCGATGTCGCGGCGGTAGTACATGCCATCGAAATGGATCTTTGCAAGTGCGGAGTAGGCGCGATCGCGCGCTTCGGCCAGCGTATCGCCCAGCGCCGTCACGCCCAGCACGCGTCCGCCGTTGGTCACGATCTGGCTGTCGCGTTGGGCCGTTCCCGCGTGAAAAACCAGCGCCTCGCGCGAGGCTTCCTCCAGCCCGGCGATCACTTTGCCCTTTTCATAGTCGCCGGGATAGCCGCCCGAAGCCGCCACCACGCAGATCGCGTGCTGCCGGCTCCACGACAACTTCACGTCGGCCAAACGCCCCTCCACGCAAGCTTCCATCACGTCCACCAGATCGGTTTCGAGGCGCGGCAAGACGGCCTGGACCTCGGGATCGCCAAACCGGCAGTTGAATTCGAGCACCTTGGGGCCCTGCGCGGTCATCATCAGGCCCGCGTAGAGAACGCCCTTGTAAACGATCCCGCGCCGCAGGAGCGCCGCGACGGTCGGCACGAGGATTTGCTCGCGAACCAGGCGCGCCACCTTTTCGTCCACGACCGGCGCGGGCGAGTAGGCGCCCATCCCGCCGGTGTTCGGCCCCTTGTCGCCTTCGGAAATCGGCTTGTGATCCTGGGCCGCCTCCATGGGCAGAACCGTCTCGCCGTCCACGAAAGCCAGCACCGACGCCTCTTCGCCCTGGAGGAATTCCTCGATCACCACGCCGTTGACCGGGTCGCCGAAGATGTACTTCTCGAAAATGGCCGACAGTTGTGCTTCGGCTTCGGCGCGATCGTGGTGGATCGTGACGCCCTTGCCTTTGGCCAGATCGTTGAACTTGATCACGATCGGCAGCGGACAGCTCTGAACATAGCGGCGGGCCGGATCGAACGCGGTGAACTCCTCGTAGGCCGCCGTGGGAACCCCCGCCTCGCGCATGATCGCTTTGGCGAACCGCTTGCTGCCCTCCATCTGGGCGGCCTGCCGACACGGTCCGAAGACGCAGAGTTTCGTCGCCTCAAAGTGATCCACGATGCCGTCGGCCAAGGGGTCTTCGGGTCCGATCACCGTCAGGCCGATCTTTTCGCGCAGCGCAAAGTCCAGGAGCGCCTTGAACGGATGGGCCACGGGCGATGGATGACAGGCCGCCTGTTGTGCGATGCCCGGATTGCCCGGCACGCAGAACATCCGCTCCACGCGCGGGCTTTGCGCGATCTTCCAGACCAGCGCGTGCTCGCGACCTCCGCTTCCGATGACCAGGACTTTCATGACCTCTCCCCTAGGACCGCCGGCGGCCTCGCCGGTGCTTCCACGGATCGCCGACGGCCTCGCCCGAACGCCGGCGCCCACGTCCAATAAGTCCGACAGGTCCGACAGGTCCGACGAGTCCGACGAGTCCGACGAGTCAGAGCACCGGCGAGGCCGCCGGCGTTCCTTTAGGACAGAATCCTCACCTTTCTCCCTTCGACCACGACCTTGCCTTGCGCGATCAGTGCGATTGCTCGCGGCAGGAGCTTGTGTTCCTCTTTGAGAATCCGCGCCGAAAGCGTCTCCACCGTGTCGTCCTGTTCGACCGGCACCGCCGTCTGAAGAATGATCGGCCCGTGGTCCACTTCGGCGTCCACGAAATGAACCGTGCAGCCGCTGATTTTCACGCCACAGTCGAGCGCCTGCTTCTGCCCTTCGAGACCCGGAAACGACGGCAGGAGCGCGGGATGGATGTTGATGATGCGGTTGGGATAGGCTTCGAGCAGCGGCGCCTTGACGATGCGCATGTAGCCGGCGAGCACGATGAGAGCCATGCCGCGCGGCCTGAGAAAATCCACCATCGCCTGGTTGTGCGCCTTGTTGGTGGGATAGTCCTCGCGGCGGAAAACCGCGCTCGCGATCCCGTGCTGACGCGCGATGTCGAGCGCTTTCGCCTGCGGGTTGTCGCTCACGAGCACGTCCACGACCGCCGGCACCTCGCCCCGTTCGATCTTCTCGACGATCGAGGCGAAGTTCGAACCGCGACCGGATGCAAGAACGGCAAGTTTGAACATTCAGTAAACATCTCCTCGCGGGCCGATGTCTACGATTCTTATCCTGCCGAGATCCTGCTGAACCTGGTAGACGACACGAAGGTGTCTCACCCGTATCCGAAGTAATCCCTCAAACTCGCCTGTCAGGGGTTTTGAGCCAAGGGGGTGTGGATCCGATTCCAGCGAGTCAATGGCTTCACTCAATTGACGGGCAAGATCTCGCGGGAGGCGGGCATAGTAGTTATGCGCCTGCCGCGACAGGATGACCTTATAGGTCATTTCTGACCTCCCGCCAGTCGTACCATTCATGCGAGGCGAGCGACTCTCTGATCCGGGCTGTCTCCTCCGGTGTGAAGTATTCCTCGTCGAGCAGATCCAGCAGTGCCTTGAGCCGTTCGAGGTCCATTCTGTCCACCAGTTGGTGGGCGAATGTGCGGACGTCTGTTTCGGTCTTCATTTCCATCCTCACAGTCATAAGTCTGCCACAATTTTCTCCGAGTCGGCCTTGCTAATCAAGACCTCTTTCTTCCCTCTCCGGACCTCGCCAATCACATACGGTGTTTCGCCGCACTTCCGAGCGATGGCCAGCGCTTGCTCGACCTGGCTCGGCGGCACGATCGCCACCATACCGATCCCCATGTTGAACGTATGGAACATCTCGTCGCGCCCGACCGGGCCGAGCCGCGCCAACTGGACAAAAACATTTGGAATCGTCCAGCGCGTCGAATCAATTTCCACCCGCGTCGAATCGGGCAACAGCCGCCGAATGTTGTCGGGCAAACCGCCGCCGGTGATGTGCGCCAGCGCATGGACCCCGGTCTCGCGGCAAAGCGCCAGGGCCGCGCGCGTATAGATGCGCGTGGGGCGAAGCAACACGGTCGCCAGGTCTTCGCTTTCCCCATCCAGACGGCTGCTCAGGCGCATTTTCTTGCGGTCGAACAGAATCCGTCGCGCCAGCGAGTAGCCATTGCTGTGCAGGCCGCTCGACGCCAGGCCGATCAAGACATCGCCCGGCCGAATCGCGCTCCCATCAATGACTCGCGCGCGCTCCACAATCCCGACGCCGAACCCCGCGAGGTCGAGGTGCCCCTTCGCGTACAGCCCCGGCATTTCGGCCGTCTCGCCGCCCAGCAGCGCGCAACCGGCCTGCCGGCAGCCCTCCATGATTCCCTCCAAAACGGCCTGCCACTGCTCACCCTGCAATTTTCCCGTCGCATAGTAGTCGAGGAAGAAGAGCGGCCGCGCGCCACAGCAGATCAGGTCGTTGACGATCATGGCCACCAGATCAATGCCGATCGTCGTCAGGCGCCGAGCCTTCAACGCCACGAGCAGCTTGGTCCCCACACCATCGGTCGAGGCGACCAAACAAGGTTCACGATAGGATTGCCCATCGAGAGGAAAGACGCCGCTGAATCCGCCGATGCCTTTGACCTTGCGCGCTAGTCCGGCAATCAGGCGGTCCTGGCTCTCGATGTCCACACCCGCCTGCTTGTAGGAAATCGCTTTTGCCATCGAGCTGCGGTCCTGAAGTAGGACAGGTTGGCAACCTGTCCCGCGCATTTGCCGCACTATCTGGAAAGAATAAGTGCCCGCAACAGGGTATAGATCACTGCCATCAAATCCACGGCCCAGTGATAATAGGTCTTGATTCCCCAATTTGAGGGCTTTTGGTGCGAATTCGGAACACCGTGATAGAGAGTTTTTCTTCCAGCGCACACATAGGGTCACGCAGTTCGTGGGCTCTTCGATGGAACCACCAGTAGTGATAAAAACCAGCCATGAAAACGAGCCAACCGAATATCATCCCGGACTTTCCAACAAGGGAGCCCAGCGCAGAGATTTCCTTCAAAACAAGGCCCGCAATAATGAAGCTGACCGACAAAAAAGCCGTAAACACGGTCCACCGGGTCTTATTCAACTCCCGCTCAAGCCGAAACAGATAATCGTATTCTTTCCACATGTCTTCCGCACTCATACTCTCCTCCCCCCACTTAGGCATGTTGATCTTGAGAGACTCCACCCGCTCACCGGTGCGACGAGGTCACCAGCACGTTTGGCGCCTCGAGAATCTCCTTGAAGTGCTCGCGGGGCCGGCCGCCCGGATAATTGCCGTCAAAACAAGCGTGGCAAAAGCCGTTCTGATGATCGAACACCTGGGCCAACCCTTCGATGCTCAGGAACGCCAGCGTGTCGGCCCCGATATGCACGCGCATCGTCTCGAGGTCCCTCGAACTGGCCAGCAGCTCCTCACGCGAGGGCGTGTCAATCCCATAATAGCAGGGATTCTTCCACGGCGGGCAGCTCACGCGATAGTGAATCTCGCTCGCCCGCGCCGCCCGAAGCATCTTGACGATCTTCTGCGCCGTCGTCCCGCGCACGATCGAATCGTCCACCACCACCAGCCGTTTGCCCACCAGCGACTGCTGCAGCGGGTTGTATTTGATCTTGGCGCCGAAGTCGCGGATGGACTGGCGCGGCTCGATGAACGTCCGCCCGACGTAGTGGCTGCGGATCAGGCCGATCTCATAGGGGATGCCGGTCTGCTGCGAATACCCCAGCGCGGCCGGGTTGGACGAGTCGGGAACCGGCACCACCATATCGGCCGGGATCGGATGCTCGATCGCCAGCTGCCGGCCCAACCGCTTTCGTGTCTCATAGACGCTGCGGCCGGAAATAACGCTGTCGGGCCGCGCGAAATAGATATACTCGAAGATGCAGAGCGTCGGCGTGATCCGCGGCATCGGAAACTCGCTCCTAACGCCGTCCTTGGTGATGACCACCATCTCGCCGGCTTCCAGTTCGCGGACCATCTCTGCGCCGATGATGTCGAACGCGCAACTTTCGGAGGCCACCACCACCGAGTCGTCCATCCGGCCCAGGCACAACGGCCTGAAACCCCGCCGATCCTTGATCGCCACCAGGCAATCGGGCCGCAGGATCACAAACGAATACGATCCTTCCAGCGCCCGCAGGGCGTTCTTGGTCGCTTCGAGAAAATCATGCTCTTCGCTCCGGGCGATCAGGTGGAGCAGGATTTCCGAGTCCATGGTCGTGTGGAAGATCGCGCCTTGCTTCTCGAGGCGTCCCTTGAGGGCGTCGGCGTTGGTCAGGTTCCCGTTGTGGGCCAGCGCCAGCGACCCGCCCCAGTACTTGGCCAAAATGGGCTGCGCATTGCGCGAGGCGCTCGAACCGGTGGTCGAGTAGCGGACGTGGCCGATGGCCGACCGGCCCGTCAGCCCCGCGATCTGCTCGCGTCGGAAAACATCCGCGACCAGCCCCTGGTCGGAAAAGAGAAACATCCGCTCGCCGTCGGTCGAACAGATGCCGGCCGTCTCCTGGCCGCGATGCTGCAGCGAATAGAGTCCTAGGTAGGCGAGGTTGGCCGCCTCGTTGTGATTCCAAATGCCGAAAATGCCGCAGTATTCCTTAATCATTTCCATTGGTTCCCGTGGCGTGGGCTGTCAGCCCGCGAGCCATCCATGCTCGTTCCTTC
>Ga0315282_10013614_pt1 | contig 12238 bp, 10 predicted proteins | sample YL17G07_20_MG_FD_203693 | JGI IMG/M metagenome (GOLD analysis project Ga0315282, IMG submission 203693) | Sediment microbial communities from Yellowstone Lake, YNP, Wyoming, USA - YL17G07_20 | ecosystem: Environmental > Aquatic > Freshwater > Lake > Sediment | place: USA: Wyoming | collected... | reverse complement strand
ATCACACCGAAGAAAGGGACCCTTCCGGCGTCGGCCGGCAAAGGACGCAGGCAGGAATTTCTAGAGATTATCGAGAAAAGGGGCGTCTATTTTTTCTTGATCTGATCGATGATGGCTCTCACCTGGGCGGCCTGTGGGGCGTCGGGCTGCAGCTCGAGATATTTTTCGAGATTCGCCACCGCTTTTTCCATATCCCCCTGCTTGATATACGCCAGTCCGAGCTGATAATAGGTCGCGGCGAATTTGGGGTCCAGGCTTTGCGACACGGAGAAGCTCTGAATCGCCTTCTCGGTCTGATTATTTTTGTAATGGATGAGGCCCATATTGTAGTAGACCTCGGCGCTGTTCGGCTGAAGCTCCAGGGCCCGGTCGAAAAAGGATAGCGCTTTCTCGCTCTCGCCCTTTCCGAAATAGCACTCCCCGAGAGCGAGATAAACCTGGACCATATCGGGCTTCATTTCTCTGACCTTTTCGAAGCGGGCGATCGCCTCGTCGACCTGTCCGGCCCTCAGCAGGCTGAGAGCCAGCGCATAGCCAGCCTCGACGTTGTTCGGCGTCCGGTCGATGACCTTCTGGAAAAACGGAAGGGCCTCCTTGAATTGCCCGGCCTGGAACAGCCGCGTTCCCTCGGCAAGATCCGGGTCCTGCTTGGCCTGGACCGGGACTTTTTCCAGGACGAGCTTCAGCGCCTGATTTCGGCCGACATCTACGTTGACTTCCCCGTTGAGAGGGACAAACCCGTCTGCCTCGGCGGCGACGACGTAGAGGCCGAGCGGCATTCCGACCTTCATGAATTTGCCCGACTTGTTGGACTTCAACGTGAACCGGTTGCCCTGACTCTTGTGGGCAAAGACGATCTTGGCGTCGGCGATAGGCTTTCCGTCGCGATCGACTACGACTCCCTCGATCAGAGACTCCTGGGCGACGGCGGACGCGGCGACGCACAAGAACATCGCGAAGGCCAGAATCACTATAGCGGCCCCTCGGATCTTTCCCGCTTTGTTCATGGAACAGCCTCCTTCTCGCCCTGTTTTGCGCCGACGAGAAGACAATTTCCGCGAATCCTAAAAATATTCTAGCGGGCTTTCGGCCCGAATGCAACCGTTCGCCGGGCCCTCGCGATAAGTCGCGATTGACAAAACAAGGAGTCCTTTATATATTCCGGTCACCACTTGTCATCACGTCCAATCTTCTCAACGAGGAGGCCGCCATGAGTGAAAAGATCTCCCGCCGCGAATTTCTAATAGCCGCTCCGACGGCGACTTGGGTTCTAACCCAGGCTGCCCGACAAGCTGCTCCGGTCAAGGAGTCCCCTTTGCCTCGAGCGAAGCTCGAAGCCATGAACTACCGGGGGGTGCGGCTCGGAAAGAGCCGCTGGCAGGAGCAGTATCGATCGGCCCGGGACTTTTACCTGAGCGTGTCCGAGGACGATATCCTGCAGGGTTTCCGGGCCGCGGCGGGGCTCTCGGCGCCGGGGAAACCGCTGGGAGGGTGGTGCCGGACCAACAGTTCGACAGTTTTTGGCCAGTGGTTGAGCGGCATGTCCCGGATGTACCGGGCGACGGGCGATTCCGAGATTCGGGACAAAGCCATCCGGTTGGTGACCGAATTTGCCAAGACCGTCAAGCCCGACGGAGACTGCGGCCTGCGGCACTATCCTTTCGACAAGCTCGTGGGCGGGCTGGTCGATTTGCAGGCGTACGCGGACTCCGCGGATGCCGTCGCCCTCCTCGAAAAGGTGACCGACTGGGCGATCAAGACCTTCAGCCGCGAAAACGTCCCCGCGATCCCGCTGAAGTCGTACCAGGGCCGGCCGAGTGAGTGGTACACGCTCTCCGAGAATCTTTTTCGCGCCTATCAGCTGACGGGCAACCCGAAATTCAAAAGCTTCGGCGAGGTCTGGCTCTATCACGCTTACTGGGACAAGTTTGCCAAAACCGCTTCTCCGACCGACGCCCACGGCGTGCACGCCTACAGCCACGTGAACACTTTCAGCAGCGCCGCCATGGCCTACGCCGTCACGGGCGATCCGGTCTATCTGGCCGTCATCAAGAACGCCTACGATTTTCTGCAGGCGACCCAGTGCTATGCGACCGGGGGTTACGGCCCGCGGGAGACGATCATTCCGGAGGGTCGACTGGGAAAAACCCTGGAGATCCGCTACGATTGCTTCGAGACGGTCTGCGGATCGTGGGCGGGATTCAAGCTCTCGCGATATCTCATGCAGTTCACCGGGGAGGCGCGATACGGGGACTGGGCGGAGCGCCTTCTGTATAACGGAGTCGGAGCCGCTCTTCCCATCTCGACCGGCGGCCGGAATTTCTATTACGCCGATTACCGGCTCGCGGGAGGATTGAAGTGCTACAACTGGGAGCCCTATACCTGCTGTTCGGGCACCTACATTCAGAACATGGCCGACTACCACAACCTCATCTACTTCAAAGATGCCTCCGGTTTCTTTGTCAATCTCTATCTTCCATCGGAAGTGACATGGAGCCACCAGGGAGAGGAGATCAAGCTCGTCCAGGAGACGCAGTATCCCGACGCCGAAACAAGCGTTCTGACCTTGAATATGAAGCGGAACACGGCCTTCTCGCTGAAGTTCCGCGTGCCGGGATGGTCGCGCGGCTTTTCGGTGAAGATCAACGGTGCCAACGCCGAGGTCGCCGCCTCGCCCGGAACCTGGGCGGCGATCTCCCGGACCTGGAGTCCGGGCGATCGCGTGGAGGTCCAGATCCCCCTGCCCCTGCGCATGGTGCCCGTTGACGATCTCCATCCGAATCGGGTCGCCGTTGTCCGGGGTCCGGTGGTCCTGGTCCTGGAATCGGATTATCACGAATCGGCCTTCCGGCTTCCCGAGAGAGACGACGACCTCGGAAAATGGCTCGTCCCCGATAAAGAACCGGGGGCTTTTCGCGCCGAACCGCCAGGCGGAGGCCGGGTGCGATCCCGGCTCGTGCCGTTCTATTCGACCCCGGAGAATTTTTGCTACAAGATGTACTTCGATACCAAGGAACTGCCGATCGTCTTTCCGTAAGCTGGATCTGCGATTCGTCCGCGAGGTCCGTTTTCCCCGGCCTTATTTCGCTGGGGCGTCGATAATCTGGAACTCGATCTCTCTGGAGATCGATGTCTTCGCCGTCTCGTCGTTCACAACGATCCTCAGGGCATAGGCTCCGGGTTTGAAATTCTTGAGCTTCAGGGAGGCGGTCATGCGGCTGTCTCTTTGGTCCGACGGCTTTATCTCCGGAGACGGAACCTGGGCCAGCGCGCGGTCCCCCTGCAGGACCACATAGCTCACGGTCAGGCGATTCAAGCCCGTTTCCGGATTCAGCGCGATACCGTAGACCTCGAAATAGATGTTCATGTCGCGGCCCGATTCGAAAATCCTGTCGACCCGCGCCGGCGGCCTCGATGAGCCGGGCAGAGAAGCGGCTGGGTCGGCCGCGATTCGTTCCGGCTCCTGGGAGAGGATGACATCGCTCATGGCCAAGCCCGCTCCGGCGTACCGAACGAGCGAAAAGGGGCGATGAGAGGTTCCGATTTTCCCCGAGAAGTTATCGAGGACGAGAAGGTGAAGCTGGTAATCTCCCGGCTCCCACTCCAGGCCCATCTCAATCTGACGAGACGAGTTTTCGAGCTGGGCCGTTTCCCCCGGGGAGTGGTTGAAGTTGACCTGCCGGCTTCGCTGAAAGAGGCTCCGACCGAGCGAATCGCTCAGGCTGACCATCAGGGTCAGGGAGTAATAATTCTTGGCTTCTATTCTCTTGGGCGTCAGCTTGGCGTAGGGGATCTCGATCGTGAACGGCGCATAGTCCAGTCCCTCGGATCCCTTGAAGCAGAGCGCTTCGTAATCGATGGGGATCAAATCGTAGGTGACTTGGGTGGTGATCAGTTCCTCGAGTTTCTTCGAGTCTTCGAATGGATTTTTCTCGGCTTCGGACGCGAACTCCATCTGATCGAAAACGAGAGACATGGAATCGAGATCGAGGGCCGTGCCGCCGCCTGAAGATGGGGCCAGGCCCGTGTCGAGCCGGAAATTTCCGGTGTTGAACGAGTCGACGAATGTGAACTCGATATTATAGGGGAGCCGGGGATTGGGCAGATTCCAGTAATCCCAGATCTCTTTGGAGACGCTCGAGGCCGAGAAATCGGACGTTTCGTTGAAGATTCTCTGAATGTCCTGGGGCGGGCCCAACAGGATATAGATTCTCCCGCGGTCCGTTCTCCAGCCGGCGATGCTTTCCGACCCGAACTTCCTGTTGGCCTGGGCGATCCGCCTGTAGTAAGCCAGCTTGTATTCGTTCTCCGGCGTCTTGGGATTCGGGTCTCTCTTGTCCCAAAAATGCTGGATAAACTTACCTCTCTCGGCTTCATTGGGAAGAGACAAAAAGAGGCTCTTCTCGGCGTCGGTGATGATATAGGGAACGACCTCTTCCAGCCATTGCTTCGACCAGACACTCAAGGGTTCTTTGACGGATGGAGTCTGACCGAGGTCTGCGGCGAAAAGAAGCCCGGCCAGACAGACGCCGGAAAGAGCGACAATCAAGACGAGGTGTCTCATTTTTTGGTTCCATTTTGTCATCTCAAGAAGTTGAAGTCAAGCCGGCCAGGGATAGAGAAGGACCGCTGATGAATTGCCCGGGCTCAGAAGTCATGGCCCAAAGATCGGGCTCGGCGATCACCGTGGTCAAACGGCCGAAGGCGCGCTGACGGAGATTGGCGGCCGCAAAAAAATAGAATTACTTTCGGCCGGAAGCGGCCCTTGAGTTCAGGTCGATGATGGCCTTGACGGCGCTTTCGATCGCCCCGCGCGCCCCGTTTCCGCCGTGGTTGGCCAGGAAGGAGAAAATATAGTCGCCCCGATCAGTGTGGACGAATCCGGAGAGAGCCCTCACGGCCTCGATATATCCGGTCTTGGCCGAAACGCGGCCCCGGTATTTTCTTTCCCAGAAATGAGATTCTATGGTTCCGTCGAGTCCTCCGATGGCCAGCGAGCCCTTGAAGAATTCCGCATCGGGGCCGGAAGCGACGTGCATGAGGACCCGGGTTAGGGCGTAGGCGCTGAGCCTGTCGTCCCGGCTGAGGCCGCTCCCGTCAACGATCACGAATTCACCCTCGTCCACCCCGAGTCGCCGCAAATATTCGGCCACCGCTTTTCCGCCGGTCTCCCAGCTGCCCCTGCCATCCGGGCTGGCTTGGGCTCCGAGCCGCTTGAAGAGGGATTCGGCCGCGAGGTTCAGGCTGTCCTTATTCGTCCGAGGGAGGATGTCCCGAATCGGCGTGTCGTACCGGGCGACCTCGCGGAGAGCGCAGCCCTCGGGGGCCGGCTGTTCGAGAACCTCGCCCGCGACGCGGATGCCCGCCTTGATCAGCGCGTCCCGAATGAGCCGGCCGAAGAAAAGAGCCGGGTTTTCGACGGCCACGGAGTAGGGTCCGGCCTGGGCCCTGCAGTTCCCCTCGATGAGCAATTCGCCCGGAACGTCCGTGCGGGCCACGCTGAACCAGCTCTTGGGGCTCTTCCAGACCGTCACCGCGTTCCGGAGCTTGAGGTAATCCGTCGGGGGGTCGAGCGAGAGGACGACCGTCCCCCGGCGATTGGCGGCCGTGATGTCCACACAGTTTCCCGAGTAATTGAGGCCGCACACCTCGCACGCGTATTTCTGGTGGAGCTGGTCTTTGGGCCAGCTCGGGTGAACGCGCTGGCTGTCGAAAATCGAATCGTCGAGGACGATGTCCGAGACCGCGCCGATCCCCATCGCTTTGAGGCCGGCCACGATTTCCGGGATGATCGGCTCGGGCCGATGTCCGTTCTTGGCCTCCGATTTCCTGTCGCCGAAGAGGGGATCGCCGCTTCCTTTGACCACGAGCGCTTCCCCGCACAACCCCACCTGCGTTGTGAACCCGAAATCCCGGCCGAGGGAATCGAGCGCCGCGGCGGTCGTGACGATCTTCATGTTCGAGGCCGGAAGGAGCGCGAGGTGCGGATTCTTCTCATAAACGATTTCGCCGGTGTCGCCGCTGACGATACAGACGGAAAAGAGGACCTTCGCGAGGCCGGATTTGCCCAGAATGGCGCCGATCTGACTCGAAAGCTGAAGAGCCTGGGAAGGGCCGGTCGAGTCGAGCGGCGGGGAGGAAGCTATTTCTTGAGGCGGTGGCGGCGCCGCGGGGGCTGCCGCAGCGGGAGACGAGGGGACCTGTCCGACCGCAGAACCAAAAATGAGCAGGGCTGTGAGGACAAGCTTTGGGATCTCGTTCGGAGCGCTCGCTCTCATGCTTTTGACGAATCCGCGAAATAAGAAAACGGAACGCATTACCTTAACGGAAATCCGGGCGGGAAGCAAGCTCCCGCCGCGGTCCGTCGAACACTTTTCGCGAAGCGAAGATTCGGGTCCTGCCGCCGGCCAGCCCGCCGTGCTCGCTAGCCCCATTCCAGAGAACGGGGTCCCCGGCTCCGCGCGGCGGGCGCCCAGTCCGGCGTCGCCCGAATCCGGGGACAAAACTGTTCGACGGTCAGCCCGCCGCGGGGCCGGTCCCGCGAAACCTTGACTCCCATAACCCTACAACATAGAATAGCCCCCGGTTCGCCGCAGAAGGATTCTCGATCCTCCGGGCCGCTGGCTCGAGCCAGGCCAGGCGCACCACTTTTTTTCGATTGATCGGGTTTTCGGTTCCGCCCATGAGCCGGACGCCGACGTTCGGCCCCATCGACCGCCGGCCGATTCGAAACAAAGAACGAACGAGAGGAGATGCGCGAGTGAGTTTGCCCAAAACGGTGAAGCTGTTCGACACGACCCTGAGAGACGGTTGCCAGGCCGAAGGCGTCTCATTTTCGGTTAAAGAAAAGATTCAGATCGCCCACAGGTTGGACGAATTCGGCATTCACTACATCGAGGGAGGATGGCCGGGATCCAACCCCAAGGACGTCGAGTTTTTCCAGGAGATCGCGAAGAATCCGCCGAAGCGGGCGAGGATTGCGGCCTTCGGCAGCACGCGGCGGCCGAGCCTCTCCGCCGACGAGGATCCGAACCTCAAGGCCATCGTCGAGGCGAACGTGCCCGCGGCGGTCATTTTCGGCAAAACCTGGGTTCTCCACGTCAGGAATGCTCTGCGCGTTCCTCTAGAGACCAACCTGGATATGATCCGCGATTCGGTCGCGTTTCTCGTCGGCAAGGGCCTGGAAGTCATCTACGATGCCGAACACTTTTTCGACGGATTCAAAGCCGATCGGGAATACGCGCTCGAGACCCTCAGAAGGGCCGAGGCCGCGGGGGCCGTGTCCATCACTCTTTGTGATACGAACGGCGGAACCCTGCCCTCCGAAGTCAGCGAGATGGTCCTGGAGGCCGGGCGGGCGGTTTCGACGGCCCTCGGCATTCACGCCCACAACGACGGCGAGATGGCCGTGGCGAATTCCATCGCCGCCCTGGAAGCGGGGGCCGAGCTCATCCAGGGCACGATCAACGGCTACGGGGAGCGCTGCGGAAACGCGAACCTGTGCACCATTATCCCCACGCTGGCCCTGAAGATGGGCATCCCGTGCGTTTCGCAGGAGAAGCTGAGAGACATCACCAAGCTCTCCCTGTTCGTCAGCGAGCTGGGCAATATCGTTCCCAACGACCGGCAGCCGTACGTCGGGCGGAGCGCCTTCGCCCACAAGGGCGGAATTCACGTCTCGGCGATTCAGAGAGACGAGTCCACCTATGAGCACGTCCGCCCCGAAGACGTGGGCAACAGGCGGAGAATCCTGGTCTCGGAGCTGGCCGGCCGGAGCAACATCGAGTCTCGGGCCGAGGACCTGGGCATCGACGTCGCGGGGAAGCACACCCAAATCCTCGAGACGATTAAGGAGCGGGAAAACCAGGGCTATGACTATGAGGTGGCCGACGGATCCCTGGCCCTCCTGATGAAAGAAGCGACCGGAGAATGGTATCCCCGCCAGCTCTTCGAGCTCGTCAACTATCGCGTCCTCTGCCAGAAAACCGAAACGGGCCGCATCCTCTCGGAGGCCATCGTCCGGATCAAGGTCGGGGAGGAGGAGTATTTCCTCGCCTCGGAAGGACGCGGGCCGGTCGACGCGCTGAACAACGCCGTGATCAAAGCCCTCAGAAACAAGTACAGCGATAAGCTCGAGCACTTCCGGCTGCGAGATTATAAGGTCCGGATCATCAATCCGAATGAGGCCACGGGAGCGACCGTTCGGGTCCTGGTCGAATCTTCGGATCAGAACTCGACGTGGGTGACGGTGGGCGTGTCGGAAAGCATCATCGAAGCGAGCTGGCAGTCTCTCCTCGACAGCATCGAGTATAAGCTGATGAAAAACGACCTCGAGGAATAGCTCGGGGTCGAGACATCCTTCGGCTTTGGGACCGAAATTCCTACCGGCTTCAGGGAGCCTGCCGGGCGCCGGTGGGTTTGCTGAAATTCCTTTTCGTTCTTTCCGAAAAAAATTCTCGGGGGTCCGCTATTTCTTTTTTCCCGTGACGGTCTTGGTCGTAGCCGGTCCCTTCGCGGCCAACGCCTTTTCGGCGGCCGACATGACGAGCTGGAATCCCGAAGTCTGTCCCTGGTGGAAAAACTTGGCGAGGTAATACGTGTCGCCGTAGACATTGAAGTAGAGGGTGTAGGACGGCGCCGCTTTCTGCATCGTCGTCGCCTCGGTGGTAAACAGCACCTTCTGATCGCCTTTGGAAGTGGAAATTCGGTAGTTCCATGTGTCGACCTTGGTGATTTCGTACATCCCCGGGGCCAGCTTCGTGTCTCCGACCATGAAGGCGAACGGGATGTCGATAGTCACGACGTCCGCCTGGGCGGAAGCTGGACGGGGCATGAGGCCCAGAGCCAAAAAGCCGAGAACCAAACTCACGATTCCGATTTTCTTCATTCTTGATCCTCCTATGGATTTTGCGGCTCGCCCGGCAAGCTCCGTACCGTTTGAGGGCACTCGTTCCGGGAACGGTGCCCGAGCCGAAAAAACGCATTTTGCTGATGCATATATCTTGATACGCCTGGATGGCGGACTTGTCAACCTCCCGCCCGACGTGGCGGGCCCTGGCTTGTCTTTCCCCTTCACGGCTTTCGGCCTCAGGACCGGCACATTTTCTGGAGGACCTGGATGACGTCGGAGAAATCGCCGTTTTTGAGGCTCAAGAAACGCGGCAGCATCTGATGAGCCATTTTGAGGGTCAATTCGTCTCGGTCGGGAATGATGAGGATGATGGGCACGCTGCCGAGCTCAAAGACGCTTTGGAACCGGGAAATATCCTCTTTGCGGGCGGCCATGAGGACGGCGATCAAATTCTCCCTCCCCGGGAGACGAAGCTCTTCGCCGACTTCATCGAGTCTTCGGCAAATGGCGAGGCTGGCGGGAGGCGGAATTTCTCCAAAGGCGGCGAGAAGCCTTTCTCCGTCGAGGTCATCCTTTTCGGCGAAAAAAAGGAGTCTATGCGAATTCACGGCCTTCTCCATTCTTAGAGCGTTGGCGTCCACGTTCGTACGTCCACACCGTAATAATCAAGAAACATGCCAAGTTGAACCGGATGCCTCCTGGATATCAAGGGCGGAATTTCCCCCATAAAGGGCCGAATTTTCGAGAATTCTCAGGATAGAGGAAGTCCTATTCGAGCGGATTGAGGTCTCATAGGGAGAGACTCAACTCGGAGCCGAAACGCGATGAAATCTCGGGGGAACCGCTCGATTCAGATGACCGCGGCCGCGTCGATTTCGCCGATCTTCCAGCCTCGCTCAGCCAAGCCCTGCCAACCGAGCGCTGATCTCCCAGACCTTCCGAGCCGCCTCGCGATCGCCGCTTCGGATCGAAGATCTCACCGCTTTCATGTTCTCGAAGTATTTCCCCGAAACGCCTTCGACCTCCTCCGAGATCGCGAGATACACGACGGTCTCCGCGCCGAGCTCTTTGGGCTTGCCGAATTTTCTGAAGAAGAACCTCGTGAAGGGCGAAAAATCCCGGGCGATCCCGGTCGCAGTGAGACCGGGCGCGAGGCAATTGGCCGCTACCCGGGTTCCCTCGAGCCTTCGGGCCAGCTCGTAAGTGAAATAAATATTGAGGAGCTTGGTCACGGCATACTGGCTCATCGCTTTGTATTTCTTTTCCGCCTGGAGATTCGAGAGATCGACCCTTGCCTGCCCATGCATCCCCGATGAGACGGTGACGATGCGCGAGGGAGCGCTCGCCCTGAGGGTTTCCAGCAGGAGGTTTGTCAGGAGGAAGGGCGCGAGATGATTGACCGCAAATTGCATCTCCAGGCCGTCTTCGGTCAGGGTGCTTCTCTTCGGCACAATGGCGGCGTTGTTGACTAATATGTCGAGGCGGTCATATCGGGCCGTGTATTCCGTGACCGCGCGGCGAATCTGTTTTGGGGACGAGAGATCAGCCGAGAGAAGCCCGACATTTTCGCTTCCGCCGACTGCGGCGATCTCCGCCTTCGCTTTTTCCCCCCGGTCCCGGTCGCGGCACAGGAGAACGACCGTGATTCCTCTCCTCGCCAATTCGGTCGCCGCGGCAAAACCGATCCCCGAACTCGCTCCGGTAATCAGGCAGATTTTATCGCTCATTCTATCCCTCCGAGCCGAATCATCTTGATCTCCTCGAGGGGCCTTTTTGTAGAAAACCCTCGCAAGGAGGGTGGAAAAGGAAGATCTCGCCGCCGATAACTTTTTAGTCTCGGGACGACCGGATCATGAGCATCCGGGCAAGCTGCATCGCGGCCATGGCCGTCGCGGCGATATAAGTCAGAGCGGCTGCCGAAAGAACCGCCCGCGCTCCGTTGATCTCCTGGCCGGAAAGGAATCCCCGTTCCTGAAGGAGGGCGACGGCCCTTCGGGAAGCGTTGAATTCCACGGGGAGAGTGATCACGCTGAAGAGGACGGCCCCGGAAAAGAGAAGAATGCCGATGTCCATGAGGAGGCTGGGTCCTCCCCGGCTGAAGATCAGCCCGGCGAAAAACAGGGGAAACGCCAGCGTCGAGCCGAGGTTCGCGACCGGAAAGAACGCCGTCCGCAAGGCCAAAGGAGCGTACCCCTGAGCATGCTGCAGGGCGTGACCGGCCTCGTGGGCTGCGATGCCGAGCGCGGCGAGGGAGTTTCCGTCATGGACCGCGGCGGAAAGCCTGAGCACTTTTTTCCTCGGGTCATAGTGGTCGGTCAGGTTGCCTGAGATTTTCTCGATGGCGACGCCTCCCGCACCCCCCGTATTCAGCAGACTTCGGGCGGCTTCGGCTCCGGTCATCCGGGACGCCGCCTGGACGCGGGCGAACCGGGCATAAGTCGTCCGGACCCTGTTCTGGGCGTAAAACGCTAGAAGCAGGGTCGGTATGAGTAAGAAGAATGTTGGATCACCAAAATACATAACTTTCCTCCTGGCGAAGCCTAATCATAGATGAACGACCGGAGGCCTGTCAAACAGCCAAGATGCCGAAGCCGGGCAAGTTCGAACGGCTTCCTGGGACATTCATCATGGCTCACTCCCGCCTGGCGCAATTGACAAACCGGAAACCGTCCGGTAGCATGAGGCCGGGATAAAACGTTGATCAGTTCTCGGCGAATGAAGATCCAATTCGGGTTGATCCCGGCGGCCCTGATTCTTCTGGCGGCGCAGAGCCTCTTTTCGTTCCAGGCTGTCCGGGCCCGGGAGAGCGAAGTCGAGAAGCTTCTGACTCAGGGGGATTCCTACTCCCAGAAGGGAGATTTCAAGCTCGCGATCGGTTGCTATCTCGAAGCCTCGGCGCTCTCTCAGAGCCGCGTGAATCTCTCCCGGGCTTATTTCGGGCTCGCCCTCAGTTATTTTTATCTTGAAAATGAGGAAAGCTCTGCGAAATTCATCCGCAGGGTCCTGGACGTCGATCCTCAAAAAGAGATCTCCGAGCTTTTCTATCCCAAGGCTTTTGTCGAGTCGTTCCGCCAGGCGCAGAAAGAGAAGGGGATCACGCGAAAGGCGGCCGACGAGGGCGCGGCGGCGAGGGCCGCGGCCGCGAAGACCGAAGCGGAAAATAAGGCCGACCGGGAGCGGAAGCAGAAAGAGGAAGAGGATAAGAAAGCCGCGGCCGGGCGGGGCGAAAAGAAGGGAGACGAGGCCGCTGCATTAGCCGCCCAAAAACCCAAGGAAGAAGCTAAAAAGGAAGTCCCGCCGCCTCCGAAGCCCAAGGTCGCTCCGGCGAACGTGGCGGCTCAACCCCTCGAACAGGACGAAGTCTTCGAGGAAGAAAGGGGAGGACAC